>Ga0209042_1000985_pt1 | contig 24116 bp, 27 predicted proteins | sample SaaInlV_200m_DNA_6_FD_184649 | JGI IMG/M metagenome (GOLD analysis project Ga0209042, IMG submission 184649) | Marine microbial communities from expanding oxygen minimum zones in the Saanich Inlet - SI037_S2LV_200m_DNA (SPAdes) (version 2) | ecosystem: Environmental > Aquatic > Marine >...
CGAAGAGGACGAAAAACATTCAAACCTAGACACTTCCTTTTAGAGATTCCAACTATAGATACAAGAGAAAAAGCAACAGAATTCGTAGGAAAAGCAGCCTCGTGGAAATCCCCAGGCAAGCAAGAAAAGATAATCATAGGTAAAATCTCCTCAGCTCACGGCGGAAACGGCGTAGTCCGAGCAATCTTCGAAAAAGGTCTGCCAGGTCAAGCTATCGGAACAGATGTGGAAATAAAATAAAATGGCACTAAGAAAAGGCTCAGCATACTCAAAAAGATACGCAAGACCATACACTCGTGTCTCCAAAAAACGTTCAAAATCTTACATTAAAACCGTCCCAAATTCTCGTATCGTAAAATTCAAAATGGGAGATATAAAAGGATTCGACAAAGGCGAATATCCTATACAGCTTCACGTTTTATCAAAACAAAAATGCCAAATACGAGACAACTCAATCGAAGCAGTAAGACAATATCTAAACAGGTTTATTCAAATCAAAATCGGAAAAGAATTCTACCTAGAAGTAAAACCATTCCCTCATCACATTCTAAGAGAAAATAAAATGCTTACAGGTGCAGGAGCTGATCGTATGCAAACAGGTATGAGCCGAGCATTCGGAAAAACTATGGGACGAGCGGCACTAATAAAAGCAGGACAAACACTTTTTATAATCGGAGTAAAAAACAAAAAAGGAGAAAGTGAAGCAAGAAAATTAATAAAATCCGTAAGAGCAAGACTAACATGCAAAACCTCAACAAAAACACTCCTTCCAGCAATTAAAGCATAATCCTTATTAACTTAAGAGATCAATTATTCACATGAAAACTTTTTTTATCCTCGGAAGAAATCCAGAACTCTCTCGTCAAGAAATATTATCATTCCTAAAAGCCAGAAATAGAACCCATGAAGAAATCATGTTTCAAGATAACCTCTTAATAATCCAAACCAACGAAGGAGAAAGATTCGACATACAAGAATTCGGAGGAATTATGCATCTAGGAGAAATAACATTCAAGGGAAATCAAGAAGAACTCGAAAAATATCTAGGAAAAAACGAAATAATCCCTTCCGACAAATTCTCATACGCAACATTCGGAAATCAGGATACCCAAATATTAAAAGAAAAATTCAAAAAGGAACATAAAAAGGCATCTCAAAAACACGGAAGAAAACTAATAAAATTCCAAGATGGAAATAAACAAGAAAATCCAAAAGCCGATTTCTATATATTTTTCCACGAACACAACAATATAATACACCTAGCAACTACCACACAAACTTACAATCCAAAAGAAGTTAAAAAACGAGATATGCAAAAACCCGTCAGAAGAGAATCTCTAGCAATTTCTCCAAGACTCTCAAAAATTCTAATCAACCTCTCAGGAGCAAAACCATTCGACAGACTTCTAGACCCATTTTGCGGAGTAGGCTCAATATTATCCGAAGCCCTAATCAAAAAAATAAACGTGCACGGAATAGATAAAGACAAAGAAGCAACAATAGGAGCAAAGCAAAACCTAAAATGGTTAGAAAATCAATATAAAATAAAAAACAGGTATACCATAGAAAACAACGATTCCAGAAGAGCTCCAGATCTACAATTCTCAGGCATTGCAACCGAAACCCCTCTAGGAAAAATACTTAGAAAAAAACCCTCAGACAACCAAGCCAAACAAATACTTCAAAATTTCGAAGCATATATGATACCAATCCTAAGACACTTGAAAAGAATAAAAAAACCTCAAGCGAAAATAGCAATAACTTTCCCAGTCATAAGAAATTTACACACAGACTATCAAAAAATAGCAAACAAGTCCGGACTAAGAATAAAACTACAACCCATTCTCGAATCAAGAAAGGATCAATTCATATCAAGAGATATACTAATTCTCCAATAATTTGTACTAACTATTAAGTAACAACATACCGAAACATTTAAATACTATAAAACACGTATTTCACTATGGAAAACCAAGAAAAAGAATGGAATACCTCTGATGATTTCGATTCAATAGGAAAAGCAAAACTAGATTCACTAAAAGAGCAAATTCTAGAAATCGAAGAAATGGTAAAAGAACGGAATACCCTCAGTGAAAACTTCATCAAAGAAGGTGTAAAAATGAAATCGGACATAGATAACTTTCTAATGCAAAATGCACCAGCAGGAGAAGATGATTCCGAATTCGCAAGAGAAAGGTCCGAACTAAGAAAGAAAAAAATCGAAATCTCAGAACTACAACTCAACGAAAAAGTAAACTGTTGGCGAGATATAGCTCTTCTAAAAAAAGAAATGAGGGAAAGCGAAAGAGAACTAAATGAAAAGAAAAGCCGATCCGACATGTTGGGCAAAATTCTATCTGAATAATGAACCAAAGACCTCTAACAATAGAAGAAATCTGCAATAAACTTCGTCCCATCTTCGGGAAAAAAATCGACGAAATATATTTACAGTATACCATAGCAGACGGCCGCCAAGAAAAAGAAGAATTCCTCCACATCTTAAACACATTATATCAAAAACATCTTATGCAGCTCCTAGACAAGGGCGTACTACTAGAACCTCCAATGGAAGAACAAATCGACGGAACCTACAACCTAGCAACAATATCTTACGCAAACAAAAAACTTTTTCCTTTCACATTAAGAGAACAAGACTGGCCACGTCACGTCTGCGTCACAGGAATGTCCGGATCAGGTAAAACAACGTTCGCATTCAAAATAATCGAAGCCCTAAACGCACACAAAAAACCCTACCTAATATTCGACTGGAAAAAATCCTTCAGACCACTTTCTGCAGAAGACAATCAACTAATGACATTCACAGTAGGGGACGAATCCACAGCAAACCTTTTCAAAACAAACATCAATCAACCACCAAAAAACGTCGCACCCAAAGAATGGATCAACGTCCTATCTGATCTACTAACAGAAGCCTTCTCTGCCTCTTACGGAGTACATAAGGTCATACTAGAAACCCTAGACGAAGCCTTCAAAGAATGGGGAATATACCACGGATCACAAAACTACCCAACCTGGAATCATATCAAATGGAGACTAAGCGAGAAAATAGAAAAAGCAAAGAACCGAGAAGCAGGCTGGATAGAATCTGCCTTAAGAATTGCAACAGTTTTAACATTCGGAGAATTCGGAAAAACCCTAAATTACAAAGGAGAAAATTCATTCACAGTAGAAGAACTTTTAGATAAAAGAGTAGTAATGGAACTAAACTCACTAGGAGGGGTAGAAAAAACTCTCTTCTGCGAATTCATCTTAACTTATATTTACAAACTAAAAAAAGCAAGACAAAACTATTCCAATGCACATTTCGATCACACAATCCTAGTAGACGAAGCCCACAACATCTTCCTAAAAAAACCAACTAACTTCACAAACGAAACAACAACAGATATGATATATCGAGAAATGCGAGAATACGGAACCTCCCTAATATGCCTAGACCAACACATCTCAAAAATTTCCGACACCGTAAAAGGAAACTCCGCATGTCATATCGCCTTTCAACAACAACTTCCTGCCGACATACAAGACATAGCAGATATCACAAGCCTCCGAGAAAATAGACACTACTTCTCCCAGCTACCAGTAGGATCAGCAATAGTAAAACTCTCAGAAAGATATTCTCAACCATTCTTAATCGAAGTTCCATATGTAAAAACTAGAAAGAAAAATATAACAAACAAAGACATAAAATCCAGAATGCAAGCCCTAACCCTAAATAAAGAATATAAGGAAAAAACAGACCCAGAATTCAACAAACAAATAGAGAAACCCAAAACAATAGAAAAAAAACAATCAACAGAAAAAAATATCAAAATTAAACAAACAAAACCTACAACCGAAGCTCAGCAAGTAATATATCATTATATCTCTGAGCATCTCAAGGCTGGTATACCACTAGAACAAATAGAAAAAACCCTGGAAAAATCAAAAACACAGGGGAATTACACATCAAGCGACATATTAAAAGCCATAAACCTAATCTTTGAAAATCAACTAGCAAAACCAAATAAAAAAAAATCGAACAAAACACTAACTCAAGACGAACAAAAATTCATAGACTTCCTTAAGCAAAATCCAGAACATAATCTAGCAACAACAAAAGTATACAAAGAAATAGGACTTTCGGCAAGAAAAGGAACTGCTATAAAAAAATCACTCGAAGAAAAAAACCTAATCAAAATTGAAGAAGTAAAATACGCAAAGGGCTGGAAAAAAATAATCAGATTAGCCTAAATATCATATTCAAAAAACAAAAACATCCGCAAATATAGCAAACCAGAAATAACGAAAAGAAATTCACAAAAAACAAGCGGAAAACGAGAAAGAAATACCAAATAAAAAACAAATTTTATCAGAGACATCACTGTGACATCTCTGACTTTACAACGAAATACCTCATATCGAGATATTTCACTAATGCCTATTTCAAAAGGAGAACTAAATGGCAACAAAACAAGAAACAATTAGTGATTTCGACGAATTCCTCTCATGTTTAATTTTTAGAAATGTCTCAAAGAAAGAAAGACATACGCTAAAAAATGACTTCTTAAAAAAAATAGAAGGAGAAGGAGATAACGAATCAGAAATGATTATGGCTATGGCTATCAGAGAAATTAAAGACTCCTTAGGCAAAAAGCCAATAAGCAGCAATGAAGACCGTTCAAGATTTTGGAACTTCCTCCATGGTGTTCTTGCAACAAACACTCCCTTAAAGATAGAAAACATCTTAGAATCAAACATTACACCTATCTTACTAAACCACAAAGGCTGGCTACATCTTAACATTAAAGGAGAAACAGAAAAATTTGGCAAATTGCCCCCGACAAGAATATCAGAAAATAAATTTATTTTTTACTTAAATAACACTTTTGGCATAGCAACCGAAGATACCTTAACAGAAACACTAGAAAAAATAGGCTACTATAAAAGTATTTACAAAAGATTTGCAGAAAAATTAATTTAATTATTTAACAAGGAGAAAAAATGCCTGAAAAGGACAAAAAAGACTACTTAGAATTAATGGAAATCTGGGAAAAAAGCAACATTCCAAATTATGCCCTAATGATAGAAATCATAAGGCGTCAAAAACCATCACAACAAAATTAAAGGAGATCTAAATGCAAAAAAGAAAATTACAAATCAAAATTAATCCAGCTAGAACTATTAAATTAACAACAGAAGAAGAATACAATTTAATGATGATGATATTAGAATCATCAGATTACCACTGGCCCAACGGAGAAAAACCATTTTCCCCTCCAGAAAAAAAGAAAACAGTATGGGAACTACTAGGATCTCAAACTTGCATCAAACTTGAAGACAAAAAAGTTAAAGGGCAAACGAAAAGCCAAATAAATGAAACACTAGTTTCGTTGAATGAATGGCTTAAGATCCAGCAGATTGGTCCAAAAACAATAAGTAGCATAAAAACCTACTATAAATCAAGAAAATAGTCAAACCGAGCCCGCTACGCAAAGGGGCTCAACCACTTCCAAAACTCTTTTTTTTTTGGTCAAAATCTATATACTTCAATATACTATATTCCAATATATATATTCAACAACAACCTTCAAGCCGCAGAATAAATCTCATGCGCCCGGTTCGAAATCCTCCAACGCATCCTCTTCAAATAGTCAACTCCCTTAGAATTCTTTCCAACCCTCAAAACCAATCCCTTCTCCTCCAAACCCAACAACAACCTCTTCACAAACTCCTCGTCCCTAGCAAGCTCCCTCGCAATATCGGACGTAAAAACCAACTTCGGAAAAACCCCATACAAATAAAAAACAATCTGCTCCGATATCCTCTCTATCTTCTCATCACTAATCCTTGGCATATACCACACAATCTTTCTTATTTTATAATACTTCTCATTAAACCCAAAAGTAATAATATTTATATATAATATAGTATATTGAAGTATATAGGTTATAAATAAACTTAGTATGAACATTATAGTCAAATACTATGGACAACATTTATATAAGAGAAATGTTACTCATGATGCATGGGTGACAAATATATCGCATGGCTTTCCGACCTATCCAAGGACGATTTAAATCTGGCAGGAGGGAAGGGCGCAAATCTAGGAGAAATGTACAACGCAAAATTCCCAGTTCCACAAGCATTTTCAATAACAACCGACGCATTCTTCTTCTTTTTAAAACAAGCAAAACTCGAACAACCAATAAAAGACATTCTACATAAAATAAATGTAGATGACACAAAAGACCTCCAAAACAAATCAAAAGAAATTCGGGAAATAATAACAAAAGCAAAAATACCAAAAAAACTAGAAACCGAGATACTAGAAGCATACGATCACTTCAATGTAGACCTAGCAGGAATAGAATCCTCTCCAAGCGCACTAGCAATCTTAAAATCAGCAAGAGAGCCAGTTTTCGTATCAGTCCGAAGCTCAGCAACAGCAGAAGACTTAGGCGACGCCTCGTTCGCAGGCCAACAATCTTCCTACATAAATATCAAAGGAAACCCAGAACTAATTCAAAAAGTAAAAGAATGCTTCGCCTCAATCTTCACCGCAAGGTCAATCTATTACCGAAAGAAAAAAGGCTTCGATGAACTAGTAGGAATCTCAGCAATAGTACAAAAAATGATAAATTCCGACAAATCAGGAGTTATGTTCTCGAAAAACCCAGTTAAAAATAACGATGAGATACTAATCGAAGCCGTATTCGGACAAGGAGAAGGAATAGTATCCGGAACAATTAAACCAGATCAATACACTCTAAATACAAATTTCGAAATATTAGAAGAACACATCTCAGATAAAAAACTAGCAATAATCAGAACAGCTTCGGGTCAAACCAAAACAATAACACTAACCCCAGAAAAATCAAACGCACGAGTCTTAAAAACACACGAACTAAAACAACTAGCAGAATATGCAACAAAATTAGAACAACACTATGATAAACCGCAAGATATAGAATTCGCACTAGAAAACGAAACAATTTACATTCTACAAACAAGACCAATCACAACACTAAAAGACACTTCAGGAGAAAAACAAGCAGACCTCGATGGACAAGTATTAACAGAAGGAATGCCCGCGTCTCCAGGAATTGCATCAGGAATAGTAAAAATAATAAATTCGATGGACGATCTTGAAAAAATAAAAAATGGAGACATATTAGTAACAACAATGACAAATCCAGATATGGTAGTTTCAATGCAAAAAGCCTCAGGAATATTAACCTCGGAAGGAGGAGTGACTGCACACGCAGCAATAGTTTCAAGAGAAATGGGTATACCAGCAATAGTAGGAGCACAAAATGCATTAGAAATACTAAAAGACGGCGATCAAATAACAGTAGACGGATATTCAGGAAAAGTCTTTGCAGGAATAGCAGAAAACAAATCAGTAGAAATACTACCAATTGTTCCAACAAAAACAAAAATCAAAACATTAGTAGACTTACCAAAATTCGCCTCTCGTGCAGCAAAAACTTCGGCAGCAGGAGTAGGATTAATTAGATTAGAAGGACTAATAGCAACTTCAGGAAAACATCCATTACACCATGAAGCAAACAACACTTTAGACGAATACCAAAAAATGCTAGAAACAGGACTAGAAGAAATAGCACAAGCATTCGTAGGAAAACCAATATGGGTAAGATCTTCAGATATTAGAAGCGATGAATACGCAAACCTAGAAGGAGCACCAAAAGAAATCGAAAAAAACCCAATGCTCGGTGACCATGGTATAAGATTTTCACTAAAACATCCAGGAATTTTCAAAGCCGAACTTCTGGCCTTAAAAAACTTAGCCGATAAAAATCACAAATTCGGAGTAATGTTCCCACAAATAATTTCAGTAGAAGAAGTAAAAAAAGCACGAGAAATCTTCAACGAACTAGAAATCCACAACGTCGCATTCGGAGTCATGATCGAAACACCAGCGGCCTCTATCCTAATAAAAGACATCTGCGAATGCGGAATCGATTTCATATCTTTCGGAACAAATGATCTAACACAATATACCCTAGCAATAGACCGAGGAAACGAAGACGTTCAAGATATCTACGACGAAACAAATTGGGCAGTCCTAAAACAAATTTCCCGTGTAATAAGAGAATGTAAAAAACACGGAATTGAATCTTCAATATGCGGCCAAGCAGGTTCAAAACCAGAGATGGTAAAATTCCTAGTAAAACAAGGAATCGATTCAATATCAGTAAACGCCGATGCTGCGAAAGAAATATCAGAACTAGTACAAAAATTAGAAGCAGAACAAGGAATTGAGCCAATAGATAACAAAGAAGAGATAAAAAAGGAGATTGAAGAGATAAAAAAAATTGAAGAAGCTCCAAAACATAATCTTAATCCAGAACCAACAGAAATAATTGAAGACGTAAAGGAAAACCAGACAGAACCAAAGAAAGAAGATATTTTTGAATAATTTGTTACTCCTTTTTAGATACGACAAAATAGAAAGATTTATAAAGTCTAATTACATAACTTAACTATGGCAAAAAAGAAAAAAGTCAATCTAAGACAAATCTTAAATGATGGAACTGGAGTTTTGATAAACGAAAGTGCAGAAAAAGAAACAGATTTGGCAAAAAAGCTTAACTCTTTAACACAATATTTAGTATTAGAAAAAGGAGCAGATATAGGACTTGATATGCGAGATATCTACAAAGCAGATGTGCATCAAATGTCAGAAGATATTCCTTTATACAAAGAAAAGCATAGAACTTCTCTAGTAAATGAAGTCAGAAAAGATACTGTAGCTGTAGGAAAAAAAGTAACTGAACCATATGCATTAGACGCTCTAGAAGATGTAATTGGAGGACAAGAATATCAAATTTTAAGAAAAGCCGTAGGGGAAAGAAAAAACGTAAGAGAAGCTTTTGGTATAAAATACAATGATTCAGACTGGAAAAGACTTACAAGCACAGCAAATCAAAGTGCAGTTGAAAATGCGGCAGAAAGAAGCGTAAAAAGAGATAGAGAGAAATATATGATAGACGCAGCATTCATTGCAGATAAAAAAAATAAGACTCCAAAATACAGTGCAACAAAATTCGGGGCAACAATGGAAGCTAACGCAAATAAAGCACCAAACAAGGAAACAAAAGAATTTCTATACGAAAAAGTGGGACTAGCATATGCCCATACAGAAATTGCAAAAGCTAAACAAAACAATTAATTTTTTATTTTTTATTTCTCCTCAATCAAAACATCAACTAACCGAGCCATCTCTCCCAAAAAATCATCCGTCATATCAAACCACTCATCCAACTTCTTCCCCTTAACCCTAGCAACTCTCCCATGCGCAATATCCTTAACAACCTTGTAAATATCTTCATAATGTTTCACATACTTTTTCTTCAACATCTTCTTCTCGACAAATCTCTTCCTCAAAATACTCCCAATCTCTTCCGGGCTAGCAGGCTGAATCCCACCCGCAATCAAAGCCGCATGAGCAGCATCAACCATCGTCCAATATAATCCATCAACAACACCTATCATCGATTGACGAGCCCGAGCCATATGTCCAGGCGCCCTCTGCAAAAGCGTATAAATCGACTCAGGCGTAGACCGAATCTTCCCTTCCTTCAACAAAATTCTCAAAGGATTAAAAAAACCGCCATAGTCAATCAACGCATCCCCATACCTCAAAACATTAATCACAACAGGGTCCCCTTTCATCATATCATCCCACCACGTCGACAACTTAACCGTATTCACGTGCAACGACTTTCTATATTTATTCCCAACAATAATCTTCCCAAGCTCCTCACGATACCAAGCAATCAATTCCTCATCCCACCGAACCGAAACATCATCAATAATAACAATCACATCAATATCACTCCCAGGCACCGAAACATTCCGAGCCGACGACCCAAACAAAACAATCGACTTAATCATCTGATCAAACTTCTCATAAACCTTCATAGCAAAATCCATCGCAATCTCACGCTCTCCAACAATCTTAGCAGTAGAAAACTCAGACTTAACAGCATCCTTAGCTATAACACCTTTTTTCTTAACGACCTTCTTCACCATCTTTGTAATACCTAGCAACTATATTTTATAAATATGACTATCAATTAAGCCATAGGCGCCCCACCAAATCTCGAATCCCCACCAGGCATCTGCCCCCCCAACTCAACCGGCATAGTAGTAAACCCAGCCCCAAAATACTGATGATGAATCCCAGGGTTCAAATTCCCATACCCACCATTATAAGCCCCCTGGATTCCAGCCGCCTCATTCCAAGTCGCCCCAGCCTTCATTCCATAAATTCCACTGCCAAACGCCCCCATAGTCAAAGGGTGCGGCGACGTCTTAAAATGCTGAAAAAAACCCCCAGCCTCCGTAATCTTCTTCATCTCGTCAAGCCTCCCAGTCTTCTCAAGTTCCTCCAATATCTTCTTAATCGGACTATTTCCCATACCAGGAACCAAGTGAGTATCTGCATGACCAAAATTATCAGTCAAATGCACATGCTTAACCATCGGAGCAATCTCCTTAGTATCCGCAACAATATCCTTATCCGTAAACCCATGCTTCTTAATCATATTAATATGCCCAACATCCCAAGTCACCCCAATCTTGTCCGCCGCAATTTTAGCAGCAGCCTTCTTCCCCATTCCCTTATCTACCAATTGCCCAGCAAAATTCTCCCTAGACCTCTTAACCAGCTCAACCATATCTTTAGTCTCAGACAACCCAGCTCCAGGATGAAACGGCTCAATAGCCAAAACAGGCGCCTTATCCTTCCCAAGTTCATCATAAGATTTAGCAGCCAAATTCCCAAACGTCCTAGCAGCCTTATCTAAAGCAAACTCATTAGATTCCTGAAAAAGTTCGGGAGCTCTTCCCTCTCTAGTAATACGCTGAAGTTCTCTTAAGGAGTCGTCGACTAAACCTTGCCTTTTAACTGGAGTCCATATACCAACACCAACCTTACCATCTCCAAGAGGTATCATATCTCTACTTTCATCAGATTTTTTAGAATATTCTTCAGACAATTTTTTCAATTCTTTTTGCTGTTCCGGACTTCCATATTTATATGCCTGATTAAAAGCAGCGGCAAAAGAAAGTTCAGCATTCTCTAAAAAAAGACCAGCACTCCGCATTTTATTATAATAATCAGCTTGACCATCTTCAGAATTAAAATAATCCAATTTTTCACCAGTCTTCGCATCAACTATATCTCTTGTGCCTTCTACTATATAGGCATCCTTATAATCGTGAAGATTCAATGCAGGAGTTTCCATAAGTTCGCTAGCATGCTTACTCATCTGCGCAACCTCAACCAACTGATTTTCCCACTTAGCCGCATTAACGCTATCAACCGTACTCTCTGCATCAAACAACTTACCTTTAGCTCCTTCAATAAAATCATACTTATAACTCCCATCCTTATTCCTACCAACAACATCTCCCCCTTTCTCCAGCAACTCAGGATGCTCGGGCCTAAATTTATATTCCCTATTAAGTAAAGTAGCCTCCCCCGTCTCCTTATTAATAGCAACCCCTTTCTCCATAATCCTATCATTTTCACCCTTCTCTTTATCTCCCGGCCTCCACTCCGCCCCAGGCGCCCCAGCAGAAGAATGAAACACAACCGGAACACTCCCATCAGAATCCAAAATCGCAGCCTTCTCAATAGTATCAAACATCCTCCTCTCATTATCCGCCCTGCCAATTTCCTGTTTCCAATTCCCCTTCTCGTCAAAACCGGCAGGATCAATCATCGGCCCATGAACAGACGGCTTAACCCCACTAAGCTTCATAATAGCCTTCATTTCCTTAAAATGCTGAGTAGGAATAGTTTCGGTAACATCTGGCATCAACATAGAAACCTCAAAAACCTTAGTGCCCTGCTTGATCGCATTCATAGTATCGCCCAACTGATTCGCAGTCTGAGGATTAACAGAAAACCCCAACTGCGAAGCACTCATCTTAAACCCGATCCCATATTCCGAATTAAAAGAAGACCCTCCACCATCATAAAAACCCTCATAACTATTACTCATATCATCACCTAAAGGCTCAAAGCATACTTATTATATAAAACTAACCTAAGCAGCCCGTCTCAACCCAGACTCCAACCCAGACCTCTTAGCCCGTCTTGCGTCCTCAACCTGAGCCTGACTCTTAATTCGCATCTTCCCAATCTCATACATCTTCGCCTCACCCTGAGGCTTCCCACCATCATTATACATATTACCACCACTAACATCATAAGCACTCCCCCCAGAACTCCCACCATTATACAAATCACTCCCCCCCGAACCAGTCCCATACAAGTCCCCTCCAGATTTCCCAGCACCATACAAGTCCCCTCCAGAAACAGCACCATACAAATCACCAGAACCAGAACCAACATCATAAGAAAACCCCTCATCAATCTCCTCCTCTCCAAAATCCTTAACCTCATTCCAATCAACAACATTCTCTAAATTCTCACCCTTCCAGCCCTCAACAACCGGCCCCCGAGCAAGCATGCTATCCCCAATTGAAAACTCATCATCACTCACAACTTCTTCAAAACTCTCATCCCGTTCAACATCCTTCTCCTCCCAAGAATTGTCAAGCTCATCCGAGCTATTCAAAACTTCCTCATCCAAAACCATCTTCTCATCTACCATTCCAAAAAAACAAAATCAACCTTTATCTATTTTCGGGCTCACCAAAGTCATGCCGTTTGAGGCCCTAAGACCCCAAAAACTCCCGCCTCTCCTTCCGTTTTTTCTCAGCCTCCTCATCTTTAAAACCAACAATTTCCAACATCGACCTACCGCCCCGCCTCTCATCCTCAATCTCAGCCTGACTTTTAATCCCTACATCACTGTCAACTGTCAACTGCCCACTACCAACCGCATTACTTTCATAACCCTTATCTTCATACAACTTATCAGAACCATACAAATCACCAGAATCCTTTTTTTCACCCAAACCATAAGACACACCCTCTCCAGACTCACTAACCACAATCCCATCAATACCTCCAACAACCTCTTCTAAAGCCTCAACCAAAGCCTCCTCTTCCAAATCAACATCAATCTCTTCCCCAACATCCCTCTCAATAAAATCACCCTCCTCAACAACAATCCTGTCACCCTCAACAACAATCCGCGGCAAATCCAAATCCCCAAGCACACCATCCTCTACATCACCAGAAACAATTTTCCCATGCCCCTTTTGCTCCTGATCATCCGGCAAAGATTCAACCATGCCCTCTATCGCCCTTTTCAAAGCATCATTCTCAGACATATAATATTAAAGAAAACAAACTTTATCTATTTTTCTAATTTATCCTACCCACCCTTTCCCTTAAAAACATCCCTAATCCCAACATCCCCACCCTCACTCAAACTCTCAACAGCACCAGTATCATGAGTATCAAATCCAAGTCCAGGAGCAGAAGCCATCCCATGCGCCTTCTTGTAAACATCATAAAGCGTATAAAGAGTTCCAGCAGCCCCATCAATCGCCCCAGCCCTCATCATCTTCTCAACAAAATTATCCTTCTTTATGTCCCCAATCTCAACAACGCCATCCTTCTTAGCACTCTTCTTAGACTTCTTCCCAACCAACCCAAACAAGGCAGCAAAAGGATTTATATCTTTACCCTTGACCTTCTCCTTCCCATCTTCTGATTCCTCATCCATAGCATCCCGCTCCTCCTTACTCTTCAAAAAATAATCCAAATCCTCCTTCAACTCCTCCAACGCCTCACCAGCAATATCCAAAGAAAATTCCATACTTTTATTCAAATCATTCTTCTTCAACATCTCCTCAGCAGCCCTCAGTTCCTCATCATTCAAAGCATAAGAATCAAAAACCATGTCAACAACCCCTCCCATCCCAAACCCATAATCCCCCTTCTGCGTCACCCTTTGCGAAACATGCCCCCGATACCTAAACGTAATCATCACAACTTTATGATATCCTCGCCGACTCTTATAGTTACCATCATAAACACTACCTACCTTAACCTCCTGCTTTCCAAACAACTGCAACTCAAACATAGTAGTCGAAAACGCATTAACCATAGCCGCATCCTTCTCAAATCCCTGCTGCCTAAGCTTCTCAGCCGCAACCAAATAAGGCTTCATCCAAGACGAATAAAGCTTCACAGTCTCAATCTGACTCTTCAAATAATTCTTCTCAACACTAAACCGCTTCCTCATCTCTTTCTCCGAATAGTCCTGCCACTTCAAAAACTCTGACAAACGAGGTTGCAAAACCCTCATAACAGCATCATTAAGCAAACCTCCATCTTTATCACTATTCATCTTCTTAATATCCTCCTGAGAATTCGCCATCATAAAAGCCTCTCGCAAAGTCGAATAACCCATCTCCATCGTAGCCATAGAATGAATCGCGCCCCTCTGCTTCTTTATATCAACATTATCCAACCAAATCTGCTTCAACGCCAAAATCCCAACCTCTCTAACTTTCTTATCCTCACTCTTAGCATCATCATAATGCGCCAACCGAAGCTCAAACTCTTTCAAATCATAAACCAAATTCAAAATCGACTTAACCAACTGATTTAATCCAGAAGACATCTTATCAAATCTATCCTGCATAATCGAAGCTTTCTGACTCATTTCACCAAACTGCCCAGACCCAGGACTCGCAGTAAAATTATCAATAAGTTTTTTCATATTCCCCCAACCAATCTGTGCCGCAAAATCCAAAATCCAATAATAAATAGGTTCTAACTGATTCTGCTGAGAATCAAAACTCAAAATATGCGAAGAAATCCGAGCCTTATCATCCATCCCCATACCAGCCAACCCAGGACCGTGCACCTTCTTCATAACCTCTCCAATTGCCCACCTAAAATCTTCCGCACCAGAATCATCATCCAAAAACGAATACTCTTTTTTATCAACCATATCAACCTCACAACATTATAGAATCAAGAATATATAAATCTTTCAACCCAAACCCCAAATACTTTAATACCCAATACCCTTCCAACTAACATGATATTCAAAAAAAAGAAAAGAAGAATGATAGACGTAAGAGAACTCCAAAAAAGAGGAGTAGTTAGATTGCCAAAAAGAAAAATAGACATTCCAAAAAATGAAGACGGGTTCGTAGAACTAGGAAAACAAACCAAAACAAGTAGCAATCAAACAACAACAAACGAAACACAAGCAACCTCCAACGCAGACTTCTTCGGATTCATGGACACCCCAACAACAAACGAAAACAATCAATCAACAAATCAATTCAACAATTCTCCTGACGGCTACAATAAACGAGAAGTAGATACAAAAATCACAAATCTAGACAATAAAATATACAAACTAGAACAAAGAATAGAACTCTTAGAAAAAAAATTAGATGTAAACCAATCATCAAACAACGCAGGGGTAATGGGATGGTAGAAAAACCTGCAAAATTAAAATTACCTTCAGAAAAAATAATTCAAGCCTATGCTTTAGAAAACGCAATAAAATACAAAGGCAAAGCATCTCAAGGAGCAATTCTAGCAGGACTTTTCGCAGAAGGTCTAGAAAAATCTCAAGTCAAAGAAATAATACCAAAAATCCTCGAAGTCCTAAAAAGAGTCAACACCCTAACATTAGAGCAACAACAAAAAGAATTCGAAAAATTACAAAATAAAACTTCCAAAAGAAAAGTAAGAACCGGATTAAAGGAATTAGAAAACGCAACCAAAGGCTCTGTCACAATGAGACTAGCCCCTTTCCCATCAGGACCTCTCCATATAGGAAACGCAAGAAGCATGATCTTAAACGACGAATACACAAAAACATACAACGGAAAACTAATCCTCTGCTTCGACGATACAATAGGTTCAGCAAACAAACAAATAGACCCAGAAGCTTACAACCTAATAACAGAAGGACTCGATTGGCTAGGGATAAATTACAATAAAAAAATAATCTACAAATCCGACAGAACTATAAAATATTATGAATACGCAGAAGAACTTCTAAAAAAGGGATATCTTTACGTCTGTCACTGCGACCAAGAAAAAATGCAAGATCTAAAAGCAAAAGGTATCGCATGCTCATGTCGAGAACTACCTCCAGAATCCCAACTAAAAAGATGGAAGGATATGTTCACTGCCCCAATGGGTTCCATGACAGTTAGAATAAAAACTTCAATGCAAGACTCAGACCCAGCCTTCCGAGATCGAGTCATGTTCAAAATATCAGAACTTCATCACCCAAGAACAAAAAACAAATTCCGAGTATACCCTTCAATGGATTTCTCCTGGGGAATCGACGACCACATCTTCGGCTCAACGCACATCCTAAGAGGAACCGATCATCACATGTCAACACGAATCCAAGACTTCATTAGAGGAATCTTCAAATGGAAAAATCCAACATCATTCTACAACGGACAATGCGAAATACAAGGAGTCAAAATATCAAAATCAATAAGTGCAAAAAAAATAAAGTCAGGAGAATACATAGGTCACAACGACCCGAGAACATGGTCAATACAAAGCCTTCGAGACAGAGGAATAAGTCCAGTTGCAGTAAGACAATTCATACTAAGCCTCGGAATAAAAAAAACAAACATAACAACCCCAATCGAAACACTCTACACCCTAAACAAGAAACTCTTAGAAAACTGCCCTAGATATTTCTTTGTAGAAAATCCAGAAAAAATCACAATCAAAGGATGCCCCCCTCTAAAGGCAAAAATTCCACTCCATCCAAACGGCACAAAAGGTTTCAGAAACCACAACACCTCCCAAGAATTCCTAATTTCAAAAGACGACCACAACTTACTAAACAACAAGGAATATCGCCTAATGCACCTCTTAACTTTCAAATCCGACAAAACCGGACTCCATCCACGCGACTTCTCCTTCATATCAAAAGAACCATCCCAAAACAGAATAAAATTCCTACACTGGCTCCCAGCCTCACCAAATAACATCCATATAGAAATCAGAATGCCAGACGGATCAATAAAAAAAGGACTAGGGGAATATCAACTAGAAAAACTAAAAACAGGGGACACAATTCAATTCGAAAGATTCGGCTTCTGCAACCTATACAAAAAAGAAAAAGAAAAACTAGAATTCTGGTTCGCACACACCTAAAATACAAACCCTATACCACAAAACACATAACATTAAAAATAAAACCCTCTTAATACCAACATGACAAAAACAAAATATAATAAAATACAAGCGCTACATACAGCATCAATGATCATGGTATCAGAAGATGGAATCTTTGACGGGCCAAGGCCACAAGATGCATTCTCCAAAGGAATGGAATACAAAGAAAGGTTAGCAACATCCTATCAAGAGGTAGAAAAAACCTTAGAAAAATATATAGACGAACTTCCAAAAGAAGACAAAAACTTTTTAGAACAAAAAACTGGACTCTATAATGGAATTTCAAAAATAAGATCCAAAAAGGATAGCAACAGAAATTCTGAAACAATGGACGCACTAACAAAAATAGAAAAAGAAAAAGGATTACTCAGAAAACTTCTAGATAATTAACTTAAGACAGCATAAAGCTAAAGAAAATATCGCTTAAACTTAACAACAATACAACTTCTCTTTATCTTTATCACTCAACTTCCCAAAAGGATTTCCACTCTTCCTCACATTCTTAACCATCTCCTCATTCCCCTTCAATCCCTTCCCAAGCAAAACCATCGCCTCCCTAGCCTTCAACACCGCATCACAAACTTTCACATCCAACGGACAGCTCTCTTCACAAGATTTACACAAATTACACTCAAAACATATCTTATCCATAATTTTCCCACTTAACAAATCCCCTTTCCCTCTCCCAGAATACCCCTCCTCACGCAAAACCCGAAAAACCCCACACCGCCCCTTACACATTCCACAACCTATACACGAATCAAAAATTTCACTAGCTTCTTCTATTAAATTACCAGCTTCAATTTTAGCACTCTTACTAATTTTAACGACCATAAAAAACCAAACAATCCACCCTACTTAAAATTTTATATCCTCCAGTCCCAAACAAAATCCGCGTTCATCCTGCCTTTAATTCCTACCTACCCCCAAAACACAAATCCAAATCTCCCCTCTTCAAAACAACATACCTAAAATCCCCACTCCTCAAATCTCGAGAATAACCTCGCCCAACAGAAGTCGTAATAACCTCTCTCCCCTGCCTCTTAATAACATTCATAGCCGGCAAAAAATCCGCATCCCCAGAAACCAAAACACAAACATCACAAGCATCCCTAACCAAACTAAAATCAATCATATCAGCCGCAATCTTCACGTCCACCCCTTTCTCAACACGTAATTTCTTCCCTCCACTATTAATCACCTTCAACTTCCGTGTATTAACAACAATACCCTTCCGCTTCAGCCCAGCCAAAAAAACCATATGCTTGTAATAATTCTCCTCGCCCAAATCAATATCCGGCACCGAATTATAATACCTCACCTCAACCAACTGAAGACCAAAACGCTCGCAAACAATCCTCCCAATTTTATCAAAATCCAACCCACGAGGCTTCTTAATCAAACTCTTAACATTATGATACCAATTATTCCCATCAACAAAAACTATCGCACGCTTGCCCACATTCATTATAAAAAAGGTAAAGCCTGGCATTCCTTACGTCATACCAGGGAGGTAATACAAAACATAAGAATACAATATATTTAAATCTTTCCTTCAATTTCCCCAACATACCTCTCAGCAAACTCTTTCACAAAATCATAACGCCCTTTAGCAATTTCCTTAGCCTTAACAGTCTTAAATGAATCAGGCGTAATCTTCAAAATCTTCTCATAAATATGATTAATCATTGTAGATTTACTACCATCATATTTCTCTTTAATAGGTATAGAAGAATCATAAACAGGTCTCCCATTCTTTACCGTTGCCTCCATCATCCTTACAATAATAATAGCACCCAAGGCATCCAACCTATCAGCATCTTGCAAAATTTCCGCCTCTCTCGTCTTAGCCTCAAGATTTTTACTATACCGATGAGTAGCAACCGCATCAACCACATAGTCAATTTTATCATAAGGAAAACCCACATCTCTCAAAATACCTGGAACCATCTTAGCACCCTCTTCAGCATGGCAAATTCTATCTTCTCTAGAAAACCCATTAACCCTACTTTCTTCTTCTTTCCTGCGAGCAACATCATGCAACAAAACCGAAGCTCGAACCACATCCATATCAACATCCTCATCCTCACTAATTCTCAAAGCCAACTTGTAAACTCTATCAACATGATCAAACCCATGCCCCTCTCCACTTTCAAAATAAGGCAAAACTTTTTTCTTTAATCTATCAAAAAATTCTTCCTCTATCATATTACTTTCCCAATATTAAACTTATTCAAAGGGTCTGTCCGTCTCTTAATATTCCGCAAAATCTTCTGATCATTAATCTCAACAAAACCCCTCTTCAACAAACCAATACCATGCTCTCCACTAACTTGCCCCCCTAGTCTCCCAACCAATTTCATCATCTCCGGGATAAGCCCCTCTTGGTCCACATTAAAACACGGATGCAAAATACCAACAGCAATATGCCCAAAAGTCGGTATACCATTACTCTCTAACCAACTCATTAATTTAGGAAATCTATCTACTATAACCTTAGGGTCTTCAATTCTAGTATACCCCTCTCCAGCCACAAAAGGATAAACCTCATCTCTCATCGCCATAATCTTATCATAATCCTCACCCTTCAAACTTCCATCATCCCCTTCGTACTCAACCAATATATGATAACCCTCTCCAAACCCAACACCTTTCGAAATAATCTTATCCAAAAACTCAATCATCGAAACATTCTGCATCCTTTTCAACTTCCGAACAACATCAATAACTTCTTCCAATCTCTCGAGTCTAATCAAGCTAGCAGTCCGCTTCTTAATTCTATCCACTTTCAAACAAGCCCTAACAATAATCCCGCTAATTCCCTCCATACCAGTATAATCACTCATCTCCGTAACCCCCTTCCTGTCAACTCTCCCAGCAGAATCCACAACATCTACAAAGCGTACCCAATTCGAAGTCTTCCCATATTTAACACCCCTATTCCCAACAGCATCAGTAGCAATCATCCCACCAATCGTAGCAACCACATGACTCGAAGGCTTAACCGGAAACTCCAAACCATACTCCCTCAAATAATCCTGTAAATCATCTAAAACAACACCAGCTTCAACCGTAATATATCCTCTCTCTCTATCAAACTTCCCAATCTTTCTCATTTTAGACAAGTCCAAAACAACATCTCCCTGCGGAACACATCCTCCAGCAAGCCCAGTCCCAGCCCCACGAATAACAATTCTATCACTCTTAAGAACAGCCGCACTAACCTCCGCAACAGATTTCGGATGAACAACATCCACAACCTTTCCCTTCAATCTAGAAGCGTCACTCAAATAACTTTTCAACAAATTCTTCCTCATCTCTTCATCCCCCTTAATTTACCCAAAACAAAACTAGAAAACTCAACAGACTTGTCACTAGAAGATTTCAAATTAGCATAACAAAGACCACAAGGAGAAATTATCTTACCGACATCCTCACTAAAACTCTTCACTCTCTCATTACTAACACCCTTAGCTAAATTTTCAAAATTCGCCCGAACACCGCCTCCACCACCACAACAAAGCGCCTTCTCTCGACTAAACCTCGATTCCATTATCCTCCCGCCCAAAATTTCAACAACCTCCCTAGGCTCATCATAAACCCCACTATACCGTCCCAAATGACACGGGTCGTGATAAGCAACAATTTCCCTATCTTCATCGTAACCATGATACTTCCACCCCTTCTTCTTCAAAGCTCTCAAAACAGTAACAGTCGCATGCTCAACCGGAATATTCCAATCCCTCACCAACTTAGGATAAACACTACCAAACATATGAAAACAACTCGGACAATTAGTAACAATTTTTTGAATCCCTTTCTCCCTGAATAACTTCAAATTTTTCTTCGCCAATTTAACCGCATCCTTACGATAACCAGCGTTCATTACCGGCAAACCACAACAATTCTCCTCATCAGGCAACATCACAAAATCAATCTTAAGCTTATTAAAAATCTCCTTATAATTCTCAAGCTCTTGCTTCAAAACTCCTTTAGTGAGGCATCCAGGATAATACAAAACTTTCTCTCCCTTCAAAAAACCAAAAATTCCCATATTTAACAAAGAAAAACTTACTACTTAAAATTTTATATACTAAATAACACCCAACAAATTAAGACCCAACCCAATCATCACAATCCCAGCCCCCAACCTCATAAACCGCTTATTCCTCTGAACCCAATCATTCACACCCTCAACCCTAGCACTAGTGTAAACACCCATCGAAATAAAAATCAACGGCAAAACAAAAATCATATTATACAAAACCAGATAAAAAACTCCCTTAGCGCCACTATCTGCAATCAAACTAAGAATAGCCAAATAAATACCTCCAGTACAAGGCAGCTCAACCAAAGCAACAAGCGCCCCCAAGATAACCAAACTAACAAAAGTCCCACGTCTAGCATACTTCTCAAGCATCGGTTTCGTACTTTTAGGAATAGCTAAAGAGAAACCCTTGCCTTCAAAAAAGAAATCCTTCAACTCAAGTCCCGCCCCAATCAAAAGAATCGTACCAACAAAAATTTTCACATTATCTAAAATCAAAAAATCCCCAGCAAACCTCATTATCCCAAAACCGGCAGCCAAATAAACAAAAAAAATCACAGCAACATAAATCATCCCAGATCGAAACGCTCTCTTAGCAGAACCAATCTTCAACAAAACCGCCATCAAAAACAATAACACCCCAAACGCACAAGGATTAACAGAATCAATAAAAGCAGCAACAATAACAATCGTCAAAGTCAAACCTTCATTATCGAGGTCACCATCATCAAAATCCATACCTTCAAAATTCAAAACTAAATCCTCCAAGTCATTAATAATCGGACTATCTCCCATCAAGTAAGCAGCCTCGTCCCCTTGCTCCACAACCAAAAACGGAATCCCACCTCTCTCAACATCAAATCTCTCCAAATACTCCAAATACCTCTCACGATAAACAGGACTCGTAGTCTCATACTTCTCTAAAACAACGCCCTCCATAACAGAAACTCTCTCTAAAATACCATCCTCAGCAACGGCCTCACAATGCGAACAAGTAACAGAATAAAAATAAGAAATCTCAGTCACAGGAATACCAGAGGTAAGACCAAAAAAAAATAACATCCCAAGCAAAAAAACAAACTTTCTCATAATAGAATCCACAAATACATTCTTTAAAAACTTCTCGATGAAACTAATTACCACTCCGAATGCCCAAATTGCACAACCAAATCACAACCCGAATCCGGCAAATCGCAAGCCCCAAAACAATCCCCAAGCCAAATCATAACACTTACCTTACTTTTTCCCTCTAAATACTCAACCAAAGAAAGCCCCCAAGGCTTCAACCCATCCGGCAACTGTAACAAAACAGATTCGACACCACTCTTTTCTATCTCAGAAACTATCCTATCCAGCTCCAGCTCATAATCCCTCTCTAACTTCTCAATACTATATCTTTCCATAAAAAACAAAAACAAAAAACCCTTAAAAAACTTCGGATTCATAAAAATCATAGCAATTAAAACCCAAACTACAACATATATATTCGAATATATAATATTACATCACATATATTAAAACCAAAAAAAAAAGCTGGTCAAGCTTTTTTGTTATCTTTTTTGCCTATTTCTAGGTGACCAATTTTTATTAAGACTACCAATTAAGACTATTAAAAAATTTAATAGATCCATTTAGATAATCAACAAAAAGAAGAGCATCATCTCCTATCTTACATTGACAAAGGTCTTTTATTAATTTATTAATAGTAAGTATCAGATACTCAATCTCTTCAAGTTCTTTTTCATTAGTAGGATATGCTCTGGTAGAATTCAGTAAATTATCGGCAAGAACAGAAAACTCTTTAGCTTTTTCCATCAATAAATCATCTTTCTTTCTATTAGCATAATTACAAAGGGCACTAGATGCTCCAGGAAGTATTAACCAAATATCTCGAGCCATACTAAACTTATTGGGTTTGTTTTTCCATCTTAAAGCTTCCGTAGTAGCTACATTCTCTTCCATTTTTCCTCCCAATGCCAGGCTACGGCAAAACAACTCAGTTCAGCGTTCCCCTTGACTGAGCATAATATAAACAAAAAGACTCTCCCGCCACAAACAACATAACAAGAGAGTCAAAGTTTTATTACCAATTTACTTCAGATTCCTTGTCCTGGAAAAGAATATCTTTTGTTTCAGCTAAAGTCTTCTGCATGTCTTTCATAACCTTAGCCCGCCCAACAGAATCTTCATACATTCCCTGAAGACAAACCACACTTTCAAAAACCGCTTCAAAAGCATTTCTAACATCGAGCATCCATCCACTATGCCACCTAGCAGAAAGACAAACATCAGCCTTCTGACATTTTTGCTGAATATCAGCCCATAGAACACCTTCTCCAATAACCCACTCGGCATCCTCCACACTAAGACTATTTTTAGCCTCAGAAAGATCAACAATCCGAGCATCAAGTCTAGAAGCCAAGCTATCAACCTCCCTCATATCCTCAACTTCCCCAGCAAAAATATCGCCAGAAGCAAGCCCTAAAATCATCACCAAAACAAAAACCAAGCTTAAACTAAATCTTTTCATAACTTCCTCCAAAAGTCCACATCATTAGGCGAAATGAGAGGTGAACAAAATAAACCCAACCAGGCCGCACTGCTAATCTGGAAAAGCCAAATATAATTATCTATTATTCAAAACCTGGGCCTCCTTTACCTGGACTACCAAGGGGACCCAAGCTCAATAAGACATCCAACTTCTCTTCAAGCCACACCCTGTCAAACCCAGAAGCAAGAGCACCCTCATTAAGAATCTTCCACATCCTATTACGATCTTTCAAAGAAGACCCATATTTTTTATACCGAGATATTTGTTTATCTAACACAGATTGAGTATATGCAATAACCTCAGGCATTTGCGCTTGTATCGCACTAGATGCTTTCAAGGCAATAAAAAGTAATCTCCCAGTCCAGTAGGCAGCCTCCTCAATCGTCCGA
>Ga0209042_1000990_pt1 | contig 24069 bp, 19 predicted proteins | sample SaaInlV_200m_DNA_6_FD_184649 | JGI IMG/M metagenome (GOLD analysis project Ga0209042, IMG submission 184649) | Marine microbial communities from expanding oxygen minimum zones in the Saanich Inlet - SI037_S2LV_200m_DNA (SPAdes) (version 2) | ecosystem: Environmental > Aquatic > Marine >...
AGGCATTATGTATCTCCTATTAGTTTCGCATCTTCTAGGTCGATACATAATACTCGTCATATTCTATACAATGGTAGAACCGATATTGGTTCCACTACCATAGGTAGTGGTTTTATTTCTCAATAAAGAATAAAAAAACTGCCCCGCCGGATAACATAATCACAGTACCTGTGAAAACACCAAGCTGGCTAACGCCCCGCCTCACAGAGATAACGCTTAATGCAAAGAAAATTGCAGCGCCGATCGAATAGATAATACCCATAAACCACCTTCAGTTTTTCTTTGCTAAAACACAAGTTTGTTGTTTATATCACAAGTTTCACGAAGTTACCCAATCATCAAGAAATATCAAGCTTCCCCCTCTTATTGAGAAAGAAGTTGAAATATCATGCAAGAAAAGATTACTACGCCTACAAGAATTTTCACAGCCATTATCACCGATGGGAATAGCGACGGCATAGTAAATTCAATCTAATGTTGACGCGCTAAAGGTATGAGCTACACATAAAGCAAGAGATCCAAAGTTCTGGAAACTTTGGATCTCTTTTATTTTCAGGGGGAGTCTCACGCTGAAAGCGTGGTCTACAGAGCGTTAGAACAAGCCTGTAGCTGCTGCGCTGGCGGCGTTAAACCAGGGTCCAAAGATAACGCCAACAAGCAGGATGCCCGCCGAGAGAATTGTCAGGGCAATGGCGTAGGGGCGCGTGAGCGGAATGGGATGGGCTTCTTCGTTCTCACCTTCCATGCGGTGGAGATAAACTACTTTCAGGACGGTCAGATAGTAGTAAACACCGATGATGGAGTTCAAGACACCGACAACTGCCAGCCAGATCATATTGGCTTCAACTGCGGCTGCGAAGACGAAGACTTTGGCAACAAAACCACCGAAGGGCGGCATACCTGTCAGGGACAGGAATGCGACCAACATAGCGAGGGCAAGCCCCGGGCTACGTCTGCTCATCCCCGCGTAGGCGGAGATCTCGTCCGAGCCAGCGATCCGGCTAAAAGCGGCGATGATACCGAAAGCAGCGAGGTTCGTCAGCACATAAGCGATGAGATAGAAGGTCACGCTACCAACACCCAGTTCGGAGAGGGACACTGCGCCAACGAGGGCGTATCCGGCATGAGCGATGGAGGAGTAAGCCAACATACGTTTAATGTTAGTCTGACGCAGGGCAATGAGATTGCCAACAGTCATCGTCAATGTCGCGAGAATTGCGAGGGTCAGCGTCCACATTTGGGCGTATTGCCCAGTTGGAAAGAGACCAATGAAGAGACGCATGATGACGGCGAAGCCAGCGGCTTTGGATGCGGTGGAAAGGAAACCCGCCACAGGGGTGGGTGCGCCTTCGTAAACATCCGGCGCCCAGAAGTGGAAGGGAGCCAGCGAAATCTTGAAACCGATACCGGCTGCCATGAGCAATATGATGCCAACAGCAAGGGGCATGGAGAAGCCAGTGATGGCTTCCAGTGCGGTGGAGCCACTGAAACCGAAGATCAAGCTAAAACCATAAAGCATGACGGTGGATGCCATCGCGCCGAAGAGCAAGTATTTGAGGCCGGCTTCGGTAGATTTCTCGTCGTCGCGCATGAAACCAGCCAGGATGTACATGGGGATGGAGGTAGTTTCGATGGCAAGGTAGAGCATGATGAGATCAGCCGAGGTTGCCATCAGGTTCATACCGATGGTGGCAACAAGTAGGAGAATATAGGATTCACCACGCTGGCCGAGCTTCTCGGAGTCCATCATGAAGAGGGCTGTCAGCATTGCGCCGAAGATGAAGAGCATCTTGAAGATAAAACCCAAAGCATCGTAGCGGAGCATGCCACCAAAAACGGTGGATGCTTCGGCGGGTTTGCCGAGGAAGGCACTCACGACAAGGATGAGAAGGAGTCCACCCGCAGTGAGCCAGCCCAAATTACGTCCGTCTTCCTTCTTCCAAATCAGTTCAAAGATGAGGACGAGGAAGACGAGGGTCAGCAAGAGAATTTCTGGCAAGATTGCCATGACCATAGATGGGGTAAATGCGTTCATTATTTAACCACCTTCAAAATTTCCATTATATGCTCCACTCCGGTTTTCACCATCGGCACCATCACTGCAGGGAACATACCCAAGCCGATCATCAAGGTACTAAGAAGGGTGAGGGCAAACTTATCCATGAAGGAAATAGGACCGATATGACCTTCAAATTCTTTGGGCATTTCCCCAAAGAAGGTGCGACGAACAGCCAACATGATGTAAGCTGCGGTGATGACGATGGAGATGACAGCGAGGATAGCCATCCAGGGTGCAACCCGCCAAACGCCCATGAAAATGGGGAATTCAGCAACAAAGCCTGAGAAACCGGGCATACCCATGGAGACGAGACCACCAATGATGAAGGTGACACCAACGTAAGGCAAAGCCTTGAACATACCGCCCAATTCAGGGATCTGGCGAGTATGGGCACGGTCATAGACCATACCCGTAGCTGCAAAGAAGAGGGCTGTCATTGCGCCATGTGAGAACATCTGCACGCTGGCACCGATCATGCCGTCTTGGGTCAGCGTGGCGAAGCCGAGCATTACCAAGCCCATATGTGAAACGGAGGAGAAACCGATCATATATTTCAGATCGGTTTGGGTCATCGCAATGAAAGCACCGTAAACGACATTGACAATCGCCAAACCAAGAATGAGAGGTTGCCAGTAAATTGCCCCTAAGGGGAGGAGCATAATGCCAACGCGCAGGGCAGCGAAAGCACCAAGTTTCATCAAGACACCTGCGTGGAACATCGACACTGCCGTAGGCGCAGCAACGTGACCATCTGGCGACCAGTTATGGAAGGGGAAGATACCGCCCAAAACTGCGAAGCCCATAAAGACCGGCAGGAACCAGATCTGCTGGAATTTCGCAGAGAAGTTTGCGGTTTCGAGCATGAGCATATCGAAAGTGCCAAGACCACTGTTGAAGTACATCGCCAGCGCGCCGACAAGGGCAACCACTGAACCGATAAATAGATAAAGCGTCAGTTTCATCGCGGCGTATTCGCGGGTCTTGACCCAGCCCCAAATGGCGATGAGCAAATACATCGGGAAGACGGCAATCTCATAGAAGAAGAAAAGCATGAAGAGATCGAGGGCAACGAAGACGCCGAAAACACCGCTTGCCAGAATGAAGAGGAAAGCGAAGAATTCGCGCGGTCGGTCGTCGATACCCCAGGAGATGATCACACCAGTGAACATAACTACGCCAGTCAAGAGAACAAGCGGAGTGCTGATGCCATCTACACCGAGGTGCAGGCTGATGCCGAATTGTGGCAGCCAGGCGTATTTTTCAATAAATTGATAGCCAGCGGCAGCCTGATCGTAGCTCAGGTATACCCACAGTGAAAGTATGAGGGCAAAAGCCGCTGAAACCAGCGCTGTCATACGGATCTCCGTCTTGCGATCAGCAGGCATCATCAACAGGATGAGCGCGGCCACAAGCGGGGTGAAGATAATTACACTAAGAATTGGAAATGCCATATTTCACCTCTTTAGAAGAGCGCCGTTACAGCGTTATTGATAACACCCAAAAGCCATGCAGGGGCAATACCCAGCGAGAGCATGAGCGCCATCAGCGGAACCATAACAACGATTTCACGGGTGCTGATCTCGGTCAATTTGTGCTCACCATGCGCCCATTCTTCGTTCATGGGACCGTGTAAAACATTCTTGATCCCTTTGAGAATATAAGCACCTGTAAAGAGCAACCCGATCATACCGGCAGCGGTGTAACCAGCTAATTCGCCCCAGGCACCCCGAACAACGAGAAACTCAGAGACAAAACCGTTCAAACCGGGCAGCCCGAGGGATGCCATGCTGGTAAAGATCAAGATACCACCATAGATCGGAACCAGCGGGAAGAGACCGCCAAATTTTCGCAGGTCACGAGTATGCGTACGTTCGTAGATCACACCGACGAGGAAGAACATCCCTGCTGCGGAGAGACCATGATTGAACATCTGCAAGATCGCGCCGTTCATAGCGATATGAGCATTGGCTGTGCCGTAGGCTTTTGCAGCCGCAGCAATACCGAGCAACACAAAGCCCATGTGATTGACAGAAGAGTAAGCCACCAAACGTTTGAAATCGTATTGACCATAAGCACCAAAAGCACCAAAGACAATTGCCATGACGGCAAGGAACGCCAGCCAGCCAGCAAAATGCTCAGATTGCCCAGGATAAAGCGGAAGGACAAGACGGATGAAACCATAGGCACCCAATTTCAATAAAACACCAGCCAGGATCATAGAGCCAGCGGTGGGTGCTTCAGTATGGGCATCGGGCAACCAAGTATGGAAGGGCCAGACAGGGACTTTGATAGCAAACGCCACGACAAAAGCCCAGAAAGCAATCACCTTGATGACGCCAACTTCAAGCCCCATGACAATCATGTCACTCGGAAGTTGGTTCCATTTAGCCATGATGCCAGCAATTTCATATGTCTCTGTGAGAACACCTAACATCTGGATCGCAAGCAATAAGCCCAGCGAACCACCAACGGTGTAGATCATGAACTTCAGCGAAGCATAATCGCGATTCTTGGAACCCCATTGGTTGATGAGGAAATACATCGGGACGAGACCGATCTCCCAGAAAACGAAGAAGATCAGCAGATCCATTGACATGAAGACACCCAGCATACCCATCTCAAGGAAGAGGAAGAGCATCATATAGGCTTTGACCTTTTCGGTAATACTGAAAGAAGCCAAAATTGCCAGCGGGGTCAGCAGGGTTGTGAGCAGCACCATGCTCAGGGAAATACCGTCAACACCGATGTGAAAATTCGAGTTGATGGCTTCGTACCAGACATAACTCTCTTCAAATTGGAAAGCAGCGCCTGCAGTCTTATCGAAATTTGACCAAAGGAGCAGGGTCAGCACGAAAGGAACGAGACTGGAGATCAACGCCGTCCAGCGGATGAGATTGGGCTCGTCCTTTGGCAGGAAGAGGATCAAGATCGCCGCAAAAACGGGGAAGAAGAGAATTATGCTCAGTAAGTGACTATAAAGAAAATCCATTATTCACTCCTGTCGCCTACGCCAGCACTAAATAGTACAGCGCAATGAAGATGATGAACAAAACGCCCAAGGCCGAGAACATATATTGCTGAATACGGCCTGTTTGCATTTTGCGAAGTTTTTTCCCAAACCACTGGACAGCATCGGCAGAACCATCACCAACGAAGCGATTGACAACGGGCGTGTCAAATTTATCGCGGACGGTATGACCGATGAAGTAAGAAACCTTACCAAAACTATGCAGGATACCGTCGATGACGCCTTGATCCATCTTATTGGTGAAGACTTCTGAAATCCAGGTAGCAGGTTTGACGAATAGATAGTCGTAGGCTTCGTCAAAGTAATATTTATTCTCGATGAAGTGATAAACCGGTCCCAAAAGCTTACGCATCGGATCGACAGCGTCCGCGGATTTGAAGTTGCGATAAGTCAAATAACCGATGCCCAGCCCACCGAGGGCGACACCCAACGACGTCCACAACGGGATCATGCTAAATTCAGGCGCAGGCAACGGATGTGCCAGAGTATGCCCGACGAAATCATGGAACCAGTTTGGCAGCAAGCCACCGATAACCGGGAATTCTTCGGGGATACCGACCCAGCCATAACCAACAGCGAAAATCGAGAGAACAACCAACGGAGTGGTCATCGTCCACGGGGTTTCATGAGCATGTTCCGCTTCAGGCGTACGCGCTTCACCGAGGAAGGTCATCGTGATCTGACGCATAGTGTAGAAAGCAGTCAGGAAAGCGGCGATTGCCAATGTGACGAAGACTGCTGTATGTCCATGAGCAAAAGCATCTGCAAAAATTTCATCTTTCGACCAGAAACCAGCCGTCACAATCGGGAAACCGGAAAGCGCGAAACCACCGATCAGGAAAGTCCAGAAAGTGATGGGCATTTTCTTACGAAGACCACCCATATTGCGCATGTCCTGCGGATCTACGCTGTGATCACCGGTGTGCAAAACACCGTGTTCCATACCATGAATGACTGAACCGGAACCGAGGAAGAGCAATGCTTTGAAGAAAGCATGGGTAACAAGATGAAAAGCAGCAGCAACGTAAGCACCGATGCCGATGGCAGCCATCATAAAGCCAAGCTGTGAGATCGTCGAATAAGCCAGAACACCCTTGACATCATTTTGTGCAATAGCGATAGTCGCGGCGAAAAGAGCCGTGAACGCACCGATGAAAGCGATGATGCTCATCGCCGGAGTCAGCGTGTGATGATCCCAGCCTGCCGAGAAGAGCGGGAAGATGCGGATGGTCATATAAACGCCAGCCGAAACCATTGTTGCGGCATGGATCATCGCTGAGACGGGGGTAGGACCTTCCATCGCGTCAGGAAGCCAAACGTGCAGAGGCCACTGAGCTGATTTACCAACCGCACCGATGAAGAGCAAAAGTCCAATTGCACCAGCAACAGAGAGACCCCAGAAAGCAGGGGTTGATGCTAAAGCGTGTAAGGTTGCTTCAGAGAAGATGACTTCATAAGAAAGTGAGCCAGTAGCCGTGTACAGGAAAGCCAAGCCCAAAAGCATGAAGACATCACCGATACGGGTAGTCATAAAGGCTTTGATGCCAGCATTGCGAGCAGATTCTTTCTGGAACCAGAATCCGATCAGCAAGTAAGAACACAAGCCCATGATCTCCCAGCCGACGAAGAGCGTCAGCAGGTTATCGGAGATAACGAGGGTGTACATCCCGGCCGCGAAAAGACCAATAAACGCAAAGAAACGCGCATACATCGGCTCAACGGAAGGAACGGTGTGTTTGTGACCATGCTCATCTTCAACGGTCGCGCCGTGCGGGGGATAACCTTTTTTATCATGATCGCCTTTGGGCTGACCAAAATTATGATAGCCAACCGAGTAAAGGAAGATCATGAAAACGGTGATACCCACAAAGAAAAGCACCGCTGCGGAAAGAGGATCAATGCGAATGCCGACTTCAAGCCATCCTTCACCTAGCGGAAGCCAGGGAATGGAGTCTGTGAAAGGGTGTTCGCCGAAATGCTCCACGCCTAAAGCGCTGATAAAAACATACATCGCGCCAATAAAAGAAAGAGCAGCTGCGCCTACGCCTACGCTATGACTTAATTTATTGCTCTTATTCGTAAACAGAACAATAATGACGAAAGCCAGCAGCGGCGGGAGAGGCAGTAGCCAAATGATATTTTCAGGTGTCATATTCTTCTCCTACCACTTCATCATATCGAGTTCATCAGCCACAACAGTCTTGCGGTTGCGGTAGATCGAAATGATCAATGCCAAACCGACTGCCACTTCAGCAGCTGCGACCGCGAAAACAATGATCGCGAAAACTTGTCCGGTCACGGTTTCCGGTGCGTTATAGCGCCAGAAGGTGACCAGGTTAATATTGACAGCATTCAGCATCAACTCAACACCCAGCAAAATGGCAACCGCATTCTTGCGCGCCAAAACGCCGAAAAGACCGATGCTAAAGAGAGCCGCCGCTACGATCAAATACCAGGAAATAGGGATCATCTCTGCCTCCTACTTATTCTTGGCTTCATTTGCAACATAAACTGCACCGATCAACGCAGCCAGAAGCAAAACGGAAGCAACTTCAAAGGGCAGGAGATAGGCATTCGGGGAAACCAAAGCTTCGCCCAATTGCCCAATAGTATCCATACCGGATGCAAGTACCGGCGCACCCTCCGTGGACGAGAAACCTGCCCACTGTGAAAGAAGCAGATACAGCCCACCAAAACTTAATACCGCTAAAAGCGCTGCCGAAGACCAGTTTGCATTCAAGGGCTTGGCAGAATCGCGTAAATCCTTACGCGTGAGCATCACTGCGAAAATGAAGAGGATCGCAATAGCACCAACGTAAACCACGATCTGCACCATTGCAATAAAACCAGCATTGAGCAAAGCATATAGTGCCGCAACCCCAAAGAGCGTGGCGATCAGCCAAAACGCTGCGTGGATCATCTTCTTCGTGGTCACAACCATGAAGGCAGAGCCAAGCGTAGCAGCGGCAAAGATCAGAAAGAGAACTTTCATTGTTGTCATTTTTTTCTCCTCCGCTTAGTGTTGTGCCGCAGGAGCAGCCGACTTGAGCGAAGCTTCTTCTTGCGCGCGTGTTTTGCGGGCATGAGACTTCAAAAATTCAATCGTCAACCAAACCAGCACAAGGTTTGAAATGAATAAGCCAGGAGCCAGCCAAGCACTATCCAAAAGTAAGCGACCGACCAACGCAGTCACCATCAACAGAACGAAGGCAAGCGGGGTCAGGAATTTCCAGTTAAAAGCCAGCATATGGTCAACACGAATACGCGGAACGGTGTACTTCACCCACATGATCACCCAATAGAAAAAGAGTGCTTTTGTAAGGAAGATGATCGCGCCAATAATGGGACCCAAATTCTCAAGCCCGAAGAAACGATGACCGCCGAAGAAAAGCAAAGCGATGAAACCACCGAAGGTGAAAGAGTGCAGCAACTCACCTGCATAAAAGAGACCGAACTTCATCCCTGTATACTCAGTGTGAAAACCTGCCACGATCTCAGATTCAGCTTCGTTCAAATCGAAAGGCGAACGTCCCAACTCGGCGATGGCAGAGATCAGGAAGATCAAGAACGCTAAAGGTGAAAGCCAGATGAAAGCAACACTCTCTTGGGCTTCCACGATACCGATCGTACCCATAGTGCCCGCCAACATAGTCGGGATGAGCAGCGCAACAACCATCGGGATCTCATAAGAGATCATCTGGGCAACGGTGCGGAAGGCACCCATCAGGGCATACTTATTATTTGACGACCAGCCAGCCATGATCACAGAAAGTGTTCCTATCGAGCCGGCAGCCACAAGATAAAGCATCCCCACATTCAGATCTACCCCGAACATATCCGGTGCAAAGGGCAAGATCGCCCAAAGCAGCAAAACTGACATGATCGAGAAAATTGGCGCAAGGTTGAAAAGAAGAACATCTGCACCAATAGGGGTAATATCTTCTTTGATCAGCAATTTGACAATATCAGCAAATGGCTGGAAGATACCAAAAGGACCAATACGGTTCGGCCCCAAACGATCCTGAAAACGTGCCACCACTTTGCGCTCGATCCATACGAGGAAAATATCTAAAACCATCGCAAAGGTCACGAGCAGCAAAATGCCGATCAACCAGATCAGGACAGTCGCCAAACCTTCTGCCATCCCCCATCCGGTGAAGATATCCAAAAGCCAGGCAAACAAAAAGTTTATTGGATCATTCCAAAATATCATGGATTACTCCTTACACACAAAAAAAGCTGAGAGGATAGATTCTTCCCGTCAGCCTTATAAATTGTTTCGCAGATTTTACATCCACTCCAGCATCCCTTTTTTCCAGGCATAGACCAGCCCTGCAAGCAGGATGAGGATAAAAATAATCCCTTCGAAAACAGCGAAAAGGGGCAATTTATTCAAAGAAACTGCCCACGGGAACAAGAAAACGGTCTCTACATCAAAGACCAGAAAAACCAGCCCAAAGATATAGTATTGCGCCTTGAATTGAACCCAACTGTCACCAACGGTTTCAATACCGCACTCATAAGTGCTTTGCTTAATCGCATTCGGCTTGCGTGGCGCCAAAAAGCGCGCGATCACCAATGCCGCGACCGGGATGAACAGCCCGACCAAAACAAATAAACCAACAAAAATCCATGGACTTTCCATAAGCGCTCCAAATCTAGATTTATATTACGCTAAGATAGCGGGAAAATTCTACCATAGGGCACTTTATAACCCTACTAACCCACGTCTTCGATTCGCATGATGTTTGTCATATATATCTGATTGTTAAGATGAATGGAGGAAAAGTGTCCTTTTCCATCTCAACTAACCCCCAAAATCACCGAAAGTTACCTTGAAAAAGGATGTAAAACGAGACGCCCGTGCCCACAGCTTGCTATCGTTAAAAGAAAAAGCGCAACGCCCAGGGCGTTGCGCCAAAGCCACTTCAACACTTCATCGATCAGGGGCATTCCCAAGACCCCGCTAATAAAGGAGCCTATCGCACCCAACCAGCGTGCGGGAACCGCCTTCACGCCAAAGAAGGTGGTGGCGTTCACTTCAACAAACTGTGCTGAGATCGTGCGCGTTGTTTCAGGGCTGCCATCATTGGGAATGAAACGTAAATAAAACCAAACGGTGCCACGATATTTCCCTGCTTCGCTGGGACGGATGCTCCATAAAAAGGTGACCGATTTTCCAGGCAAAAGTGGCTGGCTGATCATCTCTTCCGGAATAACCTGCACACCCGCCATATCCAAACGAGATTGGGCAATGATCGTATGTGTATCATATAAATTCGGTATCTCGATCACTTCGCCCACAACGGTATTCCCCTCGATCTCGGCGGTGGGGGCGATATTGCCCATCTCATCGATTTCGAGCGTTAAACGGATAATATCTGAGTCACCGGCACGTATCTTTGGCGGAAATTCCAATGTTAAACGGCGTTGCTCCGGGATGCGCGGGACCGGGGTCGCTGCTGGAGGTGCAACGGGCACGTCCTGGGTCATGGTCGGTGCGGGCGTAGGTGTATCCCCTCCCCCCGTTACAGGGATGAGTGGCGTCAGCAATGGGGCTACCGTCATCGTTGGTTGTACAACCGGTTCTTCAGCTGCCGGTTCCTCTTCTGTTGGCGCTGGTGCTGCGCCACCACAAGATTGAAGCAGGAGGAATAACCCTATGCTCAAGAGCAAGAAAAGCAAATAGCGTTTTTTCTGCATCATCTTAGACCATCCAATAATAAATGAAGGCGCTGGGTGTGGGCAATTGCAGATCAGCGGGTGGGATCGGCAGCACGCGACTCTCAACAAGTATGGGAAGTGACGCCCAGATTAACAGACTCAGAGAGAGAAGCAGGAGCAAGACAGCCAGAATGAGACGGATTTTTTTGACCATAGTTTCATTATACAAGATTTTTTGTGGTAGACTCCCCCTGAACGACCTACATTTTCATACTTTACCCAGGGGCACAACCAGTTGTCAAGGTACAAAGCTTTTGCGCTTTCCTTGGCAATTTTTGTTTCTAAAACTAATACCCTTCCCAGCCTCCCCCCATTTTTGTTCTTCAAAATGGGGGGGGCTAAGGGGGGCACATAAATAAGGAGAAAAAATGACTGAGTACTTGCCTGAACCTTTCCGCATTAAGATGGTTGAACCCATCCGTTTGCCAGAACGTGAAGCACGAGAAAACGCGCTCAGGCAAGCTGGTTATAATGTTTTTGCTCTCAAAGCAGAAGATGTTTTTATAGATATGCTGACCGACTCAGGAACAGGCGCAATGAGCCAGTTCCAGTGGGCAGCCATGATGGCAGGCGACGAAAGCTACGCTGGCGCACGCTCGTACTATCGGCTTGCTGAGGCGGTAAAAGAAGTCTTCGGCTTTGAATATTGGATGCCCACCCACCAGGGACGCGCCGCCGAGGGGATTTTGAGTACGCTGCTCGTCAAAGAGGGAAATTACATCCCCAACAACATGCACTTCGACACCACCGATGGCAATATCCGCTCACGCGGTGGACGCCCGACCAATCTCGTCATCGACGAAGCCTACGATCCCGAAAACCAGCATCCCTTTAAAGGGAATATGGATATTGAAAAGCTGATCGCCTTCATTCTGGAAGTCGGCGTAGAGAATATCCCCTTTGGCATGATGACGGTGACAAATAACGCCGGCGGTGGGCAGCCCGTTTCGATGGAAAATATGCGCGCTGTTGCAGAAGTTTACAAGACCTACGAAATCCCCTTCTTCATAGATGCGGCTCGATACGCCGAGAACGCTTACTTCGTTAAAATGCGTGAGCCTGGATACGAGAATAAATCCACCCTTGAGATTACCAGAGAACTCTTCGCCCTCGCAGACGGGATGACGATGTCTGCGAAAAAAGATGCCATCGTCAATATCGGTGGTTTGCTCTGCATGAATAATGAAGAGCTCTTTACCCACGCCCGCAATGAGCTGATCATGCGCGAGGGTTTTCCAACCTATGGCGGCTTGGCAGGGCGCGATCTGGATGCAATGGCTGTCGGCTTATATGAAGGCTTGGATGAGACTTACCTTGAGTATCGTCTTGGGCAGACCTCTTACCTGACCGAGAAGCTCGCCGAAGCTGGCATCCCCGTGATGCAGCCAGCAGGCGGACACGCCGTTTATCTCGATGCGGGCAAAATGCTGCCGCATCTCTCACACGCCGAGTTGCCCGACCAAGCCCTCGTTGTGGAACTCTACCGTGAAGGCGGCATCCGCGGTGTGGAACTTGGCTCGGTCATGTTCTCCTACGAAGACCCCGACACTGGCGAGATGGTCTACCCCGATCTGGAATTGGTGCGTCTTGCCATTCCACGCCGCACCTATACCCAAAGCCATCTGGACTATATCGTCAAGGCGATGGTCAAGATCATGGCACGTGCCGATGAGATCAGTGGCTATAAATTCACTTATGCCCCACAATTTTTGAAGCATTTCACGGCGCAGTTTGAGCCGCTCTAGGAAAAAACCTACATTGCTCTCTCAGAGTGCCTTACAGACTATCTCTTTCTCCGAGACCCGATGTGCAACGCATCAAAAACAGATGCGGTGCACATCTCCCTCTTAGAGAGAAAAGCCTTCCGAAGATTTTAAAATCTTCGGAAGGCTTTTCATTTGCTAAAGACATCACGCTCAAAGCGTGACCTACACATCACCCTCCCAAACCTGCTTCGCCAACCTACGCCCCGTCGGCGTGGCAGCCAAACCACCCAAGCCCGTTTCTTTCAAATCTTTGTGCATCACTTTTCCGATATGCGCCATCGCGTCGATCACTTCATCGGCCGGGATAATACTCTCCACGCCTGCCAACGCCAAGTCGATCGCCACAAAACATTGTGCGACGCCTGCCGCATTACGCTTGACACAAGGCACTTCAACCAAACCCGCAACTGGATCGCAAACGAGACCGAGCATATTTTTGAGTGTAATACCGACCGCCTGCATGGACTGACACGGGCTTCCACCCAAAAGCGCGACGCTCGCCCCAGCCGCCATCGCCGCCGCGCTGCCCGTTTCTGCCTGACAACCACCCATCGCGCCAGAGACATTGGCACGGTTAACCACCACCATCCCGATGCCCGAAGCGACAAAAAGCGCATCTACGATCTGGTCGTCACTGAAACGGTATTCCTCCTGGAGCGTGATCAGGGCGGCTGGCAAGATTCCAGCCGAACCAGCCGTTGGGGTGGCAACAATACACCCCATCCCGGCATTGACTTCGTTCACCGCTAAAGCACGCGCAATGGCTCGGCTCAGGATCGACCCCGTCACAGGGACATTCTCATTCTCATCCAGCCAATTCCAAAACTTATGCGCACTACCGCCGCTGATCCCGCTAATAGATTTGATCGGTCGATCCAAACCCTCTTGCGCGCTATGTTGCATGGTCTGTAAACGCTTTAGCATCCTTGCCCGGATATCCTCCGTCGGCAAACCGGATGTGAGCTTCTCGGCATCTATAACGAGTTCTGCAAGGCTTTTTTGCGTGCGTTCTGCGTTTTCTACGATTTCCTGAAGGGATTCAAACATATTCTCACCTTTTAGTTTTTTGTACTAGGTCTAGCTCCTCCCCTAAATTCCATGCACTTGGCATTTGAGGGAGGCTGGGAAGGGGTTGATAGGACAAAAATCTTGCCGCTGCATAAGATCACTTATAAACTTCCATGAAATCCTTGTACAAAAAGAACTCTTTATCGTTGAATTTTATCTATCTGGCAAACCCATTCCACCCAGGGGAGCGCACGTATTGCGTTCACACCACGCGGGGGGATAGGCTCATCTGTTTCAAAGACCATCACAGCTTCTTTATGATGCCGAAGTCTCTCTACGCGAAGATAGGCAATATTGATTTTGTTTTTCACGAAAGCGCCTGTGACATCATTGGTTGTGCCGGGTTGATTTCTGCCAAATATCAATAAAGTTGCATAATCCCCATTAAATTTAACTTTACGTCCCTGCACAGTATTGACCTCAACCGCACCGCCTCCCAGCGAAGCACCTGCAACCTTTGCCCATTTTCCTGTCCCCCAGAGAGAGAACTGCACAGAATTGGGATGGACATCTTCTCCCATATCAACAGAATTGATCTCGTAATTAAACCCCTCTTCCTGTGCTATTTGAAAACTGTTTTTAATACGCTCATCATTTGCAGAAAACCCCAATAAACCCGCAACGAGGGCTTTATCTGTGCCGTGCCCTTTAGCTGTTTTTGCAAAAGAGCCGTGCAAGTTTATTTCAGCGCGGGCAGGTTTTACACCTAAAATTTTTCTGGCGATCTGCCCTAAAAAAACTGCTCCTGCGGTATGCGAGCTGGAGGGACCGATCATGATCGGTCCGATAATATCAAAAGCCGACATTTCTTTTACTTCACGCATAATCACCTTCTTAATCTAACAATAAATGGAATTGAATGATGAAACCCTTTTCTATACCGAGAGTTGCATCTCTTCCATTTCTAGAACAACAATCTATTTTTTTATTCGTACCATTCGTTCAATTCGTGATAAAAAAGTATAATACAGCCATGACTTTCGAAATGATTCTCACCCTCGGCATTCTTGCCTTCGCCATCATCTTTTTTGTCACCGAATGGCTACGTGTCGACGTTGTTGCCCTCATCGTCGTCATCACGCTCATGGTCACGAATTTACTCACCCCCACAGAGGCAATAGCGGGGTTTTCAAGCACTATCGTACTCACCATCGCATCGCTATTTGTGATTGGGGGGGCAATTTTGCAAACGGGGCTGGCAGCGTCCATTGGCAGGCAGATTCTCAAAGTAGCGGGAGGCGGGCAAACAAGCCTGATGATCGCGGTAATGCTCACGGTGGCAATCCTGTCTGCATTCATGAGCGATACGGGCACTGTCGCCGTCTTGCTGCCCGCGGTTATCAGCATGGCAGCCAGCGTCCAACTCAGCCCATCCAAGCTGCTCATCCCGCTCTCTTTTGGCGCATTGCTCGGCGGCTCAACAACGCTGATCGGCACGCCGCCCAACCTGATCGTTAGCGACCTTTTAAGCGAAAACGGGATGCAGCCTTTTCAATTTTTCGACTATGCACCATTGGGGATTCTACTTGTCGTTGTCGGGATACTCTTCATGGTTACACTGGGAAAGCGGATGCTGCCAGATCGCACGCGTGAGAAAGGCTTGCTACGCTTCGAAACACCGGAGGAGATCGCCGAGCGTTATCGGCTCCCCGACAACCTTTATCGTTTGCGCGTTAGAGCGGCATCTACGCTGGTTGGCAAAAGCATCGCCGAAGGAGAATTTGGCGCACGCTTCAATGTGAACATTCTCGAAATTCGACGCAAACCCGAAGCCAAAACAATGGTAAAGCTTGGCGAAACGCGCCTTATTTGGCAAGCGGATAAAGCCAAAGGGCTGAAACCCTCCGCCGAGACCACCTTTCAGCCCGACGATCTGCTGATCGTGCAAGGTACAGCCAGCGGCATCTCACACTTAGCCGCATCCTGGAATCTGGGCGTCCAGCCTGCCAAACGATCTGACGAACAAGCCATCAGCAACGAAGAAGTGGGCATTGCCGAGGTACTGCTCCCCCAGCGTTCACGCCTGGTTGGCAAAACCTTATCCGAACTCAGCTTTGGACGCATTTATCGTCTAACCGTACTCGGCATTCAACGCCCGAGCGAAGGAGAGAGCCTCAACCTAAAAGCAACACCCCTGCGCTTTGGTGACACGTTGCTGGTGCAAGGCTCCTGGAAAAATATCCTTGCGCTACGCCAAAAACGCCGTGATTTCGTCGTGATGGGACATCCCGAAGCAATGCAAGGTCCCCCACAACGCGCCAAAGCTCCGCTGGCGGGTTTGATCCTGTTGGCGATGTTGCTCAGTATGGTTGGCGAGTTTATGCCGCTGACAACTTCATCTATGCTTGCTGCGCTGCTCATGATCTTAACCGGCTGCCTGAGCATCGACGAAGCCTATAACGTGATCGATTGGAAGAGTATCGTCCTCGTTGCCGGGATGCTGCCAATGAGTGCGGCGCTCGATAAAGTGGGGTTGGTTGCGCTTATCGCTGAAAACCTGACCACGATCCTCGGGGCGCTCAACCCGATCTGGATCGTAGGCGGTTTATTCCTCGTCACATCGCTTTTCACGCAAGTGCTCTCCAATACCGCTACGGCGGTGCTCATCGCTCCGCTCGCTTTAGCGATTGGCCAAAATTTGGGCATTCAACCCCATGCCTTGCTGATGTCTGTTGCGGTTGCGGCTTCGATGGCATTTGCTTCCCCTGTCGCTTCGCCGGTGAACACCCTCGTCATGGGCGCAGGGAATTATCGCTTTAGCGACTATATCAAACTCGGCGCACCGTTGATCCTGATCGCGATGGTCATTACGATGTTAGTATTACCATTATTATTTCCGTTCTAGCCCATCTGCTCTTGCGCCGCTCAGAGCTATCCCCCAAGAGCACTTTGTACGAAAGACAGAGAGGCGGAAAATGCAACTTTTCTCACCCTTCCTCATCTAAAATGTAAACCCTAAGGAGAATTTTATGGCTAAAAAACAACGCAAGACCACAAATAAGAAAAATGCAAAACAAGAGGCAAAACAGAAACAAGACCAAATGATGATCGCGATTGCCGCGTTAATCTTCGTCGTGATTGCTTTCCTTGTTTTTGGCAGTAACCCTTCCCAAGGAAATACAGCTACAGTAAATAGCCTGCCCGCCGAGATCAACACAGCGATGGCATATGAGAAATTTGAAGAAGGCACTTATATGCTGGATGTCCGCACACCCGAGGAGTGGGTTGAATACCATGTAGATGGTGCAACGCTCATCCCCCTCGACGAATTGGAAGCGCGCGTTAGCGAAGTCCCCACAGGTGTTGAAGTTATCGTTATTTGTAATTCTGGTAATCGCTCACAAGTTGGACGCGATATCTTGCTCAATGCCGGATATTCGAGCGTGACAAGTATCGCTGGCGGCATTCAAGGCTGGATGTCGGCTGGACACGATTTTGTAACGGACGAATAAATTAGTTTTTCATTAGACAAAATAGAACGCGATGTCAGGCTCAAGATCCGCGTTCTATTTTCATTTAACAGACTTGTTTCTGAATAACTGATCTTACGCACTGCTTTAATTTCATCATCCCCCCCTGCCCTGTCGGGCATCCCCCGATTTTGAAAAGATAAAATAGGCGGAACCAGTAAAAAACACGGTTTAGGTCTAGCTCCTCCCCTAAATTCCACGCACTTGGAATTTGGGGGAGGCTGGGAGGGGGCTGATAGGGCAAAAATCTTGTTGCTGCGTAACATCAGTGAATATAATTCCAGACTAGAGCTTTATACACAAAAAAACACGGAGAAAAGTTTTTCTCCGTGTTTTCTATATCATTAGTTTTTTTTGCTTTTGCAATGAGAAACGCACGCCTGCCCAAGCGAAAACCCTAGTCATTCATACGCTACTGCTATTCCTTATTGAATGATCGGCTGGAACATGAAGTTTTTCCCGGCTAAACTTTCGCTAACGCCCAAACTAACGCCAAGCGGATTGGACAAGCTGGATTGCCATGTACCGCCAATATTGGGCAGCGAACTAGTGTCCACCGTAACGCAATATTGCCCGGCTGCCAGCGATGGGAAGGTATAGCTGCCATCACCCCCAGTTTGGGTGATCTGCAATCCGCTCGAGGGGCAGGCGCCGCTGCCCAAAAGCACGCTTACGCCTGAGATGGGCGTGTCAGCGGGATTCAGGCTGCCGCTCCCGTTTTCATCACGGAAGACTTTGCCAGAGACCAAACTATTTGCCAAAACGACAGTTGTTGCTGTAGGCGGAACAGCCGTTACCGTAGGGACATCCGTAGCGGCGGGCAGCGGCGTTGCGCTCGGTACAAAGACCGTTGCTGTTGCTGTCACGTTGGGGAGCAGGGTTTCTGTGGGCGCGGCATCCGTTGGGGGTGGCAGGGTGGCGGCGTCCACTTCACCGACAATGACTGTAATTGTATTGGAAGCAAGCTCCCCATCCGCGCTCGAAACGCGTACGCTGATCGTATAGGTCCCCGGCTCAGTCGGCGCCCAGGGCTGATAAAGGCTTCCCGCGCTGATCGGATTATTTAAATCATCCTGCCGATACATGGCATCATTCACTATGAGCATTGCAGATGTAGTGTCGGATGGAAGACTCATCTGGCTCAGAATATCGACGGTATCTCCAACGTTTAGATGCGTCCCATCGAGGGGCGACATGATGACGAGCGTGCCCGAACTTGCTCCCGTCATGGAGGCCGGCACATTGCAGGCCGTTAGCAAAAGCGAAAGAGCTATTAGTATAGAAAGTGTTTTTATTCGCATAAGATTCTCCTACTCCACGATCCGTCCGGTTGCGGTATAAGTTCCCCCGCAGGCGGGAGAGTCGATAAAGGCGGTCCTGCCCCCAACCCCGCTCGTTAAACCTTCATGTACGCCCTGCCCCATAGCGATCAGAGAGTATGAGTAGACGAGATCACCCGCGCTCTCGGTACAGGGCACGCTTGTGTCAATATAGGCGTTTTGCTCTGCCGAAATAGTCCAGAGTTGCGCAGGCACTCCAACATCTCCATCAATACGCGAGACTATACGACGATAAATGCCCAGTGCGTCCACTTGCAATAAGACATTAGGGTCGAAGATGTCTTCAGGAAAAGGTGGTAAAGGGCCCCATTCGAGCACGACACAATTGGGATTGCTGCTACAGAAATTTGATTCACTGCTGCCACGCACAGAGGTCATAATGGGTGCGTGATTCACATTAGGCACACAAGGCGACGAAGCCACTTCAAAGACGGGACCTGTTTCGATGGGCACGCCATTGGAGAGCAACTCCCAAGCGTAGCCCCATCTATGATGTAACCCGCTGCATTCGGCATAAGCAACGCTATCGAAGACAAAACCATTAGCTCGAACAGCGTCGGTAATGGGGATTTCTGTGGGGTTGCCGGATAAAACTTCAAAATCACCCGAGCCACGCCCGATATCTTCTACATTCAATCTCAGCACAAGATTCTCCCCCTGCGCCCACGCGAAACCCGCTGGAATAACGGAATGGGCGGTGATCCCTGAGCGGTAGGGCGACAGCGGTGTAGGTACATCGCTATCTTGATAGTAGCCCGCATGTAGATCAATGGCGATATTGCCTATAGAACCTTCGGGGCAGGGCACACGATCTACCTCCACAGTAATTGAACTATCTGCAAAGCTATCGTATCTGGACAAGACAATAGAATAGAAATAAGGGTTAAAACCACAGGTAACGGCTTCATCAGAAAATGAGAAGGACAAATCTGCCTGTGCGATCTGTTCTCGGTCGATCGTTCCCGCTTGGATATCAACACGCTCACGAGTAGTAGGGTCGTAACGTCGCAGGATATAGTCAACAGATCTCGATAGGTCTGGGTGTTGGGTTGCACGCCACGAAAGCTGCACAAGGCCCGCTAAAGGCTCTGCTCGGAAATCCTGGATAAGGGCATCTTCACCACAATCCTTTCCTGGAACATTCCATACATCAATAACTTCTGAGCCGCCGAACACCGGCTCAAACCTGTTTCCTTGTATGCGTACCCAACGCAGGAAAATGCGATAATTCGATGGGGTTCCACAAAATGGAATTTCATGCAAGAAGGAGAAATTATCGCCCGAACTATAACTTGTGCGATCTTGAAATTCGCGCTTCAAGATCGTTTCGCTTCCAAGGGCAGAATAGGTGGGGCTAACGCGTATTTCCCATTGCAGAAATGCACCTTCAAGCGCTTCACCTTCACATAATAAAGTTGCTGAAACAAAGTTTCCGTTTTCGCGTGGTTCAACCAAACCCTGAATACAGCTACGCTCAGCCGTCACGGAATTATCGACATTTACATCAGGGTTCGCGTTATTGAAATCAATCGGGATGCCAAAATCCCGTTCTCCTAAGAAATCCGCCACCAGCGGGCGGTCGGCAAAGGCATCTGCGATGGCAAGCGCTGGGTCAAATTCTTCGTGCCCCAAGATTTCAACAGATAAAAGATGCGGCTCTGATACTTGTCCGCTGGTATCGACCGCAAAGACAGAGATGATCCAACTTCCCTCTTCAGCAAAAGGATAAACATCATCCACCGTGCAAAAGGTCCCATCGAAGCAGAGCATTGTTCGCGGGGAAGAATCTCTCGTAAGCGTATTCTCAACATAGAATTCCAACCGATTCACACCGAGGTCATCCTGCGCTTCGACATGGAAAGCAATTTGAATTGCCTGTCCATTTCGACGGGGTTGTGCATCGAATGCTGTAATCGTCGGGATAGCATCCTGCGAATCTTGCAGAGCGTCAATATCTTCATCTGTAAGCGGATTGCCCGCAAGATCGTTTTCATCAAGTACGGGAAGATCGCCCTGTCCACCGATCTCGTCTGGCGAAAGTGGATCGCCGAGAATTTCACCTTCGGCATTTGGTTGCCCGTTATTGGCGTTCCCAACCGGCACAACTTGCCCGTTGGCATTTCCGCCCCCTCCATCAGCTCCGATATCAGCCGCATCCGCAGATGGGATATATTCAAAATCAAGCGAGCTTTGCTTCAGTCTCGCGCGCACCCCCACCAGCACAGAAACGGGATCGCTGGCTTGGTTTACGCTGTCATACACAACAGCTTCCAACGTATGGCTGCCAAGCGAAGTCGCATACCAAGGGAAAGCAACTGTTAGTGTCGTTTCTTCAGATGCGCTTTCTTCGGCGTATACCGCCCCATCTACCAATAAAACGATACGGGAAATCCCAGCCTGGGCTTCCGCCTGCACAGCTACAGAGATCCCATCGCCAGCTTCAAGTACAAGTGAAGTTTCAGGGGAAAGTATTGTTGCTATTGGCTTCTCTCCATACTGAAAGTAACGCCATGCCAGATAGCCCGCAAAAACCACCGCAATGCATAAGAATAAAAGCGCAAATACATACCAAACTCGTTTCATAACCATCTCCTCGATGCAACTTAATGTTGAAAAATTTTATCAGCTTTAGCGATAGCAGGGCATGGTATATTACCCCCATTAGTAATGGAGACCTGATGACACGCTGGCTTGACCCCACCTCTGTAGATATTCCCGATTCGCTCGTGGATTTAGGCTTGATACCGCTCGCCAAACAGATTCTCGTCCGACGCGGAATCTCCGACATCGCCACCGCAAAAGCATTTCTCGACCCGAACGAGTACACGCCAACGGATGGCTGGGAGATGCCCGATCTCCGCACCGCTGTTGACAGGGTGAACCAAGCCATTCTTAAGAGCGAATCGATCTGCGTTTGGGGTGATTTCGATGTAGACGGGCAAACATCCACTGCACTTCTCGTCCAAACTTTGCGCGCAATCGGCGCAGATGTCCACTGGCATATCCCCGTGCGGGCAACCGAATCGCATGGGATCAAAATCCCGTATTTAAAAGAAGTCATCGACAATGGCGCAGAACTGATCGTCACCTGCGATACCGGCGTGAGCGAAACCGAAGCCATTGATTACGCAAATTCGCGCGGTGTAGATGTCGTCATCACCGACCACCACGATTTACCACCAAAACTGCCCAACGCCGTCGCCGTCGTCAACTCCAAACGCCTGCCCGAAGAACACCCGCTTTCCACGCTCCCTGGCGTCGGCGTAGCCTATCTCCTCGCTCAAAAATTACTGGAGGGCACAAATCACGTTTCACGTTTCACGCATCACGCACTACTAGATCTCGTCGCCCTCGGCATCACCGCCGACGTAGCCGACCTGCACGGCGACGCGCGTTACCTGCTCCAACGCGGGCTGATCGAGCTGCGCCAAACCCAACGCATCGGCTTGCAAACGCTCTACGAATTGGCGGGCATCAATCCGCTCACCATTAACGAAGGCGATATTGGCTTCGGCATTGCCCCGCGCATGAACGCCATCGGGCGGCTCGGCGATGCCAATATCATGGTCGATTTTCTGACTACCAAAAACCCCGCGCAGGCGCGCGTTATCGCCACCCAACTCGAAGGGCTGAATACCCAACGCCGCTTGCTCACATCGCAAATTTATCAGGCGGCAGAAGCGCAAATTCGTGATAACCCCGCCCTAAAAGAGACCGCTGCGCTCGTTCTCGCGCAAAAAGATTGGCCCGCGGGCGTTATCGGCATCACCGCCAGCCGCCTCGGCGAGCGTTATCACAAACCCGTCATTTTGCTCTCAGTCGGCGAAGATGGCAAAGCGCGCGGCTCGGCGCGTTCGGTCGCGGGCATCCACATCACCGAAGCCATCGCCGCTCAAAAGGATATTTTGCACGGCTTCGGTGGTCATCCGATGGCGGCCGGCATGGCACTGGATGCGGATGAGATCACTTCGTTCAGAAGAAGAATCAGCCGAACTATCACCCAACAGTTGGGCACAGAAAAACCGCCCGAAGCGACGCTCTTAATTGATGCTTGGTTGCCATTAAACGACCTTTCTCTCGACCTAAGCGCCGAACTGACCAAACTCGCCCCCTTCGGACCCCGTAACCCCAGCCTGATACTCGCCTCGCGCAATCTCACGTTAAGCCACTTCGCCAAGATCGGTAAAAATAAAGAACATCTTCGTTTAACAGTCAAAGACAGCCAAGATAACGCCCAATCCATTCTCTGGTGGAACGCCGCAGATGAAGAACTCCCTACCAAAGGTAGCCGCTTCGATCTCGCCTTCAAAATGCGGACGGGTGAGTTTCGCGGTGCGCCGCAGTTGACGCTGGAAATGGTCGATTTTAGGGTGACGGAGGAAGTTGAAAAAGTAGAGAGTAGAGAAGAGAGAGAAGTTTACAAGTTGCAAGCGGCAAGTGGCGAGTTTGCAAGTTTGCAAGAGGCAGGCGTGCAAGTTTTTGTTGAAGGCAAATCGGAGATCAAGGGGAAAAATCGTTATCAACTCAAAAAAGCGGCAGAGTTGGCAATTTACACCTCCCCGCCCGGGCAAAGCGAATTGCGTGCGATGCTCGAAAAGGTCAAACCAGAAAAGGTTTATATCATCGGCATAGATCCGCTCGCCTTCACGCCCAAAGAGTTTCTTACCCACCTGGCGGGATTGGTCAAATATACCCTCGCAAAAAAAGATGGGCGCACAGAAATCTCAACCCTCGCCGCCGTGACTGCCCAACGAGAAGCCACCATCCGTCTAGGGCTGGAGTGGCTAGCTGCAGGCGGACAGGTACAGGTTGTCGTTGAAGATGATGATATTTGTCTATCAAAACCCTCGGGCGCAATAGAGAAATACGCTCAAGCAGATTTATTTTTAGCCATCAAGGGACTGCTCGCTGAGATAGACGCCTATCGAAAACACTTTCATATCGCAGATGCAAAAGAATTAATAAACTATTAGGTTTAAAGAGCCACTCGACTTATCATATTTTTTTGCTCTAAATATGACAATCAGGATGAAAATTACCAAGTTATATTTTAGTCTATAATGCATAAAGGGTTTTTACCTATTTGCTTTTTGTCCAGGAGGGACGCCTATGTCTTTCAAGAAATCACTTCCCAGTATTCTTTCAGTTCTTTTGATCTCAACGTTGATGCTAGTTGGGATGCGAGCCGAACCTGCCTACGCGGCGACATGGTCGCTTTGTTATGTAAAAGTTGGCGCAAGCGGGAGTGGGTCCTCTTGGAACGACGCCTACCCTGACCTACAAAGCGCATTAGCCGATAGTAACTGCACAGAGATATGGGTAGCGCAGGGAACCTATTATCCTGATGAAGGCACTGGTCAAAGCGATGATGACCGCACATCAACCTTTACACTTAAAAGTGGTGTGGCTATTTACGGTGGTTTTGATGGCACAGAGACCGCTCAAGGCCAACGTGATCCAGCTACAAACACCACCACCTTGAGCGGCTGCATAAAACGGGGCAAGCCGAACACCTTAAACGGAGTAAGTCGCACAGGTTAAACGGAGTATGCCGCACACCTTAAACGGTTGATGTCGCACACTTTGGTGAGGGGTGAAATGCTGGAAAACTCAG
>Ga0209042_1000998_pt1 | contig 23929 bp, 16 predicted proteins | sample SaaInlV_200m_DNA_6_FD_184649 | JGI IMG/M metagenome (GOLD analysis project Ga0209042, IMG submission 184649) | Marine microbial communities from expanding oxygen minimum zones in the Saanich Inlet - SI037_S2LV_200m_DNA (SPAdes) (version 2) | ecosystem: Environmental > Aquatic > Marine >...
CTCCATTTTTATTTAAAAAATTAATGTTTTTTATCAAAGCTTGCATTTATCTGTATTACAGAATATTAACATCATTTTGCTTGTTTTTGTGAATTATGCAGGCTAAAAACAATGAAAAAACAATTATTCTTTTTGGCAGTTGTATTAATTTCAACCAGCCTAAGTGCACAAATCACTTATGACAAAGAAACTCATTCCTTTGTGATTGATACGGTGATAACTAAAAATGGGATTTCCAAGAGTGAATTATACGAAAGAGCCAAAGAATGGACCTTTCGGACAATTTGGGTATCCAGTAATGAAATGGCGTTGAACGATGCAGAGTCGAATCATATTTTTTCTAAAGGAATTCTCAAATTAGACGATATAGTAAAAAACAATGTGTTAACTGGCGGAGTGATGCATGCAAATCGTTTGGTTAGCTTTCGCATGTCGCAGTTTTTTAAAGAAGGCAAATGCCGGATTATTGTGGAAAACATTATCATTCAGCATGATATAATTTCTACAAACCTAAACAAAACTGAAACATATAACCTTGAAAAACTTTTTGAATTCAAGAAAGAACTTCAGGGCAAAGAAAAGTTAAAAGGTGTGGAAAAAGGCAGACTTGAAAACATCCTAGTCATTATTAACGATGCTGAACGAGCAATGTCAGCCCTTGTTGTGCAATATGCTGAAGCGCTGGATAAATCAATTATTTCTGAAAGGGAAGATTGGTAGAAAGTAAATTTTCCTTTCATTCTTATTGCTTGTGTGGACCTGATTATAGAAATCGTGTCAATGCCTAATAATATCCAAATTTTAACTTATTTTGGAACAAATTCTCCAAGTTTCAATACCTAAAGCAATAACTAATTATACAAGTCTTATCTCATAAAAAAAGAAACGATTAGTGTCAAGAATAAACTTGAAGAAGTCCGTGAATACTTGGAATTCATAAAAAGCTTTTAATAATTGACAATTTAGAAACAACTCAAAGTCAAGAGGTATTAAATTTTATCCGAGATATACAAACCAAATGAATAGTTCAAAGTTCTTTTGCGGGCACATGGCGAGCCACCTGAAACTTGTCAAATAGCTTTGTAAAACCTGACGAGTGGTTGGTGTTGACTATATCACGCATTTATTGTAACTGGTAGATAAATGTTTACAAGCAATATATAAAAAAGGATTATATTGATAGGCTTATGTTTTCCTTTTATGAATTCTATTCAAATTTTCGTCCGTCTCCATTTTGATAAGAGTACTTGAATGAAATATATCCACCCTCGCCTATATCACTGTAAAAACTTGTAATCCAAATTTTTGCATATTTGCCTTTGGCAGTTTTCAAAACATAGACATGGTCGTTGGGTGTATATGAAGGACCTTGTGGCCCGTAATCTAAATGAATACTGCCTTTGAAAGCATCATTTCCATTTGAGGTCATATAGCTAACACCTTGGCCTGTAAAGGCTTCAACTATTTGAATTGTATCGTCAACAGTATAACCGCTTTCGTTGGCTTCAATTACACTATCCCAATCTACATCACCGGCATCGTATGCCCCGCCTTGTCCGTTTCCTGAACTTCCACTGTTTGTTCGCACATTGTAGCGATTAAAAGCTATATCCCAATTGTCGGATGTTTTAGAGTTTGTTTCATCAAGTCCGCTAACTTCTATTTCATCAACAAAGGAATAGTAAATCCAATCGTTCCCATATTCAGTCTCTCGACTAAGTTTGACTTCTTTTGTATTCAAATCACTGACTTCAACCGGTTCTTTCTTACAGGCTGTAAATGCCAATAGTAGGATAATAAATGATAATAAAATAAATTGTAGATTTTTCATAAAAAATAAATTGATATTAATGAATTGACTATTTGTTAAGAGTTTTTCTGTAATCCAGTAATTTATCAAAACTGATGTTAAGACTGATAAAAAATCGTCTGCCAGGACTTGTAGAAGTATTAAAAGTTATAATTTCGGCTTTGTAGTCTAATAAATTATCTATACCAAAAATTAAATTCCCACCATTAAATAAATTTTGAGATAATGTAAATTTCAAAATCGAATATGGGGAATAATCGACCTGATAGACAGCATTTACCATTTCGCCGCTAAAAATTATTTCCTCAGATACATCAAAATTTTTAGAGCCATAAATTTTTCCACTCAAGTTGATAGTTGTATTATAAAAGCCTTTTTTAAATTTATATTCAAGACGAATATTGGCGCTATGCGGACTTACTGTTGATAGTCTTACACCATCTGCCGAATTATTGTCGTATAAATAACTGTAACCGCTTGAAATGTATAAGCTCCTTAAAAGTCTGTATTTTAAAGCTACTTCGGCACCGGAAACATTTGATTTATGAACATTAATATATTGCAACATAGTTTCATTTGCTGTCCATTGACCTTCTATCTTATCTTTAAAACGATTATGATAAATCGTAATTGAACCATTAAACTTATTCTTTGTGTATTCAGTTGATAACGAATAATAATTGTTAGTTTCCGGTTTTAAATTTTCACTTCCTTGTATCTGAAACATCCCTAAATGATCCCAATTCATATACAATTCTTTTAAACTGGGAGCACGAAAGCCATTTGCGAAATTTGCCCTGATCGTAAAAGGATTTATTTTATACATTATCGATAGTTTTGGCGAAGCATGAAAGCCAAAAGTTGTATGATAATCTCCTCTTAGACCGGCTATAAAGTTCAATTTGTCTGTTAGTTTTATATCATCCTGGACAAATGCAATATAAGTCTCGGTTGATTTTTCATCGAATGTATCATAAGTGAATTTATCAGTTATTAAAGTTTCAGATATAAACTCCAGACCTTTAGTAATAGTTTGTTTTCCGGAATTTATATTAAAAATTAAGCGTGGATTTCTAAATCTGTGTGAATAGATTTTATTGCTACTGTTTGTAATTTCCGACTGATTATATTTATCGTAAGTATCTGAATTATATGAACCTGTAAGCGAAGTATTTGAATTGAAGTTATATATGAATTTTCCTCCATAAGTTAAATCAATGAATTTTTCATAGGTATTATCTCTAAGAAAATCGTACTGATTATGATTATAATAAGTTCCTTTAAGAGTTGCCGAAAATTTATCATTAAACTTAAAAATCAGTTTTTGACTTATTGAATAGTCTTCATAACCATCAACTTCAGTCGGAATAGTATTTTTCTTAGCGAAAATTATAGTATCAATATTAGAATATTCTTTCACCAAACTGTCGGTGTCATAAAGTTGGTATGCATCGGAGCTTTTAATTACAAAATCGGTTCGGGATGTTACTTTATTTAAATTTAATCCAACAGAAACTGTATTAGATAAATTCGGACGGTCGAGATTTTGCTTATAAATAAAGTTATCTTCAGTTGTTTGCAAGTTGGGAAAATCAAAATTATTGTATTGCATAAATCGCGATCCTATATTCACTTCGAGTTTTTTTTGAGTTTTTTTTGTAATAATATTAATCACTCCACCCATCGCCTGTGAACCATAAAGTGCTGAAGCTGCACCTTTTACAATTTCTATACGTTCAATATTTGCAGTGTTCAAACGTGAATAATCAATATTTCCGCCTGTTTCGCCGGCAATACGCTCACCGTCTATCAAAAACAGAATATAATTTGCCCCAAGTCCCTGCATTTTTATATCAATCCCATAACCAAGTTGTTGAAAATCAATACCAGGCATATCGTCTTTCAGAACATCTGTAACATTTGTAAGTCCTCGTGTTTCAATATCATGCGATGTTATTATTTGAGTAATTACCGGAGCATCTTTTAAATGTTTTTCCGTTCGTGTGCCTGTTACGGTAATTTGCTCAAGGTTGAAAATATCAGGCTCTAACTCGAAAGTTCGATTTTCGTTCGGATTTATTTTTACTTTCAAGGTTTTATATCCAAGATATGATATTGCGACAATACAATCATTTCCTGTTGTAGTATTTTCTGCAGTTCCGGCAGCATTTGTAATGCAATATTTTTCTACTTTCTCATTTTTGCATTCAAAACAAATTGTTGCATAAGGAATTGTTTCCTTTGTCTGGCTATCAATTACAGTTATAAATGTTTTTTGCTTATCACTAATTTGTGCAATTGATGAAAATGCAATAAAAAACAAAAGTAAGACAAAAAACAAGCTATCTCTCATATAGAAATATCAATTAAAAAAAATGCGAAAATGCAAAGTTTTATGATAGAATGCAATACCTTAAATATGTGATTTTGGAGGCTTGAATACCTTTTAATTGGGATAGTATTTTTTAAAACTATGAGACTCCAAAAGAATTTCTATTAGAAAAGTTGTTAATAATAATTCTTTAGAATGAAAACTATAATTGAGGATTTTACTTTTTTATCTGTTTTAAGGCTTTTCCAAAATCAGTAACAGGAAGTTTGCATTCTTTGTTCTGGCACACATAAATGGTGGTTTGTCCTTCTATAAATTTGTTTTTGTGCATGAATAATTTTCCCTCAGTTTTTCCTCCCGACAAAAAAACATTTGGCAAATAGTATTTATTGAATTCTTTTCTAAAGGTTTCAAATTCCTTTCCAATAATAACAACTTCATATGGTGGACTTACAAACCAAGCCATCAAAATATCCCAATTAGCATAATATGCACCGCCATCTAGTGCATTTTGTTTTACATTATTCAACATTTTTTGCGACATATTGAGGTATGTATCATTGTAAAAATATTTCCCAAGCAGAAATAAATTCTTTGCCATTTCGGAATTTGAAGCAGGTATTACATTGTCGGAAATTTCCATTTTGCGAGCTATCAATTCCGGATCTACATCGGAAGTGTAATAAAACATTCCGCTGGTTTTGTTATAAAAATGAGCATTCGCATAATCAGTTAATTGCTTGGCTTCATGTAGCCATTTTTCATCGAAAGTGGCTTGATACAAGGAAATAAATGCAGCTATAGTAAATGCGTAATCGTCTAAAAATGCGTTGATAGATGCCTTGCCATTTTTGTAGTTTCTATATAATCTATTGTCCGGCATTTTGATTTTTGTAATGATAAATTCGGCATTTTGCAATGCGATATCTAAATAATCCGAATTTTCAAATACCTCAAAAGCATCGACATAGGCTTTCTGCATAAGGGCATTCCACGATGTGATAATTTTATCGTCTAATGCAGGCCGAATCCGTTTTGCCCTTTCTTCCAACAATATCTTTTTTGTTTTCGTAATCTTTGAGCTTAGCTCGTTTTCAGTAAGCTTATATCTATCGGCTAACTTTTTATCATTTCCTGATTTAAACAAAATATTTTGAGAATTTTCCCAATTTCCGTTTTCTTTTACATTGTAATAATCAATTATTAAATCTGCATCCTTGCCTAATATCTGTTTCAATTCATTGAATGACCAAACATAAAACATTCCTTCTTCGCCCTCACTATCAGCATCTAATGAAGAGTAAAAACCACCATCAGCGGATTTAAGTTCTCTATTGATGAATTCCAGAGTTTCACGTACAATAGTTTTGTAATTTTTATCTTTAGTTTGCTTAAAAACAGATGAATATAAACCAACAAGTTGTGCATTATCATACAGCATTTTTTCGAAATGAGGAGCTTTCCAATATTTGTCAACAGAATAGCGTGCGAAGCCTCCACCAATTTGGTCGTAAATGCCGCCTTCGGCCATCTTGTCTAATGTTAATGTTACAGCTTTCGAAGCATCGGCATTTTCAGTCAGATAATGATAGTGTTGCAAAAACTGATAACCAACAGGCAATGGAAATTTTGGAGCTCTTTTATGCCCTCCATAAGTGTAATCCAAATTAATTTTCCAATTTGCAAAAATGTCGTCTAAGTCTCTTACTGAAAAATCGGCTTCTTCGGTACTCATAGAAATCATTTCGCCGGTTTGTATGCCATTTGTCAGAGTTTTTGCCTGTTGCTCTGCTTTATCGGCTTGATTATTTGCAAAATCTAATATTTGTTTAAGCATATCAAGCCATTGTTTTGGTTTGAAATAAGTTCCACCATAAATTGGCCGTCCATCAGGCAAGGCAATACAGTTTAAAGGCCAGCCACCTCTGCCTGCAATCAATTGAACAGCATTCATATAAATCTGGTCAATATCGGGTCTTTCCTCTCTATCAACTTTAATACATATAAAATTTTGATTCATATAATTGGCAACTTCCTCGTTTTCAAAACTTTCATGCTCCATTACATGACACCAATGGCAAGCTGCATAACCAATGCTGATGATAATTAGTTTATTCTCACTTTTAGCTTTTTCCAAGGCTTCCTTTCCCCAGGGATACCAATTTACAGGATTATGAGCATGTTGCAACAAATAAGGACTACTCTCGTTTGCAAGCGAATTTGTATATTTCGGTTTTGAAGAATTCATATTTAAATTTTCATTATTAATTTGACCACAAGAAGTAAAAGAGAACAAATAAACGAATATTATTGTATATGTGATTTTCATTTTTGAATGGATTTTGTTGGTATTAATTACTCCTCAATTTTGGATTCAATTGAGTGAGTAAATTCAATAATTAAACTAAAATAGATGCGGAAAGCTATCTATATTTTTTGCCATTTTTTTTTGGCTAAATTGAGTTTTATATCTTATGATATTTGAATGTTAGTGCTATCTAAAATAATGTCATTTGTTTAGTTTCTTTCTTGTTTTCTACTTTTTTGGCAAACTTATGCCACTCTTCTAATGATAATCCATTAATACTCTTTGCAGCTTTGTTATAATCAGAAAGTTCAAATGCTTTTGTTAAGTTTATTCTCATTAAAGTATCTTTATTGACAGCTCTTTTTGAATCTGAAAATATTATTGATTTTAAGAAACTTTGTACTAATTCTGAGTTAAGAATATAATGCGCTATTTCTGCATTTCTTTTTTTGCTAAAGCCAATGAAGTAGCATGTATCGTCGAGCATAATAGGTTTATCATTTTTAGGAAACACTAAAGTAAAATGCGTAGATTTATATAAGCCTGATATTGCAACTTTATAGGGTGCAAATGAATAATCTCCAACTCCAAAAATTGAATAAGGAGGCTTGTCTTTATAAATGGATGATTTCCTTTTCTTAAAAAGCTCATTATTTTTTTCTAAATAATGATAGGTTTGAGGATAGTATTCTTTTATATATTTTGTGTCTTGACCAATTTTTTTTTGGGTAATAATCGTTAATTTTCTAAATGTGTTTGTTTTTTTAGATTTCAGATCAGAGCTTTTCAACAATCCATACACTAAATTATCTTCAAGTTGCATTTCAATTTTAAAGCCATTTGTAAAATGACCATTATCTTGTTCAAATTCCATTATTTTAGAACAATCATGTTTTATACCTGAACGCCACACTATATTTGATAGACCATCAATTTTATATCCTTTTTCATAAGCATCAATAGAATAAACAAATTTGGATAAATACCAACCAAAAGCCGTAATGTTTTGTTTTGTGTAAAAATCATACTCAGAACAATTCAAGCAAGCTTTTTCTCTAAACTTTGATACGAACAGAGAAGCATTTACTGAAACATTAAATTCTTTTTTTGCATCAATATTTAGCTTCTCATTTTCAGAAATTAGGAAATTATTCTCTTTTTGGTCATAGATAACATTCTTGATTACCGAGTTTTTAACAAGAAAGGCAAAATGTCCGACATGTCTCTGAAAAGCTTGAATAAGATTGACTGAAATGTTTTCGCCAATATCAAAATTACCTTTCCCCGTAATCGCTTCTAATCCCTTGTGTTTTTTGAAGTTTGACTTTTTTGGTAAATTCTTAGAATCAATTGAACTTAATTCAGAATTTGTAACCCAGGGGGGATTTCCTATAACTAATGTTTTATAATCTTTGGTTTCTTTGGCTAAATTTTCATAGGAGAATTTAAAGGCATTTGCATGAATAATATCTATTTCAGGGATATTTGCTTTTTTGGATGACAAGAATAAGCTTAAAATCTTAAATTTGGTTTCCCATATATAAGGTTGATATATTTCAACTCCTACCAATTTTTTAATATTAGGCAATTTTTTTAGAGCAGAGATAATAAAATTTCCTTTCCCACATGTAGGTTCTAAAACAAATTCAAAATCAATTCTTTTAATTTTTATATAATCAACAATACTATCAGTCAATATTGAATTTGTTTGAAAATCTCCGTACTCACGTCTGTCGGGTTCAGAAACAATAGTGATGCGAGATTGAATTTTATCAAAAAATTCATCAGCATATTCCTGATTTATGAAAAAGTCATTTATTCCACAAATTGACTTAATCCTTTCGTTGATTTGCTCAAAACTTGTGAGAAATTTTAGATTTTTCCTAAAATATTCCTCAACTATTAAATCAATATGTACTTCAAAACATATCATCCGGTAACTTTATTTATAACTTTAGTAATGCCTTCAACATTTTTAGTCAGGTTCACAACCCTTGCATATTGCAATCTCCATTGAAGTGCATTTGAAATAGTTAAATATCCTTGCTTTGGAATTTGCTTTAAAATTCTTTCAGCAATTGAGTTTAATGTAATTTCTTCTGCAGGTATATTCCTGTCATTTAGGTAGGCTACAATATCTTCTTTAATTGCACCATCTTCCATCATTTCTCTTAAACGAAAAGTGGTTGTATAGTCAGCCGTTCTTTCCTTATCAAGAAAGAAACAACTTACAAAATCTAAAACTGCTGCTTGGTCTTCTTCGAAATCAGTTTTTTCATAAACAAACACAAGTAAGTTATAGCCAAGTCCAAATATTTTTTGCTTTGCGTCTTTAAAGGGGCAAGAAGATTGAGGTTGTTTTATAGAAGTTACCTTAATATCTGTTAAAATTTCATCATTAGGTAAATCTATTCCTTTGGCAGATGAACCAATTTCAAATTCAAATCTTGTGGCTAAATAGTTTTGGAATTTATGCTCGATAAATGTACCAACAGCTTTACCGTCAGTTACACCATACAATTCTTTATTTCTAAAAACTGATTCTGATTTGCAAAAGTCTTTGGCAGATTTTTTTAATTGCTCTATAGTTAATTTTTCTTTCATATAAATCCTTTATCAAATTACAAAGATAATATTTTAGAAGGTGTTTTCAATTCAGGCGTTTTGATTTTTGCTTGACGTCCGGAAACGAAAAATTTAAGCCCTATTTCCAAAAAATCACTCATAGTATCGCAACTATTGAATATGAAAATTGCAAATTGCATTTCTTTAATGAATTATAAATTGCTTTATTTGTTCATTTTCAGTTGTTTAATATGAATTGAAATTATTTATTAATAATTAAAAAAAAATATAAATAATTCAAAATTGTTTAGTAATATTGCGGTCGATTTTTAAGATTTTGATATAGAATTAATTAGTAAGAATAGTGATGGATTTAATAAAAGTTGTAGAAGAAAAGTTTATACCGAAAACAAATTTTCCACCATTTGGTAGTGGAGATACTATTACTGTAAAATATAAAATTAAGGAAGGAGCCAAAGAAAGAATCCAAAATTTTAGAGGAGTAGTCATTCAACGAAAAAGCAGTAAACTTAGCGAGACATTTACAGTTCGTAAAATGTCCGGTAGTATTGGTGTTGAAAGAATATTCCCACTGACATCTCCTTTTATAGAAAATATAGAGATTAATAAAAAGGGTAAAGTTCGTAGAGCAAGAATTTATTATTTGCGTGAATTAACTGGTAAAAAAGCCCGTATCAAAGAAAGAAGATTTTAATTCTAAAGAAAAATCCTTAATTTTCATTAAGGATTTTTTTTTGAGTTGTAGAAAACAAAAAAGCCGATTAATTATTAATCGGCTTTTTTAATTGGAAATATTTTGACTATTTGACTTCCTCGAAGTCAACATCGGTTACTTCGTCATCTTTCGATTTTCCGTTTCCACCTGGCTCACCTTGTGGCGGAGGTGGTTGCGAACCTTGTTGTCCTTCCTGTCCTTGTTGTGCTTGCTGCTGTGCATTATACATATCTTGGGAGGCAGCTTGGAAAACTTCATTTAATTCTTTCATTGAGGCATCAATTGCATCAATATCCTGATTTTTGTGAGCTTCTTTAAGTTTAGTTAAAGCAGCTTCAATTGGTGCTTTTTTGTCAGCCGGAAGTTTATCTCCTAATTCCTTTAACTGTTTCTCAGTTTGGAAAATGGTACTATCTGCTGCATTTATTTTGTCAATTTTTTCTTTTGCTTTTTTGTCAGCTTCTTCGTTCAATTTGGCTTCGTCTTTCATTTTTTGGATTTCATCATCGCTTAAGCCTGAAGATGCTTCAATTCTAATGCTTTGCTCTTTGCCGGTACCTTTGTCTTTTGCAGAAACACTAAGTATTCCGTTTGCGTCTATATCAAAAGTAACTTCAATTTGAGGTACTCCGCGTGGAGCCGGCGGAATTCCATCTAAATGGAAACGACCAATTGTTTTATTATCGCTTGCCATAGAGCGTTCTCCCTGCAATACATGAATTTCTACAGAAGGCTGGTTATCAGCAGCAGTAGTAAAAGTTTCAGTTTTTTTGCTTGGGATAGTTGTATTAGATTCAATAAGTTTTGTCATTACACGTCCCATTGTTTCAATTCCAAGCGAAAGCGGCGTAACATCTAATAAAAGAACGTCTTTTACTTCTCCTGTCAAAACACCACCTTGAATAGCAGCACCAACAGCAACAACCTCGTCGGCATTAACACCTTTCGATGGAGCTTTTCCGAAAAACTTTTCTACTATATTTTGAATTGCCGGAATACGAGTTGAACCACCAACAAGAATTACCTCGTTTATTTCTGATGCACTTATTCCAGCATCTTTCAAAGCCATGCGGCAAGGCTCTTTCACAGCCTGAATTAGTTCATCTGAAAGCTGCTCGAATTGAGCTCGTGAAAGGGTTTTAACAAGGTGTTTAGGAATTCCATCCACTGGCATTATGTATGGAAGATTTATCTCAGTAGAGCTCGAACTTGAAAGTTCAATTTTAGCTTTTTCGGCGGCTTCTTTCAATCTTTGAAGAGCCATTGGATCTTTTCGTAAGTCAATATTTTCGTCTTTAATGAATTCTTCAGCAAGCCAATCTATAATTACCTGATCGAAATCGTCTCCGCCAAGGTGAGTATCTCCATTGGTCGATTTTACTTCAAAAACTCCTTCGCCTAATTCTAAGATAGAAATATCAAAAGTTCCTCCTCCAAGATCGAAAACAGCAATTTTTAGATCAGTAGTTTTTTTATCCAGTCCGTAAGCTAAAGCTGCGGCAGTTGGTTCGTTAATAATTCTTTTTACTTTTAAACCTGAAATTTCGCCGGCTTCTTTAGTTGCCTGACGCTGCGAATCGCTGAAATATGCCGGAACAGTAATTACAGCTTCTGTAACTTCTTGTCCTAAATAATCTTCGGCAGTTTTTTTCATTTTTTGAAGCACCATTGCCGAAATTTCCTGAGGAGAGAATTTTCTATCATCAATAACTACACGTGGAGTATTATTTTCTCCTTTTGTTACTTTATATGGAACTCGGTTTATTTCTTTCTGAGTGCTATCAAAGGTTTCACCCATAAATCTTTTGATAGAAAAAACTGTTTTCGTCGGATTGGTAATGGCTTGACGTTTTGCAGGATCTCCAACTTTTCGTTCGCCATTTTCTACAAAACCAACAACAGAAGGTGTAGTTCTTTTACCTTCGCTGTTTGGAATAACAACCGGTTCGTTTCCTTCCATTACCGAAACACATGAATTTGTTGTCCCTAAATCGATACCTATTATTTTACTCATTTTTATATATTTAAAACATTAATAATTTTCATTTTTCGATGAGGGCTTTTCAATGATTATGCCATTTGAAATTCATGTCAATTTTATGATAAAATGACATTGGTAGAATTTATTAGACATTTGTTTTGACATTGTTAATGACAAAAAGACAGAATTACTAATTCTTAATTCAAAACTTGTATTTTTGAAAATTTAAATTGAAATATGTCATATACTTACGAATATCCCCGACCGGCACTCACAGTTGACGCAATGATTTTCTCTATAGAAACAAAGCCAAAAAAGATACTTTTGATTAAAAGAAAATTTCCTCCATTTATTGATTCGTGGGCATTACCTGGCGGTTTTGTTGATATAGATGAAACTTTAGAGCAAGCAGTTTTTCGAGAATTGTTAGAAGAAACAGCACTTAAAATGGATAAATTAGCACAGTTTCATACTTTCGGCGATATTGACAGAGACCCTCGACACCGAACTATTTCAGTTGTGTATTATGGTTTTGCATCTGAGGAAAATTCAAAGATTTCGGCTCAGGACGATGCAGTTGAAATTTGCTGGTTCGATTTAGATTTTTTGCCTGAGCTTGCTTTCGATCATTCAAATATTATTCAAATGGCAAAGGCAAAACTATTTTCAGATATGAATTAATTATTCTTAAAGAAAAAATTAAATGGAATAATTATATTGTATTATTGTGGTTAGTATATTTTATTAGAAAATTTAAATATGAAAAATTATAAAATATTGTACTTGATTTTTATTGCTTTGCTTTTGGCTTCGTGTGGAATTCGCAAAGTGCCTTTAAGTCATCATCAAAAATCCCATCATTATAAAAAAACAGTCATCAGAACCCTACATATGAACTATTTGACTTATTTGCCAGTAAATTATTATCAGAGTAATAAAAAATGGCCACTGATTTTTTACTTACACGGTGCAGCTTTGAGGGGAAATAATGCTGAACTTTTGAAACAAAACGGTTTGCCAAAATTGCTTGAAAAGAATGAACTGCCATTTATTGTGGTTTCACCTCAATGTCCGAAAGGGAAATATTGGACGAAAGATATTTTAGTACAATTATTAAAAGAAGTTCAGAAAAATTACAGAGTCGATAAAAGTCGTATCTATCTAACTGGTAACAGTATGGGTGGTTATGCTACATGGACTTTGGCACTTGAATTGCCTAATAAGTTTGCTGCAATAGTGCCCATAAGTGGGGGTGGTTCTACAAAAAAAATTCGGAGGATAAAGGACGTACCTACATGGGTTTTTCATGGTGCAAACGATACGGTTGTTAATATTTCGGAATCGCAGGAAATGGTAGATGCTCTGATGGAATGCGATGGGAATGTGAAATTTTCAGTTTTTCAAAGCAAGGGGCATGATATTATGAATGAGGTGTATAGAAACGAAGATTTGTACAAATGGCTTTTAGAACAGAAACGACAAAATAATAGAGCACGAAAACCTAAAAGATTAAAAACACCCAAATCTCCTCCTTTTAAATAATTGATGGTATGTTAATAAAAGCAAGGTGTTTTGTCTGCTAAAATTTTTTATTGTCGAACAGGGAACCAAAAAAGACATCCGGGTTTTTACTTCATATGAAGTATTTTTTTTCTATACATTTGATTATTTACAAATAGTTGTACAATATAAACTCCTTCAGGAATTTCAGATTTGTCTATGATTTCAAACTTATGGTAACCTACATCCTGTTTTCCGAAACCATAGGTTTTAATTTTAGAACCAAAAATGTTATAGATTTCGATAGAAACTTCAGCAATGTTTGAAATAAAATATTCTATTGATAAAAAATCTTTAAAAGGATTAGGGTATAAGTTCAAAGTGCTGAATAATAGCTCATTATTGTTTGTAATTATTACATTTGTAGGATTTGAAATTGCCCAGCAACCAAATTCATCAGTTACAGCAACTGAGTAGTTCCCGGTAAGTTCTGGTTGAAATATGTAATTGGTTGCACCGGGAATTAAATTTCCATCGAAATACCATTGGTAAGATTGATGGTAGTTGCAATATAATAATTCTCCTTGCGGCAAAATTAAAGGGTTTGGTGAAGAAACAACAATTGTTTCAAAGGCGGTATCCTGAACGGTTTCATTGCTGGCTATCAAACTAATTTCGTAGCTGCCTGTATTGTTAAAAACTCTAAATGTATTTTCTAAAGTGTCAAAAGTTACACCATTTTCTTGCCATAAATATGAATTATTCCCCGAACTGAAATTTGTAAAATATGCTGTGTCATTTTTGCATATTGTTGAATTATCTGTAAAAAATACTGACTGAACCAAAGAAGAATTTCCAGTGGTTGTGAATGTTTCAATATCTGAAGCCCAGAAATTATTCACAGGATCTACTACGGAGATTTGGAAAAAATATGTAATATTTGCGTGCAGATTTGTCAATTCAAATTTATGATGTGCAAAATATATATCTTCATAATCAATAGTATCGCTGAAAACAGAGCTTTCACCCCACAACAATTTTGCTTTCACTACTTCTGGAAATTCTATGCTTGTATTATAGTCGATATGTATATGAATTTCAGAAGAATCAATGAAATTGAAAGAAATTTGTGATAAAGCAATTGAGGTGTCTTTCTGCGGAATTTTTCCATACCTAAATGGATTATAAAGCGGATCGCCCACAATTATTCCTTGCCATTTAAATTTCGGTTCGGCATGATAAGCCGATTCTATAAAATTATACCCCTTAAGAAAATAGTACAAAAAAATATCGGGCTGCGAATGGCCACTAAGGTATGGTTCGCCAATACAGCCGGTTCCACAAGTCAATCCATTTGCGAAAGCTCCAGATAGAAAAGAGCCGCTACCGCTGCGAATATTTGCACCCGAATTTGAATTCAAATCGCAGGCATATGCTCCTGGTAACCAATCCCATACATCATGATAAGTTCCATAGTTATACCACCCTCCATAAAGAATTGCGTTTCTGCCTGAATCGGCTGTAGTACTGTCTGTAAATAAGGCATTTACTTCACCAATTTCTATATCGTTAGGTTCTAACTTATAAGGAACTCCTGCCATTTGATAAAAAAACTTGATGTATGCAGCGTCTTTGTCAAATTCGCCATAGCTTGAAGGAGAATAATGATATCCTGCAATTAATGTACTGTCATCGTAAACTCCATAACGATAATCAACATAAGCGGTTCCTTTATAGTAATCGGAACTTGAATTGAAGCTCATGTATTTATCCCCATAAAGAGTCATATCAATCATATTTTTTTTCATTCTCAAATCAGTGCCTATAAGCCTGGATACTAAATATATATGTGTTCCACTAAGTTGATAATTATGGTTGAAGTTGCCTTGATCAGTAAAATCAGTAGGTGAACTTTCGTAAAAAGGATTTGTGGAATAATATGTTGGGAAATTTGGAGTAGAGAGTGTACCAAGATTATTTAGGCAAGACAAAGCATTGTCGAGCGACCTGGAAGTGTTTGAGCCACTTGGCAAAACCAATTTGTAGGGAATTTTATCTGACAATAAAATATAATAAATGTTAGTATCTCCCAAATTTGCGAGTTTATTTTGGATTGGTATTACCATTTCGTTCCAGAAATTTGCCCATTGGTTAGAATAATAGTAATAGTTTGTGGTGGAAACATAAATCCCAAGAAGATTGGAATCGGGTACATTTCGTTTTTCTTTATAATATAGTGCTAATTCTTTGGAATCGGGTATTCCATTGTTGTTATCGTCTCCATCATTTTCATTGTAAATTAGGAGTAGTTTTGAAGCATCGACATCATGAAAATCAGGAACCTGTTGACCAAAACTTTTCAATGAAACTGAAATTAAAATAATAAATAATATCTGTAACTTTAGATATTGAGGCTTAAATAGTTTTGTTTTCATGGTATTAGTCTTAGGTAAAACAACAGGGCACTATCTCTGAATATATAAAGGATTCCGAAGATTATATTTCCGTAGATATAAATACTTCATTTTTCTTTGTTTTCTCCTTTTAAGTTCGTTGAATTCTTCATACAATTTGGGGTCACGCATCAGTATGACTTTCAAACTTTCTTTATCATATTCCATAATTTTACCTGTTTCAAAATCAATAATATATTGCCGAAGTTCTTTCGATTGATAAACGGGCATCCTCATTTGATCGTAATAGTTGTAGCTTGCACTTGGCGAATATCCTCCTTCTTGATACACAGTTTCGTTTGAAACAAAATGGCAGATTTTGCCAATAATTGGGATGCGATTAATTTCATTATTCCATTGAACAAATAAAATCCCTTGACGGCAATATCCCCAAATATTATCGGACTTTACACTTTTTTTACTGCCAAAATTGTCGAAAAACGAAATGGTTTTCTCTTTAAGAATTAGTTCAAAAAAATCTAAACTATTGAAATCTACATTAGTAACAATTTTTGATTTTGTTAAAGGTGAATTAGATTTAACTTGCTCAAAATTTAGATAAATACCTTCTTTGAATTTGAAGCTAGGAGAGTACTTTGCTAATTTTGATGAATCAACTTGAGCATGAAGAAATTGTGAAACAAGAACCAATAAAACTAAACTAATATTTTTCATACTTCAAAATTATGAATTTTATTGCTCCTTTTGAAATTAATCTGAATAATTAACTTTTCTTAATCAATACAAATTGTTTAGGCTGAACAATTGGTTTCATATGTTTTGAAGAAAAGAGAAAACCAAAAGAATCAATTTTCCTGTAACCTTTTTCAAAATTTACGTAGAAACAAAAATATTTCAAAACAATGACAAGAAACAAAACAGATACTTGTAGATTTTTTAGCCTTAAGGTAGATGACATAAAAACTTGCAACTCAGGCCTATATACCACAACCCAAAAAAAATCCAATATTCTAGAAAAAAGACTAATTTTATGCTTGGCAAAACAAATTAATTTGACAAAACCTCTCTGTTTTTATGATTTCAGAGAGGAAAATATTAATTAAAAAATCTTTAGCTTACAAATTATTATTAGTTAAATTTTTTATAAACTTGAAATTTATATAAGCTATGAAACACCATATTATTTATTTATTGCTGATAATAGCTGTAAAAACCACATTTTCCCAACTCACATTTAATACTCATATTATCCAGAATATTTCAATGGATGGAGCAAGAACCTTATTTGCTATCGATTTGGATAACGACAACGATATTGATGTTATTTATGCATCAGAGTATGGGCAAGTTTCCTGGTTCGAAAACTTTGGCAATGGAAACTTTAGCTCTCAGCAAGTGCTTACCGATACAGCCGTAGGTGCCATTTCAGTTTTCGCAATAGATCTAGATAATGATGGCGACAATGATATTCTCTCAGCTTCGCAATGGGACAATAAAATTGCATGGTATGAGAACTATGGAAATGGGAATTTCAGTAGTCAAAAAATTATCTATAATTATGCCTGGGGGGCAATATCAGTTATTTCAGCCGATTTAGATAACGATTTAGATAATGATGTAATACATGCAGATATTAATTTTGGAAAAATTATATGGCATGCAAATGATGGAAATGGCAATTTTGGAATAGCACAATCAATTTCAGAAACAACCTCTTTCATGAAATCTGTAATTGCTTTCGATTTGGATTACGATAATGATTTAGATATTATTGGTCCTGAAGGGCAAGGAATATCTTGGAATGAAAACAATGGTTTGGGAATATTTACAGCAGATCAAGTTATTACATCCTCAATAATAGGAGGAAGTGATATTTGTGCAGCAGATATTAATGAAGATGGTTATAAAGATATAGTTTCATCTTCATATAATGACAATAAAATTGCCTGGTATGTAAACGATGGAACCGGAAATTTTGGTAGTCAACAAATTATTTCTACTACTAATTTTGGGCCTCTCTCAATATTTACAATCGATTTGGATAATGATGGAGATATTGATGTCGTTTCTACCTCATTCGATAATAGAATTGCCTATTATTTGAATTCTGGGAATGGAACTTTTTCAGCCATGCAAATAATATCCCATCAATATAATGGTGCATACTCTGTTTTTTCAATCGATATTGACAATGACGGCGACAACGATGTACTTTCTTCACATTATTTCAATTCAGTAATTGTTTGGTACGAAAACTCACTATTAAATAATGTTGATACAATAGAAATATGTGAAGGCGATAGTGTTGAAATTCTTGGAAACTGGACTGATACCACTGGCAAATATTACGATACTTTGCAAAATTACCTTGGTGGAGACAGCATTAATATTTATACTGTAATTGTAAGTCTTTTGCCAACAATCACCTTTGAGCCGGGTTTCCCTGATTCAATTGGAATAAATTCAGTCCCAATAAATCTACCAAACGTAACGCCTACAGGTGGCACTTTTTCAGGAGCAGGAATTTCAGGAAGCTTTTTCGACCCGACAATTGTTAACCTTGGAACTTACTGGATTTCATATTTTTATACAGACCCAAACACCGGTTGCTCAAATTCCGACTCAGTGCAAATTACAGTTTTTGATGGTACAGGAATTGAAAATCCGGCTATACCCGAAATTGAAATTTTCCCAAATCCTACTTTCGGCAAATTTACAATAGTTGGTAAAAATATGCAGTCTGCAGAAATTTGGGATATTACCGGCGAATTAGTTTATCAAAAAAGCAAACTCCTAAAAAACCCTGAGGGTTTGCATAATATAGATATCTCAAATCAAAAAAAAGGGATTTATTTTGTGAAAGTTGTTGTGAAAGGTTTTGTGGTGTTTCGGAAATTGATTTTGATTTGATGATTGAAAACCATTAAAAAATGTTAAAACAATTGCAACCTTTTTCAAAACCCACCGTATCAAGCGTTATTATTTTTTAGAAAATTAAAGAAAGCAGAAAAACGAAAATGAAGTATAAAAGCGAAATAAGATGCGGGTTAACGGATTGGTACGCAGCCTATTACGCCCCCCTCAATGTCTAAAAACACTAAAAAAGACCATTTTTGAGCTTGGCAAAAACAAATTCATTTGAATAAACCTCTCTGTTTTTGGGATTTCAGAGAGGAAAATTTCAACTAAAAAAAATCTTTAGCTCACAAATTATTATTAATTAAAATTTTTACAAAGTTATGAAAAATATAAATAAAATTTTAGGAATTGTTTTAGTATTGTTGTTATGTGCAAGTACTGGATTTGGACAGACAGAATTGATAGTTGAGGTAATTAATTCTACAACTGAAGATTATGAGTGTTCTGCACAGTTTACAGAAGCTTGCATTCCGACTAATGTACCTGTATATTTTGAAGTTCCTGCTGAAGATTGGGTAGTTATAGAATATATTTTTGATGAGGATGATGTAAGTTTGGAAAAAATGAAGTGTTATTATCCACCAAACAATTCACCTCCAGATCCTTGTTTCTATATGAGTGGTGGTTATCCTCAACAAGCAAATGTTGCACCAAATTTAGGAACTCTCGGTAATCCTATTTATAATCAGTTTAAATATGAAATTGCTCAAAATATTGGTGGATATGATTATTATAAATTTAAGATATTCCCATAAATAAATTGAAAATTTGATATTAATTTTGTATCCTGAAATCTGTTGCTCATTAAATGATTATCATTTTTATTCTACATGGCAGATTTCAGGAATTAAATTTTAACATTAATAGAAAATAGAAATGAAAAAAGTAACACTCTTGACGTTTATACTATTTGCAACAAAATTTTTGTTTTCTCAAATAGCTTTCATTCCACATAACCTTACATTTGGCACCCAACCATATGGAATATTTGCAGCAGATTTAGATGGCGATGGAGACAAGGATATTATCAATTCCTATACAAAAGATAACTTGATAGCCTGGCATAGAAATGATGGTAGTGGATATTTTGATACTATTCAAATTATTAGCGATTTAGTAATAACTCCAACGGGAATTTTTGCATCAGATTTGGATAATGATGGTGATTTTGATGTTATTACTGCATCAGAAACTGAAGATAAAATTGCTTGGTATGAGAACACCGGTGGTGGGATTTTTAATTCTCAACAAATAGTATCTACAATAGCTGATGGTGCTTCATCAGTTTTTGCAATAGATTTAGATAATGATGGAGATAATGATATTTTATCATCTTCGTGGTTCGATGATAAGATTGCGTGGTATGAAAACGATGGAAACGGAAATTTTGGTATTCAGCAAATAATATCAATTACAGCAGATGGTGCAAATTGGGTATTCTCAACTGATTTGGACGGTGATGGTGATAATGATATTCTTTCAGCTTCCTATTTTGATAATAAGATTGCATGGTATGAAAACGATGGAACAGGAAATTTTGGAACACAACAAATAGTTTCAGCTGTTCCAGATGGCGCTTGTTCGGTATATTCTATTGATCTTGATGGAGACGGAGATAAGGATGTTTTATCGGCAGATTGTTCTGGCTTGAATGATAAAATTTCGTGGTATGAAAATGATGGTAACGGAAATTTTGGAAATCAACAGGTAATTTCGAATCTTGTTTCTATTTCAAAGTCAGTATTTGCAGCCGATTTAGATGGAGATGGAGATAATGATGTAATTTCAAGCTCTTGGTATTACAATGAAATTGCATGGTATGAAAATGATGGTAGTGGAAATTTTGGAACACAACAAATTATAACTAATTTGGCTGATGGTGCAGCTTTAGTGTATGCTATAGATATGGATGGGGATAACGACATTGATATCATATCATCTTCACAAAATAGCTCCAAAATAGAATATTACGAAAACGATGGATTTGGAAATTTCACAATAGAGCAAACAATTGCTCATGCCGCAGATGTGGCTAATTCAGTTTTTGCAATTGATATTGATAACGATGGCGACAATGACGTTCTTTCGGCTTCAATAGCCGATGATAAGATTGCAAGCTATGAAAACCTTGGAAATGGAAACTTTGATTTGCAAAAGGTTATTTCAATTTCTGCCGATGGTGCGAAATATGTACTTGCCTACGACTTAGATGGAGATAATGACCATGATGTAGTTTCAGCCTCATTTTTAGACGATAAAATTGCCTGGCATAAAAACTCAGGAGGTGGAAATTTTGGCACAGAACAAATAGTCTCAAGTTTTGCTGATGGTGCCAACACAGTAATATCGACTGATATTGATGGAGATAACGATTATGATCTAATTTCAGCCACTACAAGTTATATTTTAAAGCATGAAAATCTCGGTAATGGAAATTTTGGAATTCAGCAGCTATTAGCTTCTGCAAATGGTGCCAGTACAGTGTTTGCCTGCGATTTAGACGGAGATTTGGACAATGATGTAATTTCAGCATCAAATTATTATAGCAATATTTTCTGGTGCGAAAACGATGGTTTGGGGAATTTCGGAACTTCACAGATTATTACATCAAGCAACGGAGCAAATTCAGTATGTGCTGCCGATCTTGATGGCGATGGCGATAATGATGTAATTTCGGCTTCTATGGTATCATGGGCTTATAAAATATTATGGCATGAAAACGATGGTGCTGGAAATTTTGCAAATGAGCAGTTAATATCACTTGCAGTAAATGGAGCAGAATCTGTATATGCAAAAGATATTGACCTTGATGGCGACAATGATGTATTGTCAGCCTCCTCAATCGACGACAAAATAGCATGGTACGAAAACGATGGCTTTGGTAATTTCGGAACTCAGCAAATAATAACAATAGAAGCTGATGGAGCAGTTTCGGTTTTTGCCAAAGATTTAGACAACGATGGCGACAACGATGTACTCTCAGCCTCGCAGCAAGACGATAAAATTGCCTGGTACGAAAACACCCTGCTAAATTTCTTAGATTCGTTCTCAATTTGTGGAAATGATAGTATGCAATTCCAAAACTATTGGGTAAATGCAGCAGGCTACCATTACGATAGTTCGCAAAACTACCTTGGCGGCGATAGTATAAATTTTATTTATATTGATGCTTTTCCAGTTTTCTACGACATTTTCATAGCGGAAATATGTGAAGGCGTAGGCTACGAATTTTTCGGGCAACTTTTAGATTCAACTGGTATTTATTTTGAAAACCTGCAAACCATAAATGGCTGCGATAGTATTTTTGAATTACAGCTAATTGTAAACCTACTGCCCGAAATTGCATTTGAGCCCGGCTTTCCCGATTCTATCGTATTTTATGTAGCCCCAATAAATCTACCAAACGTAACGCCTGCAGGCGGGACTTTTTCAGGGGCAGGAGTTTCAGGCAACTTTTTCGACCCGACAATTGTTAACCTTGGAACTTACTGGATTTCATATTTTTATACAGACCCAAACACCGGTTGCTCAAATTCCGACTCAGTGCAAATTACAGTTTTTGATGGTACAGGAATTGAAAATCCGGCTATGTCTGAAATTGAAATTTTCCCAAACCCAAGCACCGGAATTATTTCGGTACAATTAAGCCAAAGTTTTGAAAATGTGAAAGTTTACGATGCTTTGGGCAAGCAAATTTTACAACGAGAACTTTCACTCGCCGAAAAACAATTTCAGATAGATTTATCAGAATTTCCGCAAGGTGTATATTTTGTAGAATTTAAAAAAGATGATTTGAAAATTTCTAAGAAGATTGTTGTTTTTGAGAAATAATAATGTTTTACTGACGGTGTGTCTTGGAGACAGACCGTCAGTAAATAAACTGACTTTGAAATCACTCAAAAACAGTAGCTCCATCATTGATAACCAAATTTTTATATTTAATTGATGGTGATTTGATAAATTTGCCCAAACCGAGTTTTTCCCATTTCAAGTCAATTGTTCTAATAGTTTTTTCATCGGAAGTAACAACATTTGGCCAATCTCTTGTAAAACCATCATCAGCTTTTGTTTTTCTGGTTCCATCAATAACTATCTGATTCTCTGAAATAATGCTATCTCTTTTTGGATCAATATTATTTGTTAATATCCATATATTCATTGAAATATCGAAAATGTTGACCACTGAATCTAAAAATATTACAAACTTCACAGATTGCATTTCTGGCAAATTTTTCATCGCTTCCCACAAAGTTTTCACATGTTGATTTTTGTCTTTTTTTATCGAAACGAAAATTACTGGAATTCCATCTTCTATTAGATTAGAATTAATATTTTCAATTTCAGGAAATTGCGTTTTAATACTATTTATTACACTTTCTGAAAAGCTAACTACATTTATTTTTTCATTTTGAGAATCGTTTTTTTCTTCATCGAATTTTTTACTGCCATCAATTCCCATTTTCCCACCGAAGGAAAATTTTGAGGATGAATGGTCTAAAATATCCAATGGACCTTTGCTAAAAAATATATCACTTTCTACCTGCAAATTTTCGAAAACATAACGAGCCAAGTCTTTATAATTATGAATATTAACTTCGTTGTCGATAACAATCATAATTTTATTGAACATCATTTGCCCGGCTCCCCAAAGAGCATTCATCACTTTTTGGGCTTGTCCGGGATAGGATTTGTCAATTTTAATTAATGTAAGATTATGAGCTACTCCCTCGAAAGGCAATGCCATATCGACAATTTCAGGTAACATACTAATTCTTATCGGTGTCAGAAAAATTCTTTCTGTAGCTTTTCCAATGTAAGCATCTTCCTGTGGTGGAATTCCAACGATAGTTGCAGGATAAATTGCATCTTTCCTATGCGTGATACAAGTAACATGAAATTTGGGATAATAGTCTGCCAGCGAATAAAATCCGGTATGATCGCCAAAAGGTCCTTCAAGAATTAATTCTTCTTGTGGATCAATATATCCTTCAATAATGAAATCGGCATCGGCAGGAACCTCAATATCTTGTGTAAGGCATTTAACTAATTCAACTTTCTTTTTTCGGAGAAATCCGGCAAGGATAAACTCATCCAAATTGTCGGGCAGGGGTGCAGTAGCTGAGTAAATATACGTCAAATCGCCACCAAGAGCTACTGCAATCGGCATTTTTTTACCAAGTTTTTTATATTCAGAATAATGTCGAGCTCCTACTTTATGGCGGTGCCAGTGCATTCCTGTTAGTTGCTTGTCAAATACTTGCATCCTGTACATTCCAATATTTCTGATTCCGGTATTTGGGTCTTTTGTAATAACCATTGGCAAAGTTATAAATTTTCCACCATCGGCAGGCCAACATTTCAAAA
>Ga0209042_1001002_pt1 | contig 23826 bp, 19 predicted proteins | sample SaaInlV_200m_DNA_6_FD_184649 | JGI IMG/M metagenome (GOLD analysis project Ga0209042, IMG submission 184649) | Marine microbial communities from expanding oxygen minimum zones in the Saanich Inlet - SI037_S2LV_200m_DNA (SPAdes) (version 2) | ecosystem: Environmental > Aquatic > Marine >...
ATTGGCGTCTCATAAATTTAATTTCCACCTCAAAGAATGCGAATTTCGGTGGAACTTTCGCAACGAAAATATTTATGCTAAAATGTTAAAAATTATTAAAAAATTCTAAATCTGCTAGGCAAGAGCCTTTTACAAATACTGCATATGGTGGAACGTTGCCTCACAATGAATTAAAATTTTTCGCTGTAACTCGTGAATACGATGGAATAGTGAATTTATACATCGGTGATAAAGAAACAGTCCCTGAGCTCAGCGGAACGGCTAATCAGAACAGTGGAACGCCCGAGGCAGGGACGACTGTTCGGATTGGGAATAGATCAACTTCTGACAGAACTTTTGACGGGCAAATTTCTGATCTCGCGGTGGTGGAGGGGATTTTGACGACGGATCAAATTTCAGAATATTATGAACAAACAATGCGTGACGGCGAGTCGATGTATTTTGACGGCGCGGAGTCAATCGTGGACACGGGCGCGGACATCGTGGGGACTGGCGACGTGACCGTGAGCGCGTGGATAAATCCGAGCGGGTGGGGCGAAAATAATTATGGGCGAGTTTTTGTGAATGAAAAAACAATTTTTTATCTTGATGGTGCAAACGAAAGAATTGAGTTTACGTCAGATCGAACGACAGAAGTAGATTCGGCGAATAATTCAATTTCTCTCAACGAGTGGCAGCACGTTCTCGTGACGCGCGAATCAGACGGAACAGCGAACTTTTACATCGACGGAAAACTTTCTGGGACGGCGGATCAGGATTCTGGAACGCCTGCGGCTGGAACGACAAATCTTTTCATCGGAAACCGTGCCGCGCTCGACAGAGCGTTCGACGGCTCGATTCGTGACGTGCGGTTGTACAATCGGATTTTGTCGGTCGATGAAATCGAGAAATTGCACTCGACGACGCGATGATTTTGAATTTATTTTAACCCGGGTTCTGCGAATTGTGCAGTGAGTCGAACCCGGGTTTGGGAAAACGAGCGCAGGTTCTGCGAATTGTGCAGCGAGTCGAACCCGGGTTTGGGAAAATGAGCCCGGTTTTTGTTTTTGTCTCAGATTTGAGTTTTTGCTTGACATTTTCGAGATAAATATTAATAGTGTGCGAAAGTATTTTTTGTTGTGAAATAAAACGAGAGAAATGAATAAAAATTCAAAGAACGTTGCGGAATTTTTGGATGAAGCTGCGTTGCGAGAGTTGGCGACGGATAGTTTGGCTATTTTGGAAAATGGAAAAAACGAAGTTGTTGAAAATTCAGAGGTTGTCGCTGATCTTGTGATTCAGATTTTGAAACAAAAACAAGCCGAAACACGTGTAGGAAGTGCTGCAACATCATTTAAAATAAAAAATTCTCCCAAGAATTTTGCTCGAACGCATGGACATTTGCCAAATTTAAAATCTTCTTTGATTGAGATGGGGCAGCCCGAAGAATTTGTCACTCAATTCATCGGTACTTTTCGTGATAAAATCGTGCTGCAGACAGAAGATTTGAAAAATGCGAGCAGTGTTTCTCCGGTATTTGTTTCTTTTGCGAAAAAAAATCAGGGGAAATCGTGGACGCTGACACAGCTTCGGAATTTCGAAAAATTACTTGGGAATGGGAAAATCAAAAGTTTTTTTGATCGCAATCTTTCGCAGGGAGACACACAATCCAATCTTAAATTTTTCTTCACGGAGCGGAAAGAATTTTTTGAAAAAGAACTGGGCAAACAAGAATTTGAAACATTTAAAAACGCATTTGAGTGGAACAAAGCGGAGGAATATTCTGACGTAGAAAAAAAACATGCTGCGGAAAACTTTCTTCAAGATCGCGCGGTTCCGTGGCGAATAAATGAATTCACGGATTTTCACGAAGGAAAGAAAACGCCGTTGCGAAAAGTCGATGAGAAGGTTTTGTTTCCAGCACAAAAAGAAAAAAATGAAACGAAATTTACCGCTTTGAAAAGATATTTAAAAACACTGGGAATTTCAGTGAAAGATTTTCCGAGCATTGATTTGTTCCGCTACAACTGGGGAAGTTGGGAGCAGGAGGGACGTTTTTTGACGCATTTTCTCAAAACTTCTCCTGGAGAATTTGGAGTGCAGGAAATTCAAGCTTTTTTGATCGGCGGTGAAAAAATTGGCGGTGGATTGTACAAAGGAATTTTCAAATATCTTTTTCCAAAAGCGCAAGAATCGGGATTCAGAGGGAAAGAATGGCCGTTCATTTTTGCACATTTGATCAATAAAAAATTTCTCGATTTTGAATTGTTTCTCAAAAATCCGTTTCGGATGAATGAAGAAAATGAACGAGTTTTTTGGCAAGAACTCAGTGGAACAAAGACGCTCATGAAAAGGATTTTTGGGAAAGCGAAAAAGATTATATTATCGCCTGAGATGGAAGAAAAAATGATGGAAAAAATGAAATTTAAAAGAGACTCAAATTTTTTGAAATTATTTTTCGGGGAATATTTCAAAGTTCCGGATATCGATTCAGAAATTAAAACTCAGATGTCGGACCAGGAGCGAGACAACCATTTTCGTGATTTTAAAAAGCGAGGAATTGCTATTTCGGATGCGGTGTACGATTTTTTTGTGGAACCACCAGAAGATTACATGAGAAGTGATCCGCCATTTTTTTCGGATTTAGAAAAACTTATTTCAGAAATGCTCGAACATTTTCCCGATAAATGGGAATCGCAGGCAGGTGCGATAAAACAAATTTGTGCTTGGAAGCAGAACACCGGATGGGATGATGAAATGGACAAAACACTGCGATATTTTTTGGTATTTCGGGATTTTTGCCAAAAATAAAATTTGACAAATTGTCGTTTCTTTTTACAATTCTCGCGCATAACTTTTCTTCAAAATGGCACACAAGAAAGCTGGTGGTAGTTCCAAGAACGGTCGAGATTCAAATGCGAAACGCCGAGGCGTAAAACGTTTTGGAGACCAAATGGTCAGCGCTGGCGAAGTTCTCGTGCGTCAAAAAGGAACCAAATTCCGAGCCGGAGAAAATGTCGGATTGGGACGAGATTTTACACTTTTTGCGGAAAAAGCTGGAAAAGTTGTTTTCACAGAAAAAGCAGTAATCCGATTTGACGGACGCCGCTACCCAAAACGATTTGTGAACATCGAGGCCGCGTAGTTTTTGAAAAACATTTTAAAATGATCTCTGCCGCTGGCGGAGGTTTTTTTTGTGAGTTGACGTTTTTTTGAAAAACTGTCAAAAATATTTCTGAATGTCTCAGGTCTGGATTTTTCTCGGAATTTATTTTCTGGCGCTGCTGGGGATTTCTTTTTTTGGTCGAAAAAAATCGGCGGAAAATTTTATTCTCGCGGATCGAAAACTCGGGAAATGGGCTGCCGCCAACTCGCTCGCAGCGACCGCGATCGGCGGTGGGATTTTGCTCGTGGGCGGTGCGTACATTTACCAGTTCGGGATTTCTGCGATTTGGTTTTTTGTCGGAAAAATTTGTGGATACATTTTGTTGACGATTTTTCTCAAAAAAATTTCTGATCGAATCTCTCAAAAAAAATACAACACGCTGGCAGACTTTTTTCTTGATTTTCACGGAAAAAAAATTCACCGATTCGTCGCGGCGGTGATCGCGGTGGATTTTCTCGGGTGGGCGCTGATCGGGTTTGTCGGCGGCGCGGGAATTATCGTGATTTTGTCGGGGATTCCGTATTGGCTTGCGGCGATCGCGATGCTGGCAGCGGTTTTGTTGTACACGCTGATCGGTGGATTTCAAAATGTCATTCGCACCGATTATCTCCAGTGGATCGCGCTTGCGACGATTTTTGTTTTGTTTTTTATCAATTTTTCTGGAAATCTAAAAATGGTCGAATCAGTGCAGTGGGATTTTTGGAACGCAGGAACGGAAATGATCGCGGCGTTTTTTCTCGCGGGGCTGACGTTTCCGTTGGCGGCGATGGAAGTTTGGCAGCGGATGTTTGCGCTCAAAAAATCAAAACAAATGATCGCGGCGATGACGCGATTTGGAGTGATGTATCTGGCGTTTGGAATTGTGTTGTGCCTGATCATGATGATCATTCGGACGTTCGACGCGACGCTCGAACCGGATTTTGCGATCGTGGAGGGAATTGTGAAATTTTTTCCGCCGGCGCTTGTGGCGCTCGGAACGGTGGCATTTTTTGCAGCGATCATGAGTTCGCTGGATTCGTATTTATTTGTGACAAACGCGACGGTGGTGCACGATTTTTGCGATCCGCACAAAAAACTTTCGCCTGAAAATATTGAGAAAAAAATGCGCGTGACACTTTCGATTTTGGGCGTGCTGATTTTGGCGCTCGGATTTGTCTGGCGGGACATCGTCGACATTTCGATTTTTTTCGCGGGCGTGTCGATGGTGGTGGCGATGCTCGTGATTTTTTCGTGGGCGAGTCGGCACCGAATTTCCGAAAATGCACTGATTTTTTCTGGAACGGTGGGGCTGATTGGTTTGATCGTTGTTTCGATTTCAACACCGGTGGGAGCGCCGTGGCTGCTGGCAGCGTTGTTTTTTTCGATCGTCGGGTTGCTTTTTTGGGGAATTTCTGAAAAAATCTCGACGACATTTTCTCAAAAAAAATGAGCGAAGAATCGGTGGGCGGCCTCGATGATCTCCTGATGGGGGACGTTTCTGAAGGATCGGAGGAGACGCAGGAACAACTTGCGGCGCGGATTTCTGCGGCGCAGGCGAAGCTCGCGGCGGTACAAAAAGATGAAAAAACATCGAAAAATTTTGACGATCAGTTGGCAAAAATTTTGAAAAAATTCTCGGTCGCGCAGATCAAATTTGTCGCATTTCTCATCGATCACGAAGTTCCGAGTTTGACGATTTTGGCGATGTTTTCGATCGATTCCGACGACGCGGGAAAAATCGCGTTTGCCGCCCTTGAAAAAAGTTTGCCAGTCGATGATCGAGACGAGCATTTGCCGACAAAATTTTCTGAAAAAATTTCACTCTGGTGGCGGCTGATTTCGGCGGCAGATGCGGAATCAAAAACACTGAAACTAGCTGATTTGCGCGGAAATTCAGGGTTCACAAGTCGCGTCGGAAAAGAGTTTCCGTCGATGCTGTCGCGATTTTTGAACAAAAATAATGTTCAAGATTTCGATCCAGAAAAACTCAAAAAAATGCTCAAAAAATACGAGCAGAAAATTTTCGCTAAAAAATAGAATTGACAAATTTTTCAAAATGCTAAAAATCGTCCGAATTTTTTAATTTTCAAAAAATGGAAGAAACATTGAAAACAATCGAAGGAACTGATGAGTACGTGCTCGATCAGATCGGAAAAAAAGCCATTGAAAAAATAGGAAAAAACGGGTTTCCAAATAATCCGACCAAAGAATCGATTTATAATTTATTTTGGGCGACAATTTTGGCGAAAAAAAGTTCAACAAAATCATTGTCAAAACTTTTCAATGTTGCGTGGACAGAAGTCGCGAAAGTGCACAGTGCGTTTTCCGATTCGGGAATGAACGGCGAAAAAGTTTCAAAACAAGAAATGGAAAAGTTTTTGCGCGCAGAATTTGATGCGCTGGTGGCAGAAATTAAAAATCCTCAGCCGGCGGCGACGAATGATTTTCCGGATGAATTGACGGAAGTTTCGCAGGATGTGGACGCGACGCTCAACTAAAATTTCGTAATTTTACGACAGCGACAGTTCCACTATTTCCATGCGTTCGTCGTCTGATTTTTTGACGACAAATGAAAAGTTGCGACCGTTTTCTTCAATTTTTATTTTTTCGCCGAGTGCGGGAAATCGTTCCAGTTTTTCCAGCAAAAAATACGACAGAGTTTTGTTTTCTTCCTCGAGTGTCCACGGCCAATTTTTCCGCGGTGCGGCGCGTCCGAGCGATTCTTTCACAAAATTCTCGATCTGTTCGAGTTCGATTTCTGCGTGGCATTCAAAAATATTTTTTCCCGTGCGATGGATCAGTTGGAGTTGCTCGTCCTGCTCGTCTTCGAATTCGCCAAAAATTTCTTCCAAAACATCTTCGAGCGTGATTAGCCCGATCAGCGATCCATGTTCGTCGAGCACGAGCGCGAGATGCGTTTTTTCTTTTTGAAATTCGCGCAGCAGCGTGTCGATTTTCATTGTGAGTGGAATCTTCATCGGTGCCAGCAGCGATAGATTTGCGAGCTTTTTTTTCTTAAAATCTGGTTTCAAAAATTCGTCGACGAGCGATTGAACTTTCAAAATCCCGGTCACGTTGTCGGAGTTTTCGTGAAAAATCGGAATGCGCGAAAATCCATTTTCCGCAATTTCTTTCAGTGCATCGGGGACGGGCATGTTGTCCGGCAGTGAAAAAATTTTGCTCCGCGGCGTCATGATCGTCTCGACTGCGTGTTCGTCAAATTCCAGCACGCGCTCAAAAAGTTCTTTTTCATCCGCGTCGATTTGGCCTTCTTTTTCGCTCAACTCGATCGCAGCTTTGAGTTCGTCCTCGCTGAGTCCGTGCAGTCGCGGTGCGCTCCCGGAGAATTTCTTCGTCAGGATCGCGATCGGTGTCACGATCGGCCACAAAATCAATCCGAGAAATTTCAAAATCGGCGCGGCAAAAAGTGAAAACCTCAGCGCGTACCGGTGCGCGATCGCTTTTGGTGTGATTTCTCCAAAAATCAAAATCAACAGCGTCATCACTCCGGTCACGATCCCGATCACGAGATTTGCGTCGGAACCAAATCCCATTTTTTCCCCAAATCGCAGCGCGACGAGTGTTGCCATCGCGGAGGCGGCGACGTTGACGACATTATTTCCGATCAGAATTGTCACGAGCAATTTTTCTGAATCAGATTTCAACGCCTCGAGTCGCGCGACACGAAGTTTTTCTTTTTTTGTTCGAGCGCGATTTTTCAGCGCCTGAATCTTTTCCGGACCGAGCGAAAAAAGTGCAATTTCCGCACCAGAAAAGAATCCCGAGAGCGCGAGCAACAAAAATAATATTGGAAGTTTGTCCATGTTTTTTTCAAAATCTATTGTATCGACTTGACGAACTTCGTCAAATTCTCAAAATGAAGATCCACAGGAAATTTAAAATTTTTTGACATCTCCTGTAAAAACCTTGAAAATTTACACAATGAAAGTAGTTATTCCTCAGGATTCGTTGCTCGAAAGTTTAAAAATTGTTTCTCGTGCGGTTTCCGGCGCAAACACGCTGCCGGTGCTGGGGAACATTTTGATCCGAGCAGAAAATAAAAAAGTTCATTTCTCCGCGACAAATTTGGAGTTGTCGATCACGACTTCGTGCGAGGCGACCGTGAAAAATGAGGGCGCGCTCACCGTTCCCGCAAAAATTTTGACGGCGTACTCGTCGCTTCTTGGAAAAGAAGAAGATGTCGAGTTGGTCGTTTCGGACGGCGCAACTTTGGAAATAAAAACCAAATCGTCGAAAACGAAAATGAAGGGAATTTCTGCGGACGAATTTCCCGCGATCGCGACGGTCGCCTCCGGAACAAAATTGGAACTCGACGCAAAAGATTTCCGTTCTGCGGTGCACCGAGTGGCGTTTGCGGCGCAAGAAAATTCTTCCCGACCGATTTTGGCGGGCGTCTTTTTCTCCGCAGAAAAAAATGAACTTCGGATGGCGGCGACCGATTCGTACCGGTTGTCCGAAAAATTATTGAAACTTTCCACGGCGGTGGAAAAAACGACGTGCGTGATTCCGGTGCGTTCGGTTTTTGAAGCTGATCGACTTTCCGGCAGCGAATCGGGCGTTTCCATCACGGTCGGTGAAAATCAGGTGATGTTTTCGTTCGGTGCGACACAGCTCACGTCGCGGCTGATCGACGGACAATTTCCAGATTACGCCCAGATTATTCCGAAAAATTCAACGACGGTCGCAGAAGTTCCGCGTGCGGAATTTGAGCTGGCGGTGCGGCGTGTTTCCATTTTTGCAAAACAAAATAACCAGCACATGAAGCTGGAATTTCTCGGAGACGGAACGCTGACAATTTCGACGGACGCAACCGAAATCGGCGAAGAAAAAACAACACTTTCTGTCAAAGTTGAGGGGAGTTCAAATGTGATCGCGCTCAACGCAGATTACGTTTTGGATGTTCTCGGCGCGCTGGCGGACGAGGAAAATATAAAAATTGAACTCGACGGGAAAATGGCTCCCGCGGTGGTGAAATCAATGAAAAATGGTGGATTTATTCACCTGATCATGCCACTGAAAATGTAATTCAAAATGGTGCGCGTTCCGCATTTTTTCGAGAGAAAACTTGCTTTTTTTCCAGAACGAAGTACACTTTTTTTGTACTAGATTTTTGTCATCAAAACGTTGGGCAGTGGTTTTTCAGTATCGTACTTTTTTTGCGGGGAAGCTCGTACTTTTTGACGTTTCGAAAATGAAACTTGTAAATTTACCTTTCAAACTCGATCTGGCCGAGTCGTTGTCTGTGCTTGAAAAAACGGGAAAATTAACTTTCGTGAATTTGGCAAACGCAGCGGCAAAAAGTTTTCTCATCGCGGATGTGTTGCAAAAAACTCCGTTTCGGAATGTCGCGTGGGCGAGTACGGATGAGCAAGCTGATTCTCTCGCGGCGGCGGCGGGACAATTTTTCGACGGAGAAATTTTCGTCATTCCCGCGCAGGTTTCGCCCCGGCAGTTGTACTCGATCCATCGATCGTTGGCGCGAGAACGTCCGACGCTGCTGTTGTTTGAAGATTTTGAAAAAATTCAGGCGCAGGAATTTCCGTCCCCGGCGGATTTGTCGGAAGCGACAGTTGTTTTGAATCTCGGGGAAAAAATAAAGATTTTTGAAGTTTTTTTGGCGCTCGAAAAAAATGGGTACCGACCGGCGGAAGATCGTTTGATCCAGCCGGGGGAGTTTGTCCGGCGCGGTGAAAATTTATTTATTTTTCCCACGAACGGGGACGCGTGCGTGCGCGCAGAACTTTTTGGAGATGAAATTGAAAAACTGCATTTGATCGATCAAACCAGCGGATCGGTGATTGCTTCTGAAAAAAAAGTCGCTATTTTTCCGCAAAAATTTCCAGCGGGAGCGACTGGATTTTTTGAAACATTTCCGAAAAAAGGCGCGGAAACACTTTTCATTTCTGACGATCTCGACGCGGAAATTGAGCCGCGCACCAAAATGCCGAAAATTAAATTCACGAGTTTTCCGCGGGAAGACGAAACTTTTTTTCACCTGAATTTTTTCTCGGTGTTGCCATTTTACACGATCGCGGATTTCGTCGTCGACATCAAAGAACGGTTTCGTCGCGAATTTGAAATCGTGATTGCGACCAAAAAATTTGCCGAAATTGAGAAAATTTTCCGCGAAAACGAAATCATGTTCACCGAAGATTTATCCGAAACGGCGCCGTCCACGGTCAAGATTGTGCAGCTGGAACAAAAAGATTTTACGCCGCATTCGTTTCAAAACAACGAACGAAAAATTGTGTTTTTGACCGATCGTGAAATTTTCCAATTTTATCGAACTTCTCGACAAAAAAAGGCGATTTCTGGTGTGAATTTCGAATTGATGAACGCGTTGAAATCGGGCGATGCGGTGGTGCACTCGGATCACGGTTTGGCGATTTTTGAAGGAATTGTGCGTCGCGATTTGGGCGCAGATTTTGGCACGCGCGAATATTTGAAACTCGGGTACGCCGAAAATGACAAACTTTTTGTCCCGGTGGAATCGGCGGAAAAAATCACAAAATTTATCGGTGACGAACATCCAAAATTGACGCGGTTGGGCGCGAACGAGTGGAAACGCAGCCAGGAAAAATTAAAAGTTGAAGCAGAAAAAATCGCGAAAGATCTTTTGAAATTGTACGCCGCGCGCGAGCTGGCAAAAGGAAAAAAATTTATTGATCACGACGAAATGCTCGACGATTTTTGCGCGGGATTTCAGTACGAACTCACGCCAGGACAGGCAAACGCGTGGCTCGATGTTTCCCGTGACATGGAATCTGTGCAGCCGATGGATCGGTTGGTTTGTGGTGACGTCGGTTTCGGAAAAACAGAAATTGCGATGCGTGCCGCGTTCAAAGCGTTTCGTTCCGGAATGCAGGCGGCGATTTTGGCGCCGATCACGATTTTGGCGGAGCAGCATTTTCAATCTTTCAAAAAACGAGTTGCCGACAAAAGTTACGGCGTGCGCGTCGAACTTCTCTCTCGATTTCAGTCTGCGGCCGAACAGAAAAAAATTCTACGCGGAATGGAATTGGGAACGGTGGACATCGTGATCGGAACGCACCGAATTTTATCCGAAGACATCAAATTTAAAAATATCGGACTGCTCGTGGTCGATGAGGAGCAGCGATTTGGCGTCAAACAAAAAGAACAGCTTAAAAAAATTCGAACAGGCGTGGACGTGTTGACGATGACCGCGACGCCGATTCCGCGGACGCTCAATTTTGCGCTCAACAAATTGAAAGATATTTCTACGATCACCACGCCGCCGCCCGGGCGACTTCCGATCGTCACCGAAGTGCGAAAATATAATTTGAATCTGATCCGCGAACGAATTTTATTCGAACTTGAGCGCGGCGGGCAGGTGTATTTTCTCCACAACGAAGTGCGAACGATCGAGGGACAAGCGCAACAATTGCGAACGTTGCTCCCGGAGGCGAAAATTTTGGTGGCGCACGGACAGCTCAAACCGGAAGATCTTGAACAGCGCGTGCGTGCGTTCAAAAACGGCGAAGCCGACGTGCTCGTCGCGTCCACAATTATTGAAAATGGAATCGATCTGCCGCGGGCAAATACGCTGCTGGTCAACCGTGCGGAAAAATTTGGACTTTCGCAATTGTACCAACTTCGCGGTCGCGTCGGGCGTTCGCGGACGCAGGCGTACTCGTATTTTTTGTACCACGGACAAAAACTCGCGCTCGAATCCAAAAAACGATTGCGCGCGATCGTCGAAGCCAGCGAGCTCGGTTCTGGTTTTCAAATCGCGATGCGCGATCTCGAAATCCGCGGCGCGGGAGAAGTTCTCGGCGTGAATCAGGCTGGCGCGATCAAAAATGTTGGCGTGTCACATTTTATGCGGATGCTCGCAAAAACGGTCGACGAAATGAAATCCGGCGAAGTTTCCTCCGATCTGGTCGAAGAAGAAAATATCACCGTCGAAATTCCGCTGTCGGCGTACATTCCGGCAGAATTTATTCCGAACGAAAACGAAAAAATTCAGGTGTACCAGGAACTTGCCGCGGCGGAAAATTTTGAAAATCTTGAAGATCTCAAACACGAACTTCGCCAGGATTACGGACATTTTCCGCAGCCGGTCGAAAATCTCTGTCACGTGATTGCGCTCAAACTTTTTTTGCGCGACGCAAATCTGGAAGGCGTAAAAATTCACCGACTTTCGCACAAATCGTACGAAGTTGTTTTGCGGATGGGAAAAAATTTCGATGCGGCGCAGGTTTTCAATCTCGTTCAAAAATCAACGCGACAGTGGACGGTGACAGCGAACGCGCTGAAACTCAAACTCGAAAAATTGTCCGTCAACTGGTACGAACATTTGGTCGCGGAAGTGCAGTTGCTGCGTGCGGAGAAAAAAGTTTCGAAAAAATAAAAAAAGCCGAGAAAATAAATTGTCGGCTTTTTTCGATCAGTTTTTTTCTGGAACTTGCTTGTTTTTTTGTTCGGCTTGCTTCTTTTTAATTTCGGCGTTTCTTTTTTCAACGCGGGTTTGAAAATCGGATTTTTTTTCAGATTTTTCTTTTTGGGCAGTCGTACGTTCTTTTTCTGCTTCCTTTTTAATTCCATCCCGAAGGATGCGTATTCGAATTATTGCTCCGATGAAAAAGATCAAAAACCAGCAACTGAAAACATCATTTTTGAAGTACTCAATTGCTTCTTTTGCAAATAAAAAGCATCCGATCACGAGAAAGATCAAACGAGCTAACTCGTACAAGTTTATTGATTGTTCTTTTTTTCTTTTGCTGCCATTTCATCCAGCACTTCTTTTTGTTTTTCCATAACTTTTTTTTTAAATTATTTAATTGAGTCGATCCTGAATTTTTTTTCAAAAACCCAAAACCGACCCAATCAACGTTCCAGAAATTTCAAAGATCGATGTTTCAACGACTCAAAAAAAAGGTCATCGAAAACTAGGATCAAAATACATCTTTTGCCTAAAAAGTCAAATTTATTTTATCCCCAAATCTTTTTTTAGTGCGTGGATGTGTCGTGCGGTCGGAGAATCTTTTCGCGCGAGATCTTTTATTTTTCGCACGCCGTGCATGATTGTGGTGTGATTTTTTCCGCCAAAATCTGCTCCGATCGCTTCGTAGCTCATTTTCAAAACGTCTTTGCACAGCAGCCACGCGATTTGTCGTGGAAATACGATTTCTTTTTTTCTCGAAATTCCGAGCAGTTCCGTCGCGGGAATCTGAAAATATTCGCTCACGATCGTGATCACTTCGTCCGTGCTGCGAGCGAGTGAGCCCATTCCGGTGATTTCCATCGATCGATCGGGATTGATTTTTCGCAGCATTTTTCCCATCGTCTGGACTGTCGGAGAAATTCCAGAAATGTCGCCCTCGGCAGCGATTTGATTCAAAATATTTTCCACTTCGCGCAGATTATTTCGCACGTTTGTCGCGATAAAATCCTGCACATCCGGCGGCAAAATAAGTTGACGTTCCTGCGCTTTTGCCTGCACGATCGCGAGTCGTGTTTCAAATTTTGGCATTTGCAAGTCTGCGAGAAGTCCCCAGCCCATCCGACTTTTGAGGCGATCGCTGATTCCGGTGAGTTCGGACGGCGGACGATCGGCCGAAAAAACAATTTGTTTGTTGAACTCAAACAGATCGTTGAATGTGTTGAAAAGTTCTTCCTGCGTTTTTTCTTTTCCCTCAAAAAATTGCACGTCGTCCAACAAAAATGCGTCGACGCGTCGGTATTTTTTTCGAAGTTCGTCCGCTTTTCGATTTTTGATCGCGTCGATAATTTCGTTCATAAACCGCTCCGATGTGATGTACAAAATTTTCGCGTTCGGATATTTCCCTCGAAGTTCGTTTGCGATTCCCTGCAGCAGATGTGTTTTTCCCAGACCGCAGCCGCCGTAAATAAAAAACGGATTGTACTTTTTTTTCTCGGTTGGTTTCGTGTCGACGATTGATTTGCACGCGGCGTGCACAAACCGATTTTCTTCGCCGACGATAAAATTTTTCAGCGTAAATTTTGGCTGCGTGATTCGTGTTTCGAGTCCGGGTTCGATTCGCGCGTCTGGACTGTTTGGAAGTTTTCGCGGCGCTTTTGGTTCGGCAAAAACCGCTGGCGTGTCTTTTTTCCCCACGGGCGTGTCGGCGAGTCCCAGTTCCACCCGAAAATATAATCGGTCGATTTCTGGCAGCACCGATTTTAAATTCGAAAGAATTACGCCGTGATATTTCGACTCGAGCCAGTTTTTGTTCATCTCGGTCGGGCAGGCGAGTACGATCGCCGTTCCAGAAATTTCAGAAACACGGATTTTTTTAAACCACGTGTGAAATTCCATCCGAGAAATTTTCCCGCTCATTTGATTCAAAGCTGCGTCCCAGACTTGCGTCTTGTCCATTTTGTGTTGTGGGGTAGGAAAATATCGGGAAGGGGGGGAGTGTTTTTACCGAAAAATTAAATCATTTCGGTCGGGACCCACGCCGATGGCGCGGATCGGAACGCCACACAAGCGCTCCAGCCCGAGAACGTAATTTTTCGCGTTCTCTGGCAAGTCTTCAAATTTCCGCACACCAGAAAGATCTTCTTCCCAGCCCGGAAATGTCTCAAATTCAAGTTCTAATTTTTGGTTCGCTTTTCGCGTTGTTGGAACGGTAAAAAGTTCTTGTCCGTCCAGTGTGTATTTTGTCACCACTTTCAATTCTGGCATTCCAGAAAGTACGTCCAGTTTTGTTAAATTAACCGTATCGACACCGGCAGTTTCGATCGAATTTCGTGTCACGACTGCATCAAACCAACCGCAACGTCGCGGACGTCCGGTGGTCGCTCCAAATTCGTGTCCGTTTTTTCGAATTAATTCACCGGTTTCGTTTTCGAGTTCACTCGGAAATGGTCCCGCTCCGACGCGCGTGCAGTACGCTTTTGCAATTCCAATCACACCGTTGATATTTTTTGGTGGAACTCCGAGTCCTGTGCACACGCCGCCGATCGAGACGGGCGAGCTCGTCACAAACGGGTACGTTCCGTGATCGATGTCGAGTTGGTGTGCTTGTGCGCCTTCGAATAAAACTTTTTTTCCGGCGGCAATTTGATCGTGCAAAAACTTTCGCGTGTCGCATAACATTGGTTTGACTTGCTCGCGGACGGCTTCGAGTGCTTCAATTTCTTTTTCTGGATCGAGATTGAGTCCGAGAAGTTTGTTGTGAAATGTACAGTTATTTTCAATTTTTTCCCGGAGCAGATCTCGGTCGAGCAAATCTTCGCATCGAATTCCGATGCGACTCACTTTGTCCGCGTACGCGGGACCGATTCCGCGACCAGTCGTTCCGATTTTTTGATCACCTTTTCGTCGTTCGAGTTCTTGGTCGATTTTTTTGTGGTACTCCATCAAGATTTGCGCGCGCAACGAAATTTTCACTCGATCGCTCACATTTGCGAGACCAGATTTTTCCAGATCGGTGATTTCTTTCAACAAATCTGGTAAATCCACAACGGTTCCATTTCCGACAACGCCGACGGTGTTTTTGTGCAAAAGTCCGGACGGCAACAAGTGGAAAACAAACTGAGTTCCGTCGACGACGATTGTGTGTCCGGCGTTTGCGCCACCCGAAAATCGACAGACAAAATCGAAGTTTCCGCTGACTGCGTCCACGAGTTTTCCTTTTCCCTCGTCGCCCCACTGGGCACCAATAATCGCAACATTTGCTCCCAGCGCTGTCAATAATTTGTGCATAATTTGTTTCGTAAAACCGGAGCCGAACCTAGATTTTTTTTCGGCCAAAGTCAACGAAAATTGTGGAAAACGTTTTGACAATTTTTGTCACCGTGGTGTCGAGAGAAATAAAGACACCTTATCATTGAAACGTTTAAATTCTCGGACGAGTTGTTTCAGTTTTGGTAAAAAATACCGTGACGATCTCATTTCGATCGCACGGAATTTTTCTCGAGTGAGTTCTCGATTTTTTCGTGCAGAATTTTCTGTCGCGAGCGCGGATACTTTTTCTCGCTGAATTTCGAATAGAGTTTCTGTTGTGGCCTGACACGAATTTAATTGTTCGAACGATTGATTTCCAGAATCCTCCGGCGCACACGCCCAAAAAATTGTTTCGCAAATTTTCCGCAAACATTCGTGGTGCACGCGCGAATCAAAAATTAATTGTTGTGCGATTTCGTTCGGATTATTTCGGTTGTCGGCGTACGCGGGCACGAGCACATTTTCATCAAAATATTTCAGTTCTTTTTCAAACAACGCGTTCGATAATTTTACAAAATTGCTGGCGTGGCAATTCGCCTCGGTGGGGATCCGCGGACAATTCAGCTCTTTTGGCGCAGCAAAAACAAATCCGTTTCCACACAGCGAAAAAAATAAAATCAATCCAAAAAAAGTTTTCACTTGCTCATTTTAAAACACGGAGAGAATGCGCACAACTTTCTTTTTTTCAAAATACTAAAAAACAATGAATAAAAAAGTTATCCACAAATAATTGTACAAAAAAGTTGCCCAAGAATAAAAAATTTGACTAGAATGGAGTCAGAACCCCCAACACAAAAAAACATGAAAAAACACATTATTACATTTGTTGCCGCGATACTTGTTTTGCCGGGCGTCGGTGCGGCGATTTCAGATGTTCCTGTTCCGGTGGATGAAGATTTGTACTACGCATCGGGAAGCGTGCAGTTGCTCGATTTAGATGGGCCGAGTGATGTGGATGCATTGTCTGGGACAGTTTTTGGAACGATCGAGGGGACCGGAACGCTGACGATCGGCGATGAATCTGGTGGGGGATTTCCACGATTGATGTTGTACGGAGGAACAACCATTGAAAATCAGAGAATTTTTGAACCGGGGATCGCTCGGGATTGGTGGACTGGGATTTTGCAAACGCCAAAAATATCACGCGTTCCTGCCAAAGAAAAAATTTCGGCTCCGTCCAGTTTTTCTTCGGTGAATAATGATTTTACGGTTTTGGGCGCGTACAGTTGGGGAGGGATGAACGAAGTTACTTCGTTTTCGCCAGACGCGTACGTTGTGTTGCCGGTTGCCGTGTCTGATTTGACGCAGGTTTGGCTCGCTTATTATTCAGAAAGTTCGGACAGTTGGTCTGTGGATGCGGACGATTCTTGTATTGTGATGGACGGATTTTGTGATTTCTCGGTTTCCTCGGTCAATGCGGTGGCGCTGGTGCGTCGCGTGTACAGCCGATGTTCAAATACACGAATTGCAAATGGATACGTTGGTGGTGTTCCGGATTGTCGCATCAAATGTGACGCAGGATTCACTCCAAATGTTGATTTGACGGGATGTGTCAGAAAAAATGGAGAAGAAGATGTTTGGTCAGCACTAAAAATGCATTCGAGTGGAAATAATCATACTGCGCGTCCAGGATATTTTCGTCTGACAGGAACAAATCATCAGACAAAAATGTACGACACGGAAGGACTTTCTGGGGCGACAAAACGAAGAATTATTATCAATAATTCTGCGGGAGCTCACAGGATGTCTGAGCCAGAACCAGAAGTACAACAACTTGATCGCGCCGGTTTTTTTAATGCCGTGCGTGAATTGCGCGCGATGCTTTGGGAAGAAAAAACGACGGATGGTCAAAATTCGAATTATTATCCCGCGCCTCCCGTGGAAGAATCGGTGGAGGAGGGCGAATTTTCTCCGACGGAAGAAGATCCTGCCGCTGCGGCGCCAGAAACTTTTGGCGAAGAAACAACAACAATGCATTCATCTGCCCCGCTTTTGCCGAGCACGGGGCCTGCTGGAATTTTTGTCGGACTGGCGGTGGCCGGATTTGGCATCATGGCGCTCTCGGCGCGCAAAAGATAGATACTCAGTTGTGGGGTTAAAAAATATCGGGAAAGAAGCGGAGAAATCCGCTTTTTTTCTATCTGAAAAAAGTTTGACAAGTTTTCCCAGAAACGTACACTGCGCCCGAATTTTCTCGTGAAAAATGAAAAAAGATATTCATCCGCAACTCCATCCTGTGATTTTTCGAGACGCTGGTGCTGGCGCCGATTTCCGTGCGTTTTCAACCGTGACTTCGGAGGAAAAAGAAACCGTTGATGGCGTCGAATATTACGTGATTCGATTGGATGTTTCTAGCGCAAGTCATCCGTTTTTTACCGGAAAACAAAAACTCGTCGACACGTCCGGACGAGTCGAGCGTTTCAAACGACAACTCAAAACTGCATCGCAGAAATAATTTTTTGTAAAAATGTCCAAAAAACCCGTCCCGTCCAAAAAACAGTGTCCATCCTCGACGCGATCTCGCCACAGCGCGTTCGTTCGTGGACAGCGCGTGAAACTTTCAAATCAAGTCGTTTTGGACAAATGCCAAAAATGCGGTGCGACAAAACGTCGACATTTCGCGTGTGAGGAATGTGGATGGTACGGTGATAAAAAAATTGTGGATGTTGCCACAAAAAATGCACCGATCCAAGAAATTAAAGCGTAAATTTTGCGATTTTTCATCGTGTGTTTTACAATTCATTTCAGAAATGACTGAAAAAAAAGAAGCTCGGCGCGAGAGTCGAATGATGGCGCTCGAAGCGCTTTTTGCGTATTTGGCGCGCGACGGAAAAATTCCGTTCGAATTAGCGCTCAAACACGTGCTGCACGAAGTGGCAGAAAAAGCTGACGATCCGTTCGCGACAAAATTATTGCACTCGGCCGTGGAAAATTTAGGAAAAATTCGTGTCGTGATTCGCGCGTACGCACCAGATTTTCCGTTTGAAAAAATTGCTCCGATCAATCGTGCGATTTTAATTCTTGGGATTTCAGAAATGAAATTTCTTGGAACGCCGCCGATCGTCGTGATCAACGAGTACGTCGAACTTTCCAAAACATTCGGCGAGGAAAAATCAGCGCCGTTTGTCAACGCCGTGCTTGATTCTTTTCGAAAAAATGTTGGATTGAAACAGGAGAAAAAATGAACGAACTTTTTGCCGATCTCGGAATCAAAATTTTATCCGACCAGGAATCCATTTTCCGCGAAGCGTTCACGCATCGTTCCGCGGTCAACGAGGATTCCGGGCTCACGCACCACAACGAGCGACTCGAATTTCTCGGCGACGCGGTACTCGAAATGGTTGCAACGAGTTTTTTGTACAAAAAATTTGATCAACGTCCAGAGGGAGAATTGACGGATTTGCGTTCGGCGCTCGTGTGCGGCGAACATCTCGCGCAGGTTTCGCGGCGACTCAATTTTGGAAAACATCTCATTTTGTCTCACGGAGAAGCAAAATCCGGCGGAGCAGAAAAAACGTATTTGCTCGCAAATTTAGCAGAATCGGTGATCGGCGCGATTTTTCTCACACACGGTTTGACGGCTGCGTCGCGATTTATTCACCAGCACGTTTTGATCGATTTGGACGATATTTTGACCAGCGGTGCGTACCGAGACGCGAAATCTGAATTTCAAGAGCTGACACAGGGAACGCTCGGAATTACGCCGCGGTACGATGTTTTGGAAGAATCGGGAAAAGATCATGAAAAAACTTTTGTGATGGGCGCGTACCTCGAAGACAAAAAAGTTGGCGAAGGGGAAGGTGGATCCAAAAAAGAAGCGCAAACGGAAGCGGCGGCCGCCGCGCTGCGAAAAAAAGAAACGTGGCTGACGTCGTGACGTTGATTTTCCCCTAAAAATCAGTACCGTGCGGGCAATGACAGAAATGATTTATTTCGGTTTTTTCATTTTTCTCGCGACGCTGACGCTCGGTGCGTTCCGGCTCGGAAAAGAATATTTGTACGGTTTGATCGCGGCGCTCGCGATTTTGATGAATATTTTTGTTTTGAAACCGTTTGAAATTTTCGGATTCACGACGTACGGCGGCAACATTTTGTACGGCTGCATCTTTTTTGCGACGGATCTTTTGAACGAACATTTCGGTAAAAAAGCAGCGCTCCGCGGCGTCGGAGTCGGATTTCTCGCGCTGGCGGCGTACGTTTTTTCTTCGCAATTTTATCTGCATTTGCCGACAAATTTTTCTGTCGATGGTGCAGAAAATGTGCAAAACGCGCTCGCGATAATTTTCACTCCGGCGTGGGGAATTTTGGTGGCGAGTTTGTCCGCGTTCGCGATTTCCAATTTGCTTGACATCCACGTGTACGACTGGATTCACCAGCGTACCGGAAAAAAACTTCTCTGGCTTCGAAACAACGCGTCGACTTTCGTTTCCCAATTTTTGGACACGGTGGTTTTTAGCACGATCGCGGCGGCGTTTGGAATTTTTGACTGGAAAATTGTGCCGGAAGTGATTTTATTCGCGTATATTTTCAAACTCGCGATCGCGGCGCTCGACACGCCATTTTTGTACCTGTCGCGACTGATTAAAAAAAATGACTAATTTTTTCACCGTTCAAAAAAAAGACAAAAACTCGCGCGCCCGGGCGGGCGTGATTCACACGGCGCACGGAGATTTGCAAACGCCGTGTTTGATGACGGTCGGAACAAAAGCCACGGTCAAAACTTTGACGCCGGCGGATTTGAAAAAAATTGGCGTCGGCTGCGTGCTCTGCAACACGTACCATTTGCATTTGAATCCCGGCGAAGATTTGGTTGCGCGTGCGGGCGGACTGCACAAATTTATGAATTGGGACGGCCCGATGTTTACAGACTCGGGAGGATTTCAGGTTTTTTCGATGGGACACGGCACCGTTTCCGATGAAATAAAATCCCGCGAACGCCGACATTCAAAAAGTCGCGTGCTCGAAATTTCAGAATCCGGCGTGCGGTTTCGGTCGTACCTCGACGGTGCAGAAAAAATTCTCAGTCCTGAGATTTCCATTCAAATTCAAAATAAACTCGGCGCGGACATGATCGCTGCATTTGACGAGTGCACGCCGTTTCACGTCGATAAAAATTACACGCGCAATTCGATGGAAATGACGCACCGGTGGCTCGATCGCTGCATTTTTGAACACGAAAATTTGAAATCGCCGACGAAACTTTTCGGAATTATTCAGGGTGGAATTTATCCGGATTTGCGCGAGATCGCGACCGATTTCGTCGAAAAATCAAACACGCCAGGAATTTGCATCGGCGGAAGTTTGGGGCAAAATAAATCGCAAATGTACGACGTCGTGGAAATGGTGATGGCGCGGATTTCTCCCGAAAAACCGGTGCATCTTTTGGGAATCGGCGATCTCGACGATTTGGTTCGCGGCGTGGAGCGGGGAATCGACACGTTCGATTGCGTGACGCCGACACGAAATGCGCGACACGGACTTCTTTTTTCCTCCGAATTTCCGGACAAAAAACTTCGGATCACAAATTCAGAATTTCGAGAAAATTTTTCTCCGATCGACAAAAATTGCGACTGCGAGGTGTGCCAAAATTTCACGCGCGCGTACGTCAATTATCTTTTTCGCGCGAACGAATATTTGGGGATTCGGTTGGCGACGCACCACAACGTACATTTTATCCAGAATTTTGTTCGCAAAATGCGCGAGTCGATTTTGACCGATCAGTTTGAGAAATTCAAAACGGAGTGGGGATTTTGAGTTTTCCAGCATTTTTTCTATTTTTTCCACAAATTCCAACAAGGCTCCGGGTTTGATGATTTTTATTTTCTCTTTTAAAAAAGATCCCCAGCCGGGGACCCTTTTTTACGTAATATTTTTCCTTTCTTATTCAAGACTTTCTTGTTGTTGAATGAGGCGAGCAACAACCTCTGCAAACATTTCACGAGTCATTCCATCGGATAAACTTATATCTTCTTCGTTGAGAAGTTCGTTGTCCAATGCGTATTGTAGGTAGGGCGCGAACCAGGCACTTTCGTCAATTCCATCTGGTAAGTCGGTGACGTCATAATCAGTAAGATCAATTCCAAAACTTTCGAATGAAATTTTCAATAATTCTGCATGATTTACTGTGTTTCCGGGCTTGAATGTTCCATCGCTGTATCCTTTTACAAATCCTCGACTTTTCGCGGCATTGACGTATCCAGCATACCACGCATCTTTATCGATATCGCTAAAGTCAGTTTCACCCGATTCTGGATCAATTCCGAGTGATTCGAGTAAAACTTTCAATGATTCTGCACGGTTTATTGGGTTTTCTGCACCAAAAGAGCCATCAGAATATCCTTCCATGATTCCCCGTTGTTGCAAAAAACTTATGAGCTCAGGATTTTCCATATCATTTTCATCTGTGAACTGTTTTTTTGTTTTGAGTTGTCCTGTGAATTTTGAATAGTTTTTTCCTTGGAGTGCTTTCCGTGTGAGATTTCGGGTTTGTTTTTGAGTGCGATTTTGTTGTCCAACTTTTTCACTTTCATCTCGTTCGGGCCGATTTTCTTCCCTATATTCTTCTTTTTCCGCGTCGGTCATTTCGTCCCAATCATTAGGAAGATCTTCCATATTCGGTGGTGTTCCATCCATCTGTCCGCCTTCTCTTTGTCCTCCACCTTCAGGTGCTCCTTCCGGTTTGTTTTCCTCCATATACGCTTGTTGTTCTGATTCTGTCATGTCATCCCAGCCATCAGGAAGTTCTAGTTGTGGTCGCCCCCCCGGACCTTTCATATCAGAATTTTGTCCTCCGGGACCGCGTGCAACGATTTGATTTTGGGAGTTTTTTGAAATATCGTTTTCCCAAAAGGCAGACGCAGAACTTACAAATAAAAGTAGACTTAGTGCGCTGGTTAGCGTTGTAATGGAAACGACTTTGGCTGTTTTCATTTGTTATAATTTTTAGAAAAATAAGAGAGCCATGAGTAGGTACGCGAAAAAAAAGAAAAAATTTCAGAAAAAATGTGAAAGAATTTTTTTATTCTTGCGTATACTTCCTTGGATGAACAAAAAAATCATCGGATTCGGAATTGGGATTTGTGCGGTTTCAGTTGTTGCTGGAGCGTTTCATTTTTTTTTAAAAGATGACAAAACATCATCACAGCATTTTTCATCGGAAAAATTTTTACGTGAAATGACAAAAGAACCAGATCTCATGGGAGAATTTCAGCGAATAGAAGGCGACTTTTTAGTTTTAAAACCATTGGATAGAATGGCATCTCCTTTTAAGGGACACTCTCGGAAAGAGATTCGAGAAAAAATGCATACATTTTCAGAAGAAGAAAGAAACGCAAGGAGAGAGGAAATGAGGAAGTTTATTGAAGAATCAGAAGAAATTTCGATTCCATTATCTGCAGGGGTGAAGGTTTTGAAGCAGGATCGGTCGGTTCAGATTTTAGAAATTTTGGAAAAAACACCGATTGGTCTCTGGAAAAATGAAGAAGGGTTTGTAGAGAAGATTCTTCTCTTGGAACGAAAAAATCGTGATTTGAATGTACCTAAATGAGCAAAAATGTAACGGCATCGATTTTACAAGAAAGTAAAAAAACAAAACAAAAAAGTCGATTGTGGTGGATTATATTGATGGCGATTGTTGTTTTGGTGGGAGTAGTTTATTTCTTGTTTTTTACTGATTCGGCCATCGAGGAGAAGGTTGCTGTGGCGGAAGTTATTTCGCCAACAAATGGAGATTTACGTGTTTCGATTGAGTCGGATGGAACGATAATTAATCCAAATATTATTGATTTGTCCTTTTTGATAAGTGGAACGCTAGATATAATTAATGTAGTAGAGGGGGACCGGGTTGAGATGGGAGAAGAATTGGCAGTATTGGATACTCGGGATCTGGAATTTGATTTGAGATCAGCCGAAAGTTCTCTGCAGATTGCGTATGCGAATTATAAAGCAAAGACAGCGATGTTGACGGACACACAGGTGAAAGAATTGGAAAATAGTTTGGCGTCACAACAGGATGAGCTTGATTCAATTACAAGGGGGGTTGATCAGGATTTGCAACAAGCATTGGATTTGGGCGTGGTGGATTTGGAGGTGGTATTTCCGACATTGGAAACGGCATTACAGATGGTTGATTCGATTTTACTGGAAGACGTGAGTTATTCGGATAACAATCAGGTATTGTCGGCGACGAATGATTCTATTGGGGTTTATCGTGCGAAAAATTTGTATAAAGATGCGAGAAGGAATTTTGATGAGCTGGAGAATAGTTACCGTGAACGAGTGCAAATTAGTGATTCGGAGGTTTCGAATATGTTACGGAAGACTCAAGCATTGGCACAGGAAATTCAGGATTTGATAGACCAGATGGTTGCGAGTTTGCGGACAGCGATGGCGACATCAAAGATTTCTCAGTCAAAAATTGACTCTGTGCGAAGTGAGATTAACTCGATGAATTCGAAAGTGTTGTCGGAAGTGACATCACTGACATCTACAATTCAGCGAATTGAGTCAGCCTATCTAAACCAGCAGAGTAAGATTGTGACGGCGGAGAATTCAATTACGAAATTGGAGACACAGATGGAGACAGCCATTGAGTCAGTGGAGGAAAAAGAAATTTCGAAACAGACTTCATTATCTGTTTTGTCAGCGCAGATCACACAAGCCCAGATTAAGGTGGATAAAGCGAAATATAATTTAGAGTTAGCTAAGTTGTCTTCACCAATTTCTGGAGAAATTATTCAGTTAAATGGAAACGAGGGCGAGGCAATTAAGATTGAGTCAACGAGTTCTGATACGGCGTTTATAAAGATTCTTTCGGACTCAAACTTCACGACGGAAGTTTATATCGCACGCGAAAAACTCAGGAGCTTGCTCCTGAGATGGAAAGCGTATAATGCCGGAGGCATTAAAAACGCTTTTCATGTTAAAAACAGAACGAAAAAACCACACGGTGTACCGGATCGCGTATCAT
>Ga0209042_1001003_pt1 | contig 23822 bp, 17 predicted proteins | sample SaaInlV_200m_DNA_6_FD_184649 | JGI IMG/M metagenome (GOLD analysis project Ga0209042, IMG submission 184649) | Marine microbial communities from expanding oxygen minimum zones in the Saanich Inlet - SI037_S2LV_200m_DNA (SPAdes) (version 2) | ecosystem: Environmental > Aquatic > Marine >...
ACTTTAAACTTTGCTTCGTTTAATTTTGAGCAAGACTATGATTATCTTTATATTTTTGATGGTCCGACAGTAAATAGTCCTCTAATTGGAATTTTCACAGGAACTGCTTTGCCAAATGGAGGAACAGTAGTATCTTCAGGAAATTCTGTTACAATTCAGCAAACAAGCGACCAATATTTAACAGAATCTGGTTTTGAGCTTACATGGAGTTGCGATATGTTAAACTCAGCTCCATATGCCGATTTTTTTGCCAGCGAAATTTCAAGTTGCACAGGAGAGATTCATTTCACAGATTTGTCGAATAGTTTTCCTACAAATTGGTTTTGGAATTTTGGCGATGGAGAAACTTCTACGCTACAAAATCCTGTTCATCAGTACACACAAAATGGCATTTTTTCTATAACACTAATTTGCTCAAATAGTTATGGTAGCGACTCCTTAACTTACTCAGATTTTGTAAGCATAGAAATGCCTTCGCAACCCATTACTTTCTCGCAAGAATCTTGCTCAGCTACCTCTTTTCTCCTTCATGCAAGTGGAACAGGCGAATTGCGCTGGTACGACAGTTTGGTAAATGGAAATTTAGTGAATGTTGGCGACACTTTTATTACTCCTTTGCTTTTGCAGAATACAAATTATTTTGTCGAAGATTTCATTGAAGCACCATCTTTATATGTTGGAAAAGCTGATAATTCGGGTGGAGGTGGAAACTTTTCCGCACCGGCAGCACACTATTTGGTTTTCGATTGCTACTCGCCGGTTACACTTTCAAGTGTAAAAGTTTATGCAGATGGAACCGGATACAGAACAATTGAACTTCATGATAATACCGGAAGTGTTTTGCAATCGATTGATGTACAAGTTTTTAGTGGCGAAAGCAGAATTGATTTAAATTTTGAAATTCCTGTAGGAGAAAGTTTAAGATTGGTAGGCCCTGAATCGCCAAATTTATATAGAAATAATGCCGGAGTTTCATATCCATACAATCTGGCTGGTTTGATAGATATTAAATTTAGCAGTGCATCGTCTGCCCCAACGGATTATTACTATTTTTTCTACGATTGGGAAGTTATAGAAGTTGATTGTAAAAGTGCAAGAGAAATTGTGTCGGCAACGATAATAGAACAGGCTATTGCAAATTTCAATTTTACACAAAATCAGGCTATTGTCGATTTTCAAAATTTGTCTGCAAATGCTACGAGCTATTATTGGGATTTTGGCAATGGAATATTTTCTGTGGAAGAAAACCCAACACATATTTTTACTATTGATGGAACTTACGAAGTAAAATTAATTAGCTCTAACAATTGTGGAGATGATACATTGTCGCAAACTGTTATTATTCAAGGCTTAGTAAGCAATTCAATCACAAATGTCAATTCTATTGAAATTTTCCCGAATCCGGCATATGAAGTTTTGAATATTTCGTTTACTTCAAATCAACAGCAAATTATTGCAATAAAAATTATTGATGTAATCGGAAAAACTTTATGGAGCGAGGAATTGCGAAATCATAAAGGATTATACAAAAAGACGATTGATTTGAATAATATTTCTTCAGGAATCTATATTATTTCAATTAGTAATGAAAATAGAGTTCATAGGAAAAAAATAATAATTGAACCAACTTCAAATTAGAGAATACTACAATTACTAATTTTGAAAAGAGAAAACTCAATACAATTCAGAAATGTATTGAGTTTTTTATTTTATGAAAACTATTTTCTCAATCAAAACCGTAGCATAAGCAGAAATTCCATCTTCTTTTCCAACAAAACCAAGTTTTTCGGTGGTGGTTGCTTTTATCGAAATATCATCTTCGTTTATTTTCAAAATCTTCGATAGTATTCTTTGCATTTCCGGAATTTTGTCTTTCAGTTTTGGTTTTTGAAGACAAATTGTAGAATCAATATTTCCAACAGAAAATGATTTTTCTTCCAATAATTCTACAGTACGTTTTAGTAGAATTTTACTGTCGATCCCTGAAAATTCAACTGCTGTATCAGGAAATTGAAATCCTATATCTCTGAGATTTGCCGCACCAAGCAGCGCATCGCAAATTGCATGAATCAGTACATCGCCATCGGAATGAGCAATTGTACCTTTCGTATGTTCAATTTTTATTCCTCCTATCCAAAGCTCGTTTCCTTCTTTCAACTGGTGAACATCATATCCAAAGCCTACCTTAATTTTCATAGTTGTTTTTGTATTTAAATATTTTCGAATATTATGAAAAAATTATTAAAACAAAAAAAGCCGGTATTGATTCCGGCTTTTTTAATGAAATATTTTTAAAATTCTACATCTCAGGAGTTTTACTCATAGAATCTTTCGATTGGGAAGCAAGCGCCTCAACATCAAAAGTCAAAGAAAATCTTAGAGTATTTTCAAGAGGGTTGCGTTGTTGAGTTGGAACTAAATATGAAAAATCTAAACCAAACACATTAAGTTTTAAGCCTAATCCTACGGTAAAAAATTCACGATTACCTTTTGTTGGAGCTTCGTAAAAATATCCAAGTCGTAAGGCAAATTGTTTTGAGTACCAATATTCCATTCCAAGAGAATAAGTAAGTTCATTCAATTCTTCACGAAAAACACTTCTTGTTCCATCAGACATTACAGCACCGGGAGCATCATACCACGACTGAAAAATTGCAGTTGCTGTAGAAATATTGTCGTCTTTCCCGTAAAGAATTACTTCTTCGCCTGTTATCGAATCTGTATCGTAAATTGCTGGAGTAGGAACCAAAAGTTTGTTTATGTCAGCACAAAACATTATTGAGTTATAATCGTCAATATCAATAGTTAATGCTCCACCAAATTTAAAGTTTGCAGGGATAAAATCTTTTTGGGCATTTTCTGTATATGAAATTTTGGAGCCAAGATTAGAAAAATTTACTCCGAATGCCAGAAGTGCATCTTTTTCAAAAAATGTGATTGGATCTTGATAATAAAATGAGACATCTCCTGCAACAGCATGTCCAGGATGCGATTCCGTTCCTTGAACCGACTGCCCGCCTGTAAGATTAGAGTAAATGTATCTTAAAGCAATACTACCTGATAATTTTCTTGAAAGAAGCCTTGAATATGCAAAATCAAATGCCCATTCATTTGGGTTAAACTGTCCTGTTGTATTTCCCACAATATCAGTAAACACAATATTTCCGAGTGAAAAGTAGCGAAGAGAGCTACTCAATACTTGTGTTTTTCCAATTTTGTAGTAGCCTGCAAGGTATGATAAGTTTATATCGTTTATCAATGCTCGAAGCCAAGGGGTATAAGATATTCCGCCTCCAACATCCCCATTTATAAAGGCAAATTTTGCAGGATTATAATGTTGAGAAAACACATCAGGTGTTGTTGCAACGCCAGCATCTCCAAATCCGCCGCCTCTTGAGTCAGGGGCAATCAATAGAAAGGGTACTGCGGAAGTGATTGTGTTTACCTGTCCTGTTAATTCTCCTGTAGTGATTTGAGAATAAGAAGATTTACCAAAGGTTAAAATTAAAACTAATACTATAAATTTCAGATACTTAATCATATAATCATTATTTTTTTGAATTTGCAAATATATATTATTTTCACAAAAACTAAATTATTAAACATTTATTATAAAGATTTGGAAATTCTATGAAGAATTTCTGTTTTTTTATTTCATTATCACAAGACGTTCTGATTTAGTTACAGAATATCCCTGAGTGTTTTGGATATTGACTTTATAAATATAAATACCGGATGTTAGCTTGTTTCCATAGTTACTACTTCCGTTCCATTCTATTGGTTCTGTACTAAATCCTCCGGAAAATAAAGTTTTATTTATGGTTTTTACTAATTGCCCTCTCATGTTGAAAATTTCTATTTCAACATCTAAATCTCCGTTTTGGTGATTGTGCTCAAAATAAAACGAAGTAGTTTCATTAAACGGATTTGGATAATTCACCAGATTTTTAATTACAAAGTCATATGAATCTGCTACTAAAAATTCAATATTTTTTTCAGAAGAATTATTATAAACATCCCAAACTTTTACAACTATATTATGAATACCTTCTTCTAAATCGAATAAAAAATATTCAATTTTTCCGCTTTGATAGGAATCAATATCAGACAGGTAGTAGTCGTTTAGTACAATTGTTTGGTTTGTATTATCGTCAATTATTGCAGTCAGGTCGTGCCCAATTCCATTTCCAACAGTATTTATTCCGTTCGAATCTGCCAAAACTGCAAGTAAAATTGGATTTTCGTCTGTAATTCCTCCATTAACAAAGTTTGTATCATTCATGAAAAGTTCAATTTTGGGACCTGAATTGTCTGATTCTTGCAAATCGGAAGAGCCTCCAATAATAATTTTGTTAAAATATCCGCTTGCATCCATTACATATGACGAATTGTTCATACTATCTGTGTCGGATTTTGCATAATAGCTTATCTTTCCAAAATCGTAGTTATAGGCAATATCTTTTGGTACAATAAAGCTGAATTTGAACTCGCCATTATTTATACTTGCTATACCTTTATATAAGGTATTGTTTCGTGTCTTAAAACTAATGATATTTCCTCCATCGTTTCCAAGCGTACTTGAAACTGTTTCCTTGTCGAAAATTGTAGAATATAATTTCCCATTAAATGAAGTTTGAATTATACTATCAGATGATACTATTTCTCCGGAAATTGTAATTTTACTGAGTGCTTTTAGGGTATCAATTTCATCTAAAATATTAATATCGTTAATTGATATTGTGTTTACATCGTGTTCCGGTAGTGCCAGTTTTAGAGCCGGATCGCCTAGTAATGCAAAATTTCTTTTGTTGTCGCTTGTTCCTGTTGCAATTTTGGTCATTCTCATTACATCGCCCAAACGGAGTGAAGCATCGCTAAAAACTGTTTCGTAGAAATTTTGATTTAAGATATAGTTGGGAGTAGAATATACCAGTCTTGTAGTTGTGAACAATGCAATTCCGCCACCTTGAGCATTTAATAAAACCAATTCTCCGGCTGAAGTGCGTTCCCAATCGTCGAACCTGCTAAATTCGCAAGTTGCTGTCATAAATAGTGGCAACCTATCAGAATTGTCCCATTGCATTATGTCATTTATATTGATAATTTGTTCATGTGCAAGGCCTAATTCATTACCGTGCCCGGTATAATTGAAAATTAATGAACCTTTTTTTACTCTGTTTTTAATTGCCAAATTTACATCAGGATATCTTTCACCGGCAGGTGTTGAAATTTGAACATAAGAATCAAGAAATATTTTCTCGATATTAAAATTTGGATAAACTGTATCCACAAAAACTGTAATGTCATTTGCTTGATTTAAGTGCACATTGTTATCCTCGTCATCGGCAACAAAGCATAGCCAATTTTTCCATTCTCCCATATTTGAGGGATTTTTATAGCTTATAATTTTATCAATCACAATTTGTGCTTCCTCTGCTGTTTGTACTGGTAGCCTGCCAATTCCTATATCCAACAAGCCGTTTGTTCCACCTTCATTTTCGTCAAGAAGTCCGAAAAAATCATCGGACACATATGATTCTGTAGGCTTTAGCGAGTTCGCCGACTGATATGTTAAAATGAAATTTGAATTTGAGTTCTCATAAGATTTATTGTCGTACGATCCATCGCCAAATAATAGCAAGTATTTGGGAATATCTACATCAGTTGCTCTATCGTAAAACATCTTTATAAAATCGCGGTAAGCTGCAACATCGGGTGCACCAGAAGAAAATTCATTATAAATTTGTTCCGGTGTTACCACAATAACATCTAACATATCGTCATTTCTGTGAATTTCAGCCAATTGGTTGGCTTGCAATAGAAAATCATTGTGAGAAATAATTACCATATCTGTTTGAGAATATCCATGCAAATCCTGATTTTGAATTTCTCCAATTATTGTAGGACTATGAAATTGTGTCCCATCCCATGCAATGAATTCTTTCAAACTATCTGTTTTTGCTAGAAATGTTTTAGTTGAAGTACCTGAGGTTTGAATTATAACAGGATTGGTCGGATTTGTAATATCCCAAATTTTTAGATTTGAATTCGTATTTGATAATGAAAATTCAGCAATATTATTTAGTCCTACTGAATGTAAATCTCTAATTTGCATTTGAGAACCATTCATTTTAAGCTCTCTTCTTACGTTCAGGTTTATGTAATCGAGCCATGCTTCTGAAGTTGAAGTTGGTTTATTATATGTAAATGAAAGAGAAATATCGTCTGAATTTGCTAAGAATTCAGAAATTTGAGTTTTCGATGAAGCATAATTTCCAGTATAGCTCGTCATATTAACTGCAAGTAAACTAAGCGTTTGTATTGTATCATTATTGCTTTTCACAGTGAAGTAGTTTGTCTCTCCTGAATTTTGTGAGCGGCCTACAACACTTGATTTTATTTTTACTAGAGAATCAACTTTCAGATTTGGAAAAGAGAAATCGAAAACGTAAGAAGGAATAATATCGAAATGTTCGCCATACCATTCTCTACCTGATTTTATCAAGTTGTAGGATTCTACTTCATGATATTGGAAATCGTCGAAAGAATTTACATAATTTGTTGGGTTGTCCCCAATTATTTCTTGTGTAGCGATCCGCTTTTTTGTTCCAATATCTTCGCTTAAAAAATAAAATGATTCGTCTGAGTAGCAATTTATTTCGTGAGTAAAAATATTATTTATGTCGTCGTATTTCCAAATTGTGGGACTTTTGCCATAAAACAAAATTGAGCTTGTGCCTATAAAAATTGAATTTTCGATTAGGTCATCCGGTCTATCCTGATAATTCATAACAGGCAACATGCCAAACGAATTTCCAAACATACTCAGATTGTGAGGCTCAGTAAAACCATGATTTTCTAATTCATCAAAAGTGATTTCATATACGCCGTCTTCTTTAACAGAAATCTTAAGCCATTTGCCCGATTTTAGAACTGAATGCTCTGCATAAGTTCTAATTGACTTATTCTCAGTTTTTGTAGATTTATCAGAAAGTTTTATCTCAAAACTAATAAGCTTCTCATATTTATTAGTTTGAATATTTTTTCTGATGGGAATAAAAGTTATCTGTAAAAATGCTTGTTTTCTTGAGCTGTATATTTGTGTATTTGTTTCAATTTCAGATGATAAAGAATTTAAATTCTCTATTTTATTAATTTGATTATGATCAAATTCTTCAAAAATTTGGTTTGATAATTCAACATCTATTTCTGCAATATTATTTTCAATTTTAATATTTTTAAAAAAATATGGAAAAAATGTATTTAAATCATTGTACACAGCATTTTTAAAACACAAAACTTCATTGAAATTAGTTGTTGAAGTTTTATCTTTTCTAAAATTTTCTGCTGCAATGTTTTGTTTCCATTCAATGGTTTCAATTTCTGCATCTGATTGTGCATAAATAAAAGTATTGAAAAATATGAGAATTGCTAAAACGCAGAAAAACAAGAGATTATAAAGCTTCATATTTAAAAAATTACTAAATTTAAAAAGAAAAATTTCTCTTTGAAATAAAATATTTATTTTTACAAAATGTTTTGAAAAAGTGAAACGCTATTTTATTTCTTATATTGCAGTTGCTTTTTGCAATAAACCGTTTATAAAACGGTTTATTAAAAAAACAATTTTGATAAATGAAATATTAATAAGAATTTGTAAAGAAATAATCAATTGTCGAAAATATTATTTATGTTAGAATATTTCAAGAATTATGTTTATAATTGCAATTTGACAAATTATTTTAACATATAGTAACAAACTGTATCATTGAAATGGTGAAACGTATAATAATTTTTGTTTTTGCAATAATAATTGGAGGCACTGAATTTGCTAATGCCCAAGACCCCGAATATTCGCAGTTTTATGCAAACTCATTATATTTGAATCCTGCATTTGCAGGCTCGGTTGTCTGCCCAAGGATTTCCTTAAATTACAGAAATCAGTGGCCTGCATTAGGTTCTACTTTTGTTAATTACAACATAGCAGCCGATGGTCATGTCGATTTTTTGCAAGGAGGAGTAGGCTTAAATTTGCTTAAAGACGTTCAGGGAGAAGGAGCAATAGAAACAACCAATATTGATTTAATGTACTCATATACTTCAAGAGTGCATAGAAATTTTGCTATTAAGGTTGGATTTCAGGTTTCTTATATTCAGCGAGTTTTAAATTGGTCTGATTTGGTATTTCCAGACATGATTGATAGATTATACGGAATTATTTATAATACTCTAGAGACTAAGCCGACAAATTTGTCTGAAGGATATTTCGATTTCTCAACAGGATTTCTTGGTTATAATACTCAAAAGAAATACTATTTCGGATTCGCAGTTCATCATCTGTCACAACCCGAAGAATCATTCATGGGTAATAGTAGTGCTGTTTTACCTCGAAAATACACAGCACATTTTGGTATTGAAATACCAGTTTTTAATAGAAGATTCAAACGAGGAGATTTTTCTGTTTCACCAAATATAATGTACCAGAGACAGCAAGATTTTGAACAAATAAATGTAGGGATGTACTTTTCAAGAAAAGATTTTGTTGCTGGTGTTTGGATGCGTCAGAATCTTGATCTTCATTACGATGCTGTAATTATGCTTGTAGGTTTTGTGAAGGACAATCTTAAATTTTCATATAGCTACGATTTAACAATTTCGAAAATGGCAAAAGAAACACTTGGTGCTCACGAAGTTACATTATCGGTTTTATTGCCATGCCGACAAAAAAGAAAGAAGTGGGAGTCAATTGCTTGTCCTACTTTCTAAGTTAATTTAAAAAAATCATCAAATTTTTGAATTATGAAATATAAAAGTAATTTAATTCTAATCATTTTAGGAACATTATTTCTGGCTTCTTGCGGATATAAGCAATCTGCAACAACTGGCTGGAACTATAATGACTCGAAAAATGGCGGTTTTGAGTATAGGGCTTATCCTGGACAGCAAACTGGTCCAGGTTTGGTTTTTATAGAGGGAGGCTCGTTTGCAATGGGTAGAGTTGAACAAGATGTAGTTTACGATTGGGATAATATTCCGCGAAGAGTTACAGTTCCTTCATTCTATATGGATATGACAGAAGTTCGAAATATAGATTATCTTGAGTATCTATATTGGTTAACAAGAGTTTTTATTGATTATCCTTCAGTCTATAAAAATGCCTTGCCCGACACTTTGGTATGGAGACGTACATTAGCTTATAATGAACCTTATGTTGTAAACTATTTTCGTCATCCCGCATATCGTGAATATCCTGTTGTTGGAGTAAGTTGGAAACAAGCAGATCAATTTACACTTTGGCGAACAGACAGAGTAAATGAGGATATTCTTATTAATTATAACATATTGCAAGTTAATCCAGATCAGATTGGTGAAGAAAATTTTAATTCAGAAGCATATCTTGCTGGGCAGTACGAAGGTTTAGTGAAAAGAAATTTGGAAGATTTGAATCCAAATATGGATGAAAGAAAAGTGAAAATGGAAGATGGAATTTTGCTACCTCGCTATCGTCTCCCAACAGAAGCAGAGTGGGAATATGCCGCTTTAGCCTTGGTTGGTAATTCCGTTGATGAAAGAATATACGACAGAAAACTCTATCCATGGAATGGACATTATGTAAGAAACGACGGGCAAAAAGATCGCGGTTTTATGAACGCAAACTATTCAAGAGGAAGAGGTGATATGATGGGAGTCGCAGGAAACCTAAACGATCATGCAAATATTACTGAACAAGTTATTTCATACTGGCCAAACGATTATGGATTGTACTGTATGGCTGGAAATGTGAACGAATGGGTAATGGATGTTTATCGTCCAATGTCATTTGAGGTTGCTGAAGAGCATAATCCTTTTAGAGGAAATGTTTACAAAACTCAACTTCGCGACGAAGAAGGAATTGTTGCTGATAAAGATACACTTGGAAAAATTATTTGGAGAGAAGTTACTCTTGATGAAGCAATTGACCGTAGGAACTATAAAAAATCCGACAATATTAATTTCCTTGATGGAGATTTTGAATCAAGTCTTCAGGTTACTGCAGACGAATACACTAATGAAACATTATCAGCCAGACATTCGTCTCAGGAAATGTATCGTACAGCCAGAACAAGGCGAGATGGTGAAACGGCTTCGATGATAAACGACAGGGCGAGAGTATATAAAGGTGGTTCTTGGGATGACAGAGCTTATTGGATGGTTCCAGGAACACGTAGATTCTTAGACGAAAATGAGTCGGATTACGATTTAGGTTTCAGATGTGCTATGACGCGAGTTGGAAGCCCAACATTAGATTAAAAAAATATTAATTTTTTATTTCAAACCCCATTTAACAAGTGGGGTTTTTTATTTGTATTAAATGAAAATCAGCGAATTATATCAATATTTCCTAAAATTCCCAAAAATATCAACTGATAGTCGTAACATTGCTAAAGGTTCTATATTTTTTGCACTGAAAGGTGAAAATTTTAATGGAAATAAATATGCAAAACAAGCTATTGAAAATGGCGCTAGTATTGCTGTAATTGATGAAGATAGATATGTAGAAAATGAACAATATTTGCTATGTGATAATGTTTTAGAAACTCTTCAAAATTTGGCGAAACATCATCGTAAAGAACTAAAAACTAAAGTGATTGCTATTACTGGAACTAATGGGAAGACAACAACTAAGGAACTTATTCATGCTGTACTGTCAAAAAAATACAATGTAAAATCAACGATTGGAAATTTCAATAATCATATAGGAGTTCCTCTTACCATTTTATCAATTTCTGAAAATCATGAATTTGCAGTCGTTGAGATGGGAGCAAATCACATTGGCGAGATTAAATTTTTATGTGAAATTGCTAAACCAAATTTTGGAATAATTACGAATGTTGGAAAAGCTCATCTTGAAGGTTTTGGTTCTTTCGAAGGAGTGAAAAAAGCTAAGCAGGAATTATATTCGTATATTAGAGGCATAAAAGGAAAGGTATTTATCAATTATGACAATGATGTGCTGACTAAACTTATGCTGAATCAGGAAAAAGTTACTTTTGGAACCAGACAGAAGTATTTTTGTTTTGGCGAAACAATCTATTCAAATCCATTTTTAAAAATTTCATGGAATCAGCAAAATGTGGCTAAATCTATTCAAACAAACCTAATTGGGGAATATAATTTTGAAAATGTTATGTCTGCAATTTGTATCGCAGATTATTTTGGTGTTGCTGAAAATGATATTGTTCATGCTATTGAAAATTATTTCCCCACTAATAACAGATCTCAATATATTGAAACAGATAACAATACGATTATTTTAGATGCTTATAATGCAAATCCAACGAGCATGGCAGCAGCAATTATAAACTTCAATAAAATTAATTTTGCTAATAAAACATTGATTATTGGCGATATGTTGGAACTGGGAAAATCGTCGTCTATTGAGCATTCAAAGATTATTGATTTGGTAAAGTCCTTTACTTTTTCTAAAATTTATTTGGTTGGAAAGAAATTCTATGAGCAAAAAATACCTGACAATTTCAATAGATTTTTGAATGTAGAAGAATTAATATCCTTTATAAAACAGGCTCCATTGTCTTCTTCATTAATTCTGATTAAAGCATCGAGAGGAATAAAACTTGAATTAATAAAAGATATATTGTAAAGATCGCTTGCCTATAAACAAAAAAACTAATCTCAAATTAATGAGATTAGTTTTCCTCAAAACAATTAACAAACTCAAAAGTTATTTGTTGAATAAATTAATGTCCCCCCATTAATTTGTCTTTAGTTTCTTCTTATATAATTAATTTCTAATCTTTTCACTAAATTACTCTCATTTATAAACTCATTTTTATCCAGAATATTTAATGTACGAATATTTTTGATAAAAGTTTTTTCTAATTGTTCAATATTTATTTTCCTAATTGAACAATTTTATTCATTAAATCTTCTTTGTAATGTTTCCCAATAGGGATAATTTTTGAACCGGTTTTAGTTTTTACAATAATCGAATTGTCTTCAATCATCTCAAATTTGTCTCTATTTATTATGTAAGACCTGTGTGCACGAATGAATCTATGTGAAGGAAGTTTCGATACCATTGACTTCATAGTGAAGTTAATAGTATATTTTTTGTCGAAAGTGTGAAATACTACATAATTTTCAAGAGCCTCAATCCACAGAATATCGTCATATTTTAGACGAATTAATGCAGCTTTATTTTTAATAAATATTTCATCTCGCTCTCTTTCTTCGTTTTTTGGTTGATCAGTATGAACAGGTTGCTGAAATTGCGATTTTGCTCTTTCAACAGCTCTGTAAAATCGAGCATAATAAGCAGGTTTAAGAATATAATCAGTAACATTATACGAAAAAGCCTCTAATGCATATTTTTCTTTTGACGAAACAATAATTACCAAAGGTTGTGCTTTCAAGCTATTGAGAAAATCAATTCCTGACATTTCAGGCATCTCAATATCTAAAAAAATTAAATGAATCTCTTCCTCATTCTTAAACTTATTAATTGCTTCTACAGCATCTGAGAATGAATGTATTAAGGTAAGATATTCTGTACGGTCAATATATTGTTCTAATACCTTTCTTGAAAGAGGATCGTCATCTATGATAATGCAATTCATATTCTTTTTTTTTGTAAAATTAGTAAAATAATTCAATTCAAAAAATTATTTTTTTTCTCGGAAAATTTATTCGAATCTTTTGTAAAACTCATCAATTAGCATGTCTGATTTTTTAATTGATGCTTTCAACCATTTAATTAATACCTCATTCATTTCAGAATTGCTAAAGTGCCAATTTATTTTAGAATTTCTCAATTTCATCGACAAATGGCTCATAATAATTGCTGCTGAAACTGAAATGTTGAAACTCTCTGTAAAACCTAACATTTCTATGTATAAACTTTCATCAGAGTTGTTAATTATATTTTCTGACAGCCCTGTAAGTTCAGTTCCAAAGAATAATGCTGTTTTTCCTTTGCTTAAATCAAATTCATGCAATTTATTAGCATTTTTGTTAAGAACCGTTGATACAATTCTATAGCCTTTAGACCTTAGTGAATTAATTGCATCCAAACTATTGTTTTCCAATTTGTTATAATAATTTAAATCCAACCATTTTGATGAACCAAGAGCAACTCCCGGGTTGATTTTATATTTATTTTTATTTTCGATTATGTGAACATCTTGAATGCCAAAACAATCGCATGTTCGTAAAACTGCACTTGCATTGTGTGGTTGATAAATATCTTCCATTGCAATTGTTAAATATTTTGTTCTATGTGATATATTTTCTTTGAAAAGTGTAATTCTCTTTTCAGTAACAAAGGATGAAAGATATTCTATTAACTTTTCTTGCATAATCTGATGGACTGACTATATATTTGATAAAAAAAGTTGTAAAAACAAAAAAAGGAGTACATAAGTACCCCTTTTTTGAAATAATTTTGTTTCTTTTAATTGACAGAATCGCTAAGTTCGCTACCTGCTTTAAATTTAACAACTTTTTTTGCTGGAATTTCAATTTCTTTCCCTGTTTGAGGGTTTCTTCCAGTTCTAGCTTGTCTTTCTGAAATGGAAAATGTTCCAAAACCAACTAAAGCAACTTTTCCGCCACCTTGTAGCTCATTAGAAACTATACCTACAAATGCTTCTACAGCTTTTTTGCTATCAACTTTTGTCAAGCCAGTTCCCTCTGCCATGGCACTAATTAATTCCGATTTATTCATAATAAATTGTTTTGGTTAGGTAAAAATACATACTTACATTAGGCAAATGTATTTAAATAATTAAATATGACAAATTTAATTTATAAATTTTGCAAAAAAATTTTAAAATTTATGAGATTTTTTACAAAATAAATCAAATATACATAAATAAATACATGAAGACTAATAAAATTGATATTTTTCTTTCTTGATATCGAGCTTAATTAAATTATTTTTTTGCAAAAAAAAGCAAAAATTATTTTTTATAATGTAAAATTTAATTCTACTTTTGCAGCGGAGAAATGGCAGAGTGGTCGAATGCGGCGGTCTTGAAAACCGTTGTCCTTCACGGGACCGGGGGTTCGAATCCCTCTTTCTCCGCCAGAAAGCTTGAAAATTTTATTTTCAGGCTTTTTTCTTTTAGAAAACTAAGTTTCGAAAAAATAGTATATTTTATTAATGCCTTATATTCAGCTTTTTGTAATTGCAAAAGTAGAGTGTTTTTTTGTATGCAATTGATAAAAAAAGCTAATATGCTGAATATTTGTATTATCCGCCGAAGTTAAAATGTTGGACAACTATTGCATGGTTTTCTTTTTTTTAGCTTTTTGCTAATCCAGTATCTCATTCCAGTTGCAATAAAAATTCTTGCAGGCTCAACATAATTCAATGAAATAGACAAATCTGTTTTTCTATTCAGATAGAAATTATATTCGATATCTGCATTTAATATTTGCAATTTGTATTGAAGATCAGTGGAATTGCTAAACCCATCGTTTAAATCATAGTTTTTTAGGCCTACCCACGACTGCCGATAAAATATAGTTGGTTCAATACCAATATTTAATGAATGTTTCCAGATTTGTAAAATTCTGGCTCTAAGGCTAATTTGTGAAATTCCTTCGATTCTTGAGTTTGCATCGTAAAAAATGCCTTGTTGAAATCTTAGAGAAACAAGAAAGTCGTTTACAAAGTATTCATACGAAAGCAGTAATCCTGGTTCAAACAGAAAATTGCCATTTTTATCAAGTGTATTGATGTAATTGTTAGATTTACTTTGTATTGGATTAAAACTAATGTTTAAAAGTTTCGCACCAAAATTTGATTGCCCAAATAGACCAATTGCAGTAAAAAAAAAGAGTAGTATTAAATATTTCTTTAACATCGAAATAGAATTTTCAATATTTTGTATTCAAAAAAAAGACTAATTTTTAGATTCCGGTGTAATTGTATGGTGTAATATTTCTCAATTCAGTTTTTAAACTATCTGAAATATTCAACAAATCAATAAATTCTTCAATTGTTTTCTTATTTATGGTTTTGTTGGTTCTAGTGAGCTCTTTTAAGGTTTCATATGGCTCTGGAAAGTTTTCTCTTCTTAAAATTGTTTGAATTGCTTCAGCAACAACTATATAGTTTTGTTCAAGATCGGACGAAATCACTTTTTTATTAATAGAAATTTTGTTTAATCCTTTAAGCAAAGATTTTATTGCAATTAAAGTATGCGATAGTGGTACACCAATATTTCTTAAAACTGTTGAGTCTGTCAAATCGCGTTGAAGTCTGGAAATTGGCAATTTAGCCGAAAGATGTTCAAACAAAGCATTTGCTATTCCAAGATTGCCTTCCGAATTTTCAAAATCGATAGGATTAACTTTGTGTGGCATGGCTGATGATCCTACTTCTGATTTTTCAATTTTCTGCAAAAAATAATTCATGGAAATATATGCCCAAAAATCTCTATTCAAGTCTAACAAAATTGTGTTTATCCTTTTCAAATTGTCGAAAATTGATGCCAAATTATCATAATGTTCAATCTGTGTTGTAGTTTGAGATCTTTGTAATTCAAGTTTTTCTGTAACGAATTTATTTGCAAAATTTTTCCAATCTATTTCAGGAAATGCTATATGATGTGCATTAAAATTTCCGGTTGCACCACCAAATTTTGCAGGATAAGTTTGATTTCGTAATTGATTTAGCTGAATATCTAATCGTTCGGCAAAAACAAGTATTTCTTTTCCAAGCCTGGTAGGCGATGCAGGTTGTCCATGTGTTCTTGCAAGCATCGGAATATCTGTCCATTGTTCAGCAAGACGTTCTAAAACTTTATGTAAATTGTTAAAAATAGGTAGGTACACTTCATTTATTCCATGCTTCAACGAAAGCGGTGTTGCGGTATTATTTATATCTTGCGAAGTAAGCCCGAAGTGCACAAATTCTATATAGGCTTGTAATCCTATAGAAAAAAATTTTTCTTTTATAAAATATTCAACAGCTTTAATATCATGGTTTGTAGTTTTTTCTATTTCTTTTATTTGCTGTGCATCATCAATGCTGAATTCAGAGTATATGCTTCTTATTTTTACGATATGTTTTTCTTCAATAGATTTCAGTTGTGGCAATGGTATTTTGCACAATGAAATGAAATACTCCAACTCCACCAATACTCTGTATTTAATTAGGCCAAATTCCGAAAAATATTTTGCTAATTCTGTAGTTTTAGTTCGATATCTTCCATCAACCGGAGATATTGCAGATAATTCTTGTAAAAACATAATTTTAATTTAAGATATTAATAATCAGTAGCAATGAAAAATGCCTGCAAAATTATTAAAATATCTATTTGAATGAGATAATTTTAAGTTATGTAGTATAATATATTTTTATACTTTTGATTTCGATTAACCATTATTAAATTTATTATTATGAGAAAAACTTTATTTTTTGTTTATTTTTTGTTCAGCATTACTTTTTTTGTAAATGCACAAACAATAGTTGTAACTAATACGCAACTAAAAAATGTTGTATTAGAAGAATTTACTGGCATATATTGCGGCTATTGTCCTGAAGGACACGCTATTGCTGAAGAGATAGACTCAATAAATCCTGGACGAGTTGTTTTGGTAAATATTCATACAGGTAGCTTTGCTGTGCCACAAGCCGGTGATCCCGATTTTCAAACAGCATTTGGTGAGGCAATTGCCAACGATGCTGATGTAACAGGATATCCTTCCGGCTCAGTCAACCGTCACCTTTTTCCTGAATGGAGTCAAGGAAGTGGGATAGCTATGAGCCGAAGCTATTGGGCAGAAGCGAGTGAGATTATTTTACCTGAAGTTTCACCGGTAAATGTTGGTTTTACATCAACATTTGATACAACAACTCGTGAATTATCTGTTTATGTTGAGGCATATTATACATTAGGTAGCCCAGAACCTACAAATTATCTAAATGTAGCTTTCTTAGAAAATCATGTATTTGGCTATCAAAGTGGTGGAAGTGCCAATTATGATCACAAGCATATCTTGCGACATTTTTTGACAGGACAATGGGGTGAGGAAATAACCACAACATCGCAGGGTTCACTATTTACTGGAACATTTACCTATACAGTCCCCGCCGAATATGTAATCGAAAATTGCGATGTGGCTGTGTATATTTCAGAAACATATCAAGAAATCTATACTGGCGTTCAGGCAGTTGCCGATGGAGGTGCTAATGATGGATCAACAGTATTATTTCTCGGAACTATGGAGCCAACAGATTATGCTGTTGCTGCTGGAAGTCCTACCTCAACTTCAAGTATTTTGATTGACATTGAGAGTGCTTTAAGCGGAAGCGAGGATTTTAAAATAAAACTTACAAACGATGCTCCGAGCGATTGGAGTGCTACTTTTACAATAGGTGGTACAGATTATTCAGATAGTGCAATTGTTAGTATGGATGGCTTTGTTCCTGTTCCGGTCGAAATAAAAGTTATTCCGGGAGCTACACCTGCAATTGGAAATTACTTGTTATCAATGAAATCTATTTCGCATGTAGATGCACCTGAAGTTCAAATTGAACTAAATGTTATTTCAGAAATAACAGATTTAATATTACATAATAGCGGTACTTTTGGCAGTGTTGGTGGGCAACCTTCCGATTTTGATGCAGATTTTGTTGCAGGTTTAGAATATGCCGGAAACACAAATCATGCTTCCATTACGTACAAAATATTCAAAAATGCACATTTGGCAAATGCTTTGAACGGAATTGATCACCTATATTTTAATGCAGCATGGGTTTTTCCTGTCCTAACTGACGAAAATGTTGAAATCCTATCAAATTTTATTGATAATGGCGGCAATCTATATATTTCAGGACAAGATCTTGCCTGGGCAACCTGGGCTTCTGATGATTATTGGACTACTAATACAAGAGAGTTCTTTACAAATTACTTGAATGCAGTGTATCAAGACGATGGTAGCTCTGCAAACAATAATTTTGTAGCAGATACTTCCGATATAATATTTGGTAGCCTGAGCAGTTCGAATTTGATAAATATTTATGGATTAAGTTCCGGTAGTCCAATGATGTTTCCCGATGAGATTTCGGCAACAGATAGTGGAACAGTTTTTCTGTATTATCTTAATAACACAAGTAAAGGTGCAGGAGTTCGCTCAACTGTTGGAGATGCCAAAATCGTTTATCTTGGTTTCGATCTGCCTATGATTGAAGATGAAAATGTAAGAAAGGAATTAATCAAAATAACACACGACTGGTTTCATGAAGCGGATACATCGAATATTTCTGTTGAAAACCAGGATTTTAATGCAAGCCTAAATGTTTTTCCAAATCCATCAGATGGGAATTTCTCAATTTCTTTAAAAATGAGCAAAGTTTCTGCTTCTGAAATTGAGATTTTCAATATTCTTGGAAATAAAGTTTTCGATGAAAGGATTGATAATCAAGAGTATTATCAGAAAAATTTAGATTTTGAGGACTATCCATCTGGAATTTACTTATTGAAATTTTCATCAAAATATCAAGTCTTAAACAAAAGGATAATTATTTCAAAATAATAAACTACGAAAAAAAAGGGCAAATCGCCCTTTTTTTTTGCACATAATTTAAATATAACTTTCAAATTTCAAATTCATAAATGGAAATATTGAATCAAAATTGTTTATTTTTGCACAAAAATTTCAACTATGATTTATAGGTTTTTTTTAATTATTTGCTTGTCTGTTATTTCACAATCCATTGCTGCTCAAAATGTTGGACAAAAGGGAGATACTTTAATAAATTATACAGACATAAATAATATGAAGCAAGGTGTTTGGAGAAAAGTGTACCCGAATGGAAAGCTTGCATATGAAGGAAAATTCAGAAATGACAAGCCTATTGGTGTTTTTAATAGATATTTTGAAGATGGAGATTTGAAAGCAACTTTAATTTATGATGAAAATGGAGAGACAGCAAACGCTACGCTATATCATAAAAACCAAATAATTGCTGCAGAAGGCAAATATTTCGATAAAGAAAAACACAAAGTTTGGAATTATTATTCTAAAAAGGAGCAATTAATAATGACGGAGTCTTATGACAAAGGCTTGAAGCACGGGAAATTTGTAAAATATCTTTCAAATGGGAAAATTGCCGAAGAATCGAATTGGATACAAAGCCAACAAAATGGAATGTGGCGACTGTTTTTTGAATCGGGAAGAAAAAAAATGGAAACAAAATATATGAATGGAAAACGCTCCGGTTTATATTATGTTTATTACGACAATGGACAATTGATGGTAAAAGGCAAATATTTGAACGACAAAAGAAACGGTGATTGGACATTTTATGAACGAAATGGCGACACAAAAATTACAATTGAATATATAGATGGTAAAGCTTCAAATTCTGAAGAATTGGATAAACTTATCAAGAAAGAGTTTGAAGAATATGAAAAAAACAAAAAACGATTTAAAGATCCTGCACATTATAAAAATGATATTGAGGAATATATAAGAAATACTCAATATTAAGAATCCATATTTGCTACCTAACATTAGAGTTCCCTTACTCAAGAAATATGCTCATTTCTTAAACCTGAATCAATTTTTTCAATGCAAAATGCAATTTCACTTTCAGAATTAAACAAAGATATCAAAGACGTTTTGTTTGAATCGTTTTCGCAAACTGTTTGGGTGATAGCAGAAATTAGCGAGATTCGGGAAACAAAAGCAGGGCATTGCTATCTCGAATTAATAGAGAAGGATAAAAAATCGAATAAGGTTGTTGCAAAAATGCGAGCCACAATTTGGGTTTATATTTATAGTGCCCTAAAATCATATTTTGAATCATCTACTTCGCAAGAACTTACTGCCGGGATAAAAATTTTGGTAAATGTTACAGTTGAATTTCATCAACAATATGGAATGAGTCTGAATGTTCAGGATATTGATCCGAGCTATACTGTTGGCGATTTGGCAGTTAAGAAAGCTGAAATAATTGCTCGCTTAGAAGAAGAGGGAGTAATTGGCATGAACAAAGAAATTTCATTGCCAATGCTTCCAAAAAATATTGCAATAATTTCGTCTGAAACCGCTGCCGGATATGGCGATTTTGTAAATCAACTTGCAGAAAATCAGTATGGATTTAAATTCAATTTTAAACTTTTTCCTGCAATAATGCAAGGCGAAAAATCCGTAGAATCAATTATTCAAAATTTAGATGAAATTTTCGAGTACGAAGATTTTTTCGATCTTGTAGTATTAATTAGGGGTGGGGGTTCGAGAGCAGATTTAAGCTGTTTTGATAATTACGATTTGGCTTTTTATATCACACAATTTCCTATTCCTGTTATTTCAGGTATTGGTCATGAACGCGATGATAGTATAGTTGATTTAGTTGCAAATATTAGTTTGAAAACTCCAACTGCTGTTGCTGATTTTATTATTTCAAAGTTTGTTGAAGCTGCTGTAGAACTCAAAAACAATCAGCTTAATACAATTAATAGAATAAAAAGAATTTTAGAATTTGAGAAGAATAAAATTCAACAATTAGCCAATGAAATTTCGCCCATCGCTCTTAAAAGTCTTAAAACTAAAACTATACAATTAGTAGAAATTTCAAATAAAATTGAGAATGCTACAATAAAATTCATTTCAACAAATAAAAACAAATTAGAAAAAAGTGCTGGATCTATAGGAAATATTGTTCAAATATTTGATAATTCAAAAACTCAGGAATTAAATCAAATTTTAAGAAAGTTGAAAAATGTAAACGAGAAATTCTTTATTAGCGAAAAGTATAAATTAGATATTTTGAAAAAGTCATGTGAATATCTCGATCCTATAAATGTTTTAAACAGAGGCTTTTCATTAACACTGAAAAATGGAAAAATTGTAAAGAGTATCGCAGAATTAAATGAAAATGATATTATTGAAAATAAATATAAGGATGGCAAAATAAAGAGCCGTGTATTTCAGATTTACAATAATTAACATTTTGCTGCTCATAAACTTAGCAAGAATTTTATCGTTTCATTTATTTTACATCGACTGAATCATGTGAAGCAAGTCGATGTAATGTCCGGAATGCTCTCCGTACATTTCAACATTGTCACCGGTTATGGTGTATGTACTTTTTTCACCAGCAATTCGCGAAAACACAACTTTAAACTCATTTCCTTTTTCATCTATCATTAAAACTCTCGCCAGTTTATCGTTTTTTACACAATTTAAATTTTCATGGCAAATAGGACAGAAAAATTCAACAAGCTCGCCTTCATTATAAATAAACGATGGATGCTTTTTTACTTCATAGATGCCAAGCTTTTGACTTAATAAAATTAATCCTTTAACATTGTTTCTTGCTTTTGCTGAAAAAATCAAAGAATCTCCAACATTCAAATAACCAAGACATTTGGGGCAAAGATAATTCGTTTCCATAATTATTATTTTTAACAATTAAATCTTAAATATACAATATTATACTTCAAAAAGCAAGAAAAATCTTAACAAATGTTGGTGCTTATATGTTTCATAAATAATAATGAACTATTTTTAACAATTTGTAAATGTTAGCAAATCGACCATTAGCCGATAGATTGAGACCAAACAGTCTTGATAATTATCTTGGACAAAGGCATTTAATTGGGAGTAATGCCGTACTTCGAAAAAGTATAGAATCCGGAAAAATCCCATCGTTTATTTTATGGGGACCTCCTGGAGTTGGAAAAACTACACTGGCAAAAATTATTTCTAATAAACTTGAACGTCCATTTTACACCTTGAGTGCCGTAAATTCCGGAGTAAAAGATATTAGGAATGTAATTGAAAAAGCAAAGAATCAACAGTTTTTTAATAGGCCAAATCCAATTCTTTTTATCGATGAAATTCACAGATTTAGTAAATCGCAGCAGGATTCCTTACTTGGTGCTGTAGAGCAAGGAATTGTTACTTTGATTGGTGCTACAACCGAAAACCCTTCCTTTGAGGTGATTTCGGCTTTGCTCTCTCGATGTCAGGTTTACATATTAGATCATCTGTCGAAAGACGAACTCGAAAAATTATTGAAAACGGCATTAGAAACAGATTCTGTTTTAAAAACAAAAAGTATTAAAATTGAAGAAACTGAAGCTATGCTACGATATTCGGGTGGCGATGCTCGAAAGTTGCTGAATATATTGGAACTAACAGTAGCTTCCGATAGTAATGAAGAAATTGTTATTACAAATGAAAAGGTTGTTGAGAAGTTGCAGCAAAATTTGTCGAATTACGATAAAAATGGAGAACAACATTACGATATTATTTCGGCCTTCATAAAATCTGTTCGGGGAAGCGACCCAAATGCTGCGGTTTATTGGTTGGCACGAATGATTGATGGTGGTGAAGATCCAAAATTTATTGCCAGAAGATTGCTCATTCTTGCTGCTGAGGATATTGGTTTGGCAAATCCGAATGCGCTATTGCTTGCAAATAATTGCTTTTCTGCGATTGATGTTATTGGGATGCCGGAAGGGAGAATTATTCTTTCTGAAACAACTATTTATCTTGCTTGTTCTCAAAAAAGTAATTCGTCTTATTTGGCAATAGATAAGGCATTAGAAATAGTTAAAAAAACCGGAGATTTGCCGGTACCTCTGCATTTGCGAAATGCCCCTACAAAACTTATGAAACAAATTGGTTATGGCGATAACTACAAATATGCTCATAGCTACGAAAACAATTTTGTTGAGGATGGTTTTCTTCCTGAAAAAATTGAAAGTACTATAATTTTTGAGCCAGGAAAAAATTCGAAAGAAATTGATATACGAAACAAACTAAAAAATATGTGGAAGAAAACTTATGATTATTGATTTGTTTCTTACCAAAATTCACTATTTTTAGCATCTCAAATTTTATTAAAGCTTGCAAGCATGGAAAAAACTGAATTTGAAGAATACTTAAAAAGCCGATACGAAGATCAAATAAATTGGTATGATAAAAAAGCTGCAGATAATCAAAGGATATACAAGCAATTGCAGTGGTTAGCAATAATTTTTTCTGCAATTACTCCGGTTTTGGTGGCTTTTGATAGTAAACCAAAATGGCTTATATGGATAACAGTTGCTATTTCAGCAATAGTGGCAATCGCAACAACTGTAATTAAAACCTTCAAATATCAGGAAAATTGGATAAATTACAGGACTACCTGTGAAACCTTAAGAAAGGAGAAGCATTTTTACACAGCTAAGATTAATGAGTATGATTCTGCTGAAGATAAAGAGGCTCTTTTTGTTGATAGGGTAGAGGCGCTTATTTCAAGAGAAAATACCATGTGGTTAACAGCACAAAAGCAAACTAAGAAATGATGTTCGATATTTTTATAAGCTACGCCAGCACTGACAGACCAAAAGTAAAACAAATTGCTATAGCTCTTGAAAATAAAGGCTGGACTGTTTGGTGGGACAGGAAAATTCCTCCGGGCAAAACATTTGCACAGGTAATAGAAAATGCAATTACAAATTCTAAATGTATTGTTGTTTTGTGGTCGCCGGCTTCTGTAAAATCAGAATGGGTGCAATTGGAAGCAGCAGAAGGAATTGACCGAAAAATTCTTGTTCCGGCTATCATCGAAAATGCGAAACCACCTTTTAGATTTAAAAGGATACATGCAGCAAATCTTATAAATTGGAGTCCCAATTCAAAACACGATGAGTTCGATAGTTTTGCAAATTCGATAGCAACAAATATTAAATCCTTCAAATCGGAGGAGAATAAAAGTGCTGAAAAAATTCCTAAAGAAATTAATCCAATTGAAAAATTTGAATTTTTAACAACTCCTATTGAAATGGTTTTTGTTAAAGGCGGTACTTTCG
>Ga0209042_1001011_pt1 | contig 23745 bp, 20 predicted proteins | sample SaaInlV_200m_DNA_6_FD_184649 | JGI IMG/M metagenome (GOLD analysis project Ga0209042, IMG submission 184649) | Marine microbial communities from expanding oxygen minimum zones in the Saanich Inlet - SI037_S2LV_200m_DNA (SPAdes) (version 2) | ecosystem: Environmental > Aquatic > Marine >...
TCAGGTCCTGGTATTTGAATTTTTAAATTGGCGTTCATCAGGTCATCGCTGAAACTGAGAGATGGTTGCCACAATGGATTCTCTATTCAGCTCTACAAGTTGTCATCTTGACAAAAAAGAACCTAGGTTGTATATACAACTTAAACAGGTTTAATTCAGATAACAATCCCTTGTTTGAACAGTAATAAGTGGATATTCTACGATTCCAAACTTATGTCAGTTTTATATACATACAACTATCTGTCAAGCTATTTTGGAGACGACTTATGAATATGAATGATCGGATTTCGAGATCACAGGAGATCTCTCTGGATAAATTATTTACATCATTACCTGACCATCCAGATTTCAAACCGGGCATCAGGCGGGCGCCGAAACGGGATCTTTTAATGTCTGATGTGGAAATAGAATTAGCCTTAAAAAACGCACTACGCTATGTTCCGGAGAAATGGCACGATGGTCTTGCCCCTGAATTTTTAAACGAGTTGTTAACCACTGGACGGATCTATGGGTATCGGTTCAGGCCTGAGGGGCGGATCTGGGGTCTTCCAATTGATGAATATCACGGAAAATGTATCGAAGGAAAAGCCTTCCAGGTCATGATCGATAACAACCTTGATTTCGAAACAGCGCTTTATCCCTATGAATTGGTAACCTATGGTGAAACAGGTCAGGTATGCCAGAACTGGCTGCAATATCATCTGATCAAACAGTATCTGAAGGTATTAACTGACCAACAAACGCTGGTCGTGGAGTCCGGCCATCCACTGGGGCTGTTTAAATCCACCCCTGCAGCACCCCGAGTCATGATTACAAATGCCTTGATGATCGGGCTTTTTGACGACCAGGAAAACTGGATGCGGGCAACTGCCCTGGGCGTTGCCAACTACGGCCAGATGACAGCCGGTGGTTGGATGTATATTGGTCCACAGGGAATCGTCCATGGCACCTACAGCACCATTCTGAATGCCGGACGCACAAAGCTGAATATTCCGGTGGACCAGGATATGAGGGGCCGCCTTTTCGTATCATCCGGCCTGGGCGGCATGAGTGGCGCCCAGGGAAAAGCGGCTGAAATAGCCAACGGCGTCGCGATTATTGCCGAAGTGGATGGTTCCAGAATCGAAACCCGCCTGGGACAGGGTTGGGTCAGTAGCGTGGTCAAAGATGCCGGGGAGGTTTTTAAGCAAGCGCAAGATTATGTCGAGCGCAATGAAGGAACTGCCATCGCTTATCACGGAAACATTGTCGACCTGCTGGAATACGCAGTCGACAACGACATACACATCGATCTACTTTCAGACCAGACGTCATGTCATGTCCCTTATGATGGCGGTTACTGTCCCCAGGGAATGACATTCGAAGAGCGGACAGAAATGCTGCAAAGGGATAAAACAGGATTCAATAAGCTGGTTGATAAATCTCTTCTCCGCCATTTCGAGTTGATACGTAGCCTTGTGGAAAAGGGCTGCTATTTTTTCGACTATGGAAACAGCTTTTTAAAAGCCATATACGATGCAGGCGCAACAGATATTTGTCTCAATGGGAAAAACCCCAATGACGGCTTTGTGCTCCCTTCGTATGTAGAGGACATTATGGGTCCGGTACTTTTTGATTACGGATATGGACCGTTCAGATGGGTCTGTTTGAGCGGTAAAGATACCGATTTGCTGAAGACCGATCAGGCTGCCATGTCCTGCATTGATCAAGAGCGTCGATTTCAGGACCGGGATAACTATATCTGGATTCGAGATGCTGCCCGCCACAACCTGGTGGTCGGAACAAAAGCCAGAATTCTGTACCAGGATGCGTTGGGCAGAATGAATATTGCCCTGAAGTTTAATCAACTGGTCAGGGATGGTGAAATAGGTCCTGTGATGCTGGGCAGGGATCACCATGACACCGGCGGAACCGATTCTCCTTTCAGAGAAACCGCCAATATCAAGGACGGCAGCAATGTGATGGCTGACATGGCAACCCAGTGTTTCGCCGGCAATGCCGCCAGAGGCATGAGCCTGGTTGCGCTGCATAACGGCGGGGGTGTTGGAATTGGAAATGCCATCAACGGCGGATTCGGACTGGTCCTGGACGGCAGCCAGCGGATCGATGGGGTCATCCAGAACGCCATCCCCTGGGATGTTATGGGAGGTGTCGCACGGCGTGCATGGGCCAGAAATCCGAACTCCATCGAAACCAGTATAGAATACAACGACAGCCGCAAAGAGACCGATCACATTACCCTGCCCTTCTTAACTGACGAGAAACAGATTTCCGAGCTGGTCAAAAAAGAGTTAGCGAAAAATGGATGATGTTATGAAAAAAGGTCTGATAATCATAAATGCTGCTGAATTGGTCACCTGCAGCGGGTTCGCTCAAAAAAAAGGACCAGAAATGTCTGATCTCCACATCATCCCTGATGGTGCCGCTGTGATTGAAAATGGCGTTTTCAGCCGGGTGGGCACAACTCAGGAGATCCTGTCTGAAGTCAAGTCAGATCAGTATACCGTCATAGATGCCTGGAATAAAGCGGTTCTGCCGGGATTTGTGGACTCCCACACCCATTTTGTCTTCGGGGGATACCGGGAAGCGGAATTTGAATGGCGGCTGCGTGGCGACAGCTATATGGAAATCCTGCAGAGGGGAGGCGGCATTCTGAGCACTGTGCAATCAACGCACAGGGCGACACCAGAAGAGCTATTCATCGGGGGTAAAAAACGGCTCGATTCAATGCTGTCCTTTGGGGTGACAACCGTTGAAGGTAAAAGTGGGTATGGCCTCGATATCGAGACAGAAATAAAGCAGCTTGAAGTGATGGCCAGACTGGACCAGAACCATCCGGTCGACGTTGTGAGAACATTTCTGGGGGCTCATGCAGTTCCACCGGATTTTAAGGGACAAGCAGACGCCTATATTGACTTTGTCATAGATCAGGTTCTGCCCAGAGCCGCCTCACAAAATCTGGCCGAATTCTGCGACATTTTCTGTGAGCAGAATGTGTTTTCTGTTGAGCAGTCACGACGCCTCTTATTGAAAGCCAGGGAATTTGGTTTGAAACTGAAATTGCATGCTGACGAGATTGTCCAACTGGGCGGGGCTGAGCTGGCTGCTGAGTTACAGGCAGTATCCGCAGATCACCTGCTTCAGGCATCAGACGAAGGCATTGCTGCGATGGCAAAATCCGGGGTGGTTGCGACACTTTTACCGGGAACGGCCTTCAGCCTCAAGGAGTCTTACGCCCGCGGTCGTGAAATGATCGATCGGGGGGGCGCGGTTGCTCTGGCAACCGACCTCAATCCGGGCAGTTGTTTTACTGAATCCGTTCCTTTGATCATGGCTCTGGCAACCCTTTACATGAACCTCACGGTAGAGGAGACTGTCACAGCCATGACCATTAACGGCGCGGCAGCCCTGAACCGGCAGGAAAGCATCGGCAGTATCGATGTTGGGAAGAAGGGAGACCTGATCATCCTTGAGTTCCCATCCTACAAGTTCATCCCCTACCACATCGGCGTCAATACCGTGGAAACGGTTGTTAAGCAAGGGAAACCTGTTTTTGACAAGCTGGCCGGCACCCACAATCAAGTGGATTTATGACAGTACGTCTTAATCAAAAAACAAGGTAACTATTTATTTTACATTATTTGCAGAATCCTACCTCACTTTCCTGATGAAGATTCACTCCATTTTATACCAAGCCAACCATTCTAGATCAATATCCCCCTTGCTTTCCAATTGACAAAAAAACAACGATTCTATAATTTTTCAATAGACTGAATACGTCGACGGCTTCATTTCACACAATAAAATCATACTGAACAGACAGTTATCCGACTGGTTATCAGGCAAAGACTTAACTTTTGTGGGGGACTTATAATATGTTAGCGAAGATTTTTCCATTTTTACTCTGGTTTAAGGATTACAATGGCGGGAAGCTTAAAATTGATGTGGTGGCTGGAATTACAGTCGCCATGGTACTGATTCCACAATCGATGGCCTACGCCCAACTGGCTGGGCTTCCCCCCTATTATGGTCTCTATGCTGCGTTTCTACCTCCGATGATTGCCGCACTGTTCGGTTCAAGCCGCCAACTGGCCACCGGACCCGTGGCAGTCGTCTCAATGATGTCGGCGTCGGCTTTAGAACCGCTTGCCACCGCTGGCGGCGCAGAGTTTATCGCCTACTCCGTGATCCTGGCTTTAACCGTTGGTTGTTTTCAACTATTCTTAGGCGTCTTCAGGCTGGGATTGATCATTAACCTGCTCTCCCATCCCGTAGTCAACGGCTTTACCAATGCAGCTGCCATTGTCATCGCCTCTTCCCAATTTTCAAAACTGTTTGGTGTTTATGTTGACAAAGCAGATCACCATTACCAGACGATCATTGATGTCGTTAAATCAGCGTTTCATTATACCCATCTCCCCACATTGGGTATGGCTGTTCTGGCCATTGCGATCATGGTGATTTTGAAACGTATCAATCCCAGAATCCCCAATGTTCTGATCGCTGTTGCCGTTACCATTCTGCTCTCTTATTTTACGGGGTTCAACAACGATAAACTCGTATCCCTTGAAAATATTAAAGCACCAAAAGTTGTCACCATCATTAATGACTTCAACAATGAAATTAAAACCATTGAGAGATTGGGAGCTCAGCGGGCCAACCTGAATCAAAAAATCAAAAAAGTTAATGATAAGGTCAAAGCCCAAGGTCTTACCATCGTAACAATGGAACAGCTTGATAATGAGCATCAATTGGCGGTACTCAACGCCCAAATTGATGCAGCCAAAGAAGCAGCACACGTTAAAAGAGAAGCTTTGCGACTCATTCACTTCCTAGTTGCAGAGAATGCTGGCGATACAAATGCGTTCTATATTGAAGCAACGCTGCCAAAAGGAGTTGAAACCGACGGTCATAAGTGGCGTCTGAAGGTTGGTAATAAAATGCTCAATCCTGACAAACTTCTAATGATGGGCGCAGGCGCTGTTGTGGGAACAATTCCTGAAGGACTCGTCTTCGGCATTCCCAAAGCACCTAAAGATACCACTTATCTATCTGTGTTTTTACAACTATTGCCTTTTGCTGTCATTATTGCACTTGTCGGATTCATGGAGGCCATCGCCATCGCGAAATCAATGGCAGCCAAAACCGGACAGAAGCTCGATACCAATCAGGAGCTGATTGGTCAGGGGCTGGCAAACATCATCGGCTCTTTTGGTCAAAGCTACTCCATTTCAGGTTCGTTTTCACGGTCTTCGGTTAATCTACAGGCCAATGCTGTCAGTGGTATATCATCTGTTGTCACCAGCTTGATGGTCGGTGTCACACTCCTTTTCTTTACGCCTCTGCTTTACCACCTTCCCCAGGCGGTACTGGCTTCTGTGATTATGATGGCGGTGATCGGATTGGTAAATGTGGATGGATTTGTTCATGCATGGAAAGCCAAACGATCAGACGGTGTTATTTCTGTGATTGCCTTTATATGTACGCTTTATCTTGCCCCCCACCTTCATGAAGGTATTCTGGTAGGGGTTGCGCTGACCTTTATTGTATTCATGTACAAGACTCTGCGACCCACAGTTTCAACAGTTGCCAGAGCAGAAGATACTGCTTTTAAGATCATCAAAGAGAACGAAACGAAGTGTGAGCACATTGCCGTTATCCGATTTGATGGACCGTTGATCTTTGCCAACGCGACCTATCTGGAAGACAAGGTTCTGGAATATATCGCTGAAACCCCCACTCTCAGGCGTATTATCATTGCCGGGTCGGGCATCAATGACATTGATGCCTCCGGTGAAGCAGCTCTATCGATCCTGATAGACACAGTTCGAGAAAGCGACCGTCATATCTCCTTCTGCAGGATTAAAGAAGAGGTCTATGCCGTATTGGAAAGAACCCATCTACTGGAAAAAATCGGTAAAGAGAATTTCTACATTGATGGAAGTCAAGCACTGAACGCGGCCTACACAGCAGTTCATGAAAACAATGAATGTGACAAAAACTGTCCACTTGACGAGATCATTTTTTAAGCCATGTGTCACATTAATACTGCAGGATCACTGAACTCCCAATGATTCTGCAGACAACTACCTGAAGAAATAATTACGCTGATTTTTGGGAATGCAAAATCATATGATCTGCTAACAACCGCAGAGATTGGAGGGTTTGGATATTTTTTCACCTGATTCAATCATCCTCATGCGCCTCTGATAAATCAGCAGGTATCATCGCTGCTGGTAGTGATACGGTAATAATCGTCCCCTTGTTGACCTGGCTTTCCACAGCAATATCTCCACCATGTTTTTTGATAATACTCTGAGAAACCGAGAGACCGAGACCTGTCCCCTTGCCTTCGGGCTTGGTGGTATAAAAGGGATCAAATATAAAGGATAGCTTTTCTTCAACTATCCCCGTACCTGTATCAGCAAACTTCGTAAAAACATAGTCGCGGTTCTTTGAGATTTCGATGGAAATAGTCAGTGTTCCCCCCTTCTGCATGGCATCCAGAGAATTCAATATGATATTTAAAAATACCTGTATCAATTGCTTTCGATCACCCAAAACATGCGGTAACGTATCCGTAAACTTGAAATCAACCTTCACTTTTGATAATACGATCTGGTTGCCGGCAAGTCTCAGGGTTTCCCGGATAATCCCCTGAAGATCCACAGATACCGATTCAATTTCACTTTCCCTGGCATAGTCGAGCAGATTTCTAATAATTTTCTGTGCTCTGTCCGCTTCGTTTACAAGATCGGTCAGCATATCAAATCGTTCTTCATCTTCCAGATCATCATAATCCTCTTTAAAAACCGAGGCTGTGAGAACAATATTATTTAACGGGTTGTTCAATTCATGCGCTATCCCGGCCGTCAACGTTCCGATGGCTCTGAGTTTATGGGACTGAACCAAGGCCTCTTCACGATGAACCAGTTGTTGCATCATATGGTTCATTGCAATAGCCAGACTTGAGAATTCATCGTTGTACTTACGTATAGGAAATAGGGGCGTAAAGTCACCATCGGATATTCGCTGAGTTGTGTTCATCATCCGTTTCATGGGCCAGAGAACCTGGCGTACCATAAATACAGCAAGATACGTAATTAGCAATATCAGGATAATGAGAAAAATAATCGGGATCCGCTTGGAAACAACAAGCAGGGAATTGATCGTATTACGTTCTTCAGCCACCAGTTCTTTCGCCATAGTTACCATGTCAGAACCGTGTTCACGCAGCTCAATTTCAATCTCATTTTGCTGTTCATCTGTTAAGCTGTTTTCCAGGCTGGATAGCAGGGACTCATAACGGGACAGATGGTCCTGGATTCTGCCGCACTCCTCTTCTCCCAATACTCTCAGAAAATTTTTATTTCCTTTCTCCAAAATTTGCCTGGCTTTTCGGACATGACTCAACGCATCATTCAGATTGGTATGGTACAGGAAATAGTTTTTTTCAAACCGCCTTGCCTGCTGGATTTCAAAGCTATAAATATCACTGGATTCCATGAAATATAGCTTTTTTTCAATCTCAGAGGTTACATAGATAGATACGATGACAGTTCCCAAACTCAAGACAATCCAGAGGATAAATCCCAAAGTCAAGCGGGTCATGATTGAAAATGAGGGCCGGTCTTTTAGCAATCTCTGTGCTTGTTCTGAAAGATCGATTTTAAATGCCGGTGTCTTCTCTTCTTGAATTGCCATTTTTTATTTAAAACAATGGGTTTACGGAATAGTATTTGTTTGGAATTCAATTCTACTGTTTAACTGATCTTCGGAAAGCAAAACATCATCATCCGGTTTTCTGATTGCAAAGTAAGAGATATTGACTATCCAATGACGAAACATACTCCCAGTACGTTATCTCAACCGCATCCTCCTTCTCATATTTATGAGAGACGGTTCTTTGTGCTGAAATAACAATAAATAAGATTTTATTTACAGCAGTTTAAACCTTTTTTATACCTCTTTCTCAATAAAAACATTGAAAATAGCCTTTTGCTCTAAATAGACGACTGTGTAATTTTCCTCTTTGATAGCTTCTGGAACCATTCAGCAACGATTATGCCGGAGCCATCTTTTTTTTGTTTTTTTTTCGTCCCAGTATCTCATAGTGAATACCTGGCCTATATTGATATTTTGTTTTATTCTCCCTCCTCGTAAACCCTATGAAGAATTCTGCTTCCACAGAGATGACATAAGATCTGTTTTAAAACAAATTAAAGTGCCTTTTTCATTGTTGATATAGAACATTGACATACAAATACTGTACTTTTATGGTCTCCAAAAAGCGACCTCTAATCCTTCTTCAACTTAGCGGTTAAAAACAGTGAAAAAATCAAAAGGTAGCATATTAGGTAAAAGAGTCACTGTAATGGTCGTCGATGACGAAGGTATTGCCTTAAAAGCACTGACGCGAATTCTTGAATCAGAAGGATACGAAGTTGAAGCCGTCAGTACGGGTAAAAAGGCATTAAAGCAGATTAATTCCCGACGCTTTGATTTGATTTTGACAGATCTGTTTATCGACGAAATCAGTGGCATGGATGTCCTTGCTGCTGTAAAAAACCGTGACCCTGAAACAGCTGTTATTATCCTTACCGGACATGGTTCAATTGATTCTGCCATTGAAGCAACTAAAAAGGATGCTTTTCACTATCTTCAGAAACCCATCAGACCGGATGAGGTTCGACATGTTGTCAAACGGGCTGTTGAAAACCTTGAATTGATAGCCAGGATTAAGGAACTTGAAACCAGAACCAGTCCCGAAATCGAGTCCATCATTGGAAACAGTCCAAAAATTGTTGCGATTAAGAAGCTGATTCGGAGAATTCAAGATTCTGAATCGAATGTCCTGATTACCGGCGAATCGGGAACGGGCAAGGAACTGGTGGCCCGTGCAATTCATGAATTCAGCCCCAAAAAGCAAGGAAAATTCCTCGCCTTCAACTGCGCATCCTTTACTGAAGATCTACTGGCCAATGAGCTTTTCGGGCATGAAAAAGATGCCTTTACCGGAGCAACCAAAAGTCGGGCAGGTCTGTTTGAAAGTGCAAACGGAGGGACCGTATTTCTGGACGAGGTGGGCGACATGCCAATGACCATGCAGGTGAAGCTTTTGAGAGTCATACAGGAACGAGAAGTTATCAGGGTGGGAGGCACCAGTCCAATCCCCATTGATGTCAGAATAATTGCCGCAACAAACCAAAACCTTAAAGACCAGTATTTAAAAGGCTATTTCCGCCAGGATCTTTTTTTCCGACTGAATGTCATTTACATCCACGTGCCAAACCTGAATGAACGTGCGGAGGATATTCCACTTCTTGCCTCACACTTTTTAAGATTCTATGCAAAAAGAATAGGTAAAAAAATCACCGGATTCACGGATGAAGTCATCGGACTATTATCAAGCTACGAATACCCCGGAAATATCCGGGAACTTGAAAACATCATTGAACATGCCGTATCCATGACTCATGGCGAAACCATTACGACTGAGAATCTGCCAAAAGATCTGATGGAGTATGACCTTTTTTTATTTCATAACCAGCCTAACGGGTTTAAAACCCTTGAAGAACTGGAAAAAGAGTATATCAGGTGGATTCTTGATCGAGTTGAAAACAAAAAAACCGAGGCTTCAAAAATACTGGGCATTGACAGGGCCTCACTTTACAGAAAACTCAAAAGATATGAGTTTGACACTTGATATAACGATGCATTATGCAACATAATGCGTTTCTTTTTGCAACCCCCTGACAAACCCTTCAGAATCAGCCCCCTGCTAATCATCAAACATTCCTTCTGTTGCCTTTTGCAACAATACACCAACTGACCCGCATAATCCAACCTCTTACTATCAGCACGTTTAGCCCCATCCCATTTTGGCACCCTACTTGCGACTATAAGGTCGAATCTCAAACGCCCATGAAGCTGTAAAAACAAGGTATTCAAAATAATGTCAGTGAAATGGATTCTTCTTGTGATGGAAGATGAAACATTCCGGACGGAAAGTGTTTACTACGCGGTAAACCTTGCCAAGAGGATCAATTGTTCTGCCTCCGTATTGATGTTGACTGAATATTCTGATGACGAGAATGCTCGGTTCGCCAGTAAACAAAAAATTGTTGAAAAAATTCTCGACTTAATCAGAGCGGAAGGAGTCAGCGCTCAAGGGATATCTAGATATGGTGATAAAGCTTCCGGATTATTAAAGCACCTTGCAACCTATTCTTCATTTGAGGCAATTATTTGGGGCGGAAAAAAAGAAATCACTTCAAAGCATAATATGCAAGGACCAGATCACTGGTTGGCAAAAATACGGAAAACGATTCGATGTCCCGTGGTTAGCCCAACAAAAAAAACCTGAGATCAAAAAGACAACCTAAAAAAGGAGTATTAGACATATGCAAATAATCTGTATATCCCGGGGAAGCCAGGGATATGGTACCGAACTGGCGGAAAAACTTTCCCAAAGTACTGGATACGCTACTATCAGCCGTGAGACAATAACAGATAAAGCAACTGAATATGGAATTCCGGTTGGCAAACTTGAGATGGAGATCTTAAGAAATCGACCGCTAAGTGAAGAAATGTCGATAGTGGCAGATATGTACAAAGCGTTTGCAACTGCTCAGACCTGCGAAAGAGCACTAAATGAAAATATCATCTACCACAGCAGAATGGGACATTTAGCTTTACCAGGTTTAGCACGTGTCATGAGGATACGCGCCATTGCGGAACCGGAATACCGAATAAAACGTGTCATGGACAGGTTGAAGATAACACGCAAAAAAGCCAAAGACTATATTGATCATATCGACGAGGACACCAGAAAGTGGACCCACATACTGTACAATGCTGATTTATCCGACACTTCAAAATACGATCTGACCCTGAATGCGACAAATTTATCCGCTGAAAACGCTGCCAAAGCACTGGCCAGTTTTGCGCAACTTCCGGAATTCCAGGAAACCCCTTCAACATTCCAGGATCTTCAGGATTTACTGCTTGCAGCAAACTGTCGACTGGCCATCGGTTCCGATGATCGCAGCAGAAGTGTCAACGTTGGAATACAAGCAGACAAAGGTAATGTGTCCGTGACCTATATGCCGAGACAATCAAAAGAAGCGAAAACGATTCCGGACGTACTCAAATCTATCAAAGGAATCAAATCCCTCGTCTGCACGGTCGCTACGACGAACGTTCTATACCTGGCAGAAAAATTTAACCCTGATGATGACCATTTTCTGAACCTGATCGAAATTGCAGAAAAATGGAATGCGGCGATAGAAATCGTCAGAATAGCAGATAAGGACGAAAAGCCGACCGAAGCCCCTTTGGAAAATAAGCAGCAGGTGTTACGAGCGAACCAGGGTGAAACCGGCGGGATTCTGGAGGATTCAGAGAGTCCAATTCCTTCTGCTGAGCCGGGATTTGGTATTTCCGAAACAGTGGATAAATTAATTCAGGTCGGTCATTCCGGTGGGGCTCGCACCATCTACGGCGGAACAGATGCTCTCTTAAGATCTTTATCAAAAACTGAACAATACAGCCTTGTTGCGATTGGGGATGTGTTTTCATCAAAAGGGGCTGCTGCTCAAAGAATGAAGCGTGAGATGCTAGGCAAGCTCAAGGATAAATTCAGAGTGCCTGTCATTGGAACAGAAGACCTTAAAGCCAAATACCTTTTCGGACCCAAACAACTATTTAATATGATTGGTTTTGCTGTTTTGTTTGCACTGATTTATCTCATCGCCTTTAATTTCCAGGAACCGATCTTGACTTTTATTTCCAAAGGACAATTCGGAGGTACCGTATACGATAAGGCATTCTCTGCATTGGCAGTGGTTGTCTGTGTTCCCATTGTCGCATTCAGTATTGGGGGATTTTTCAGTAATTTTCTGAAATTATTGAAAGTTGAATAACTTTTTGGGGTGACTTTTTTGGATGAATACAGCGACTCATATAAAATGAATGATTCGTTAATTGATCAAAACAAAACAGGGGAATAATTATGCCAGGAATGCTAGGTGAAATGTTTGTGCAGATGACGTATCCAATCGCGCTGCAAATCATACTTTTAGGTTTTATCGGTGGAATATTAAGCGGTTTTATCGGGTCAGGCGGGGCCTTTTTTATGACGCCGGGAATGATGAATCTGGGCATCATGGGACCCGTTGCTGTTGCAAGCAACATCACCCATAAGTTTGGAAAAGCCATGGTGGGTTCAAAAAAGCATGGTGAGATGGGAAATGTGGATAAAAAACTCGCGATTTTCATGCTTATTACAGCGGCTGTCGGAATCAGACTCGCTGTCGAGGTCATGAAGGCACTGTTTAGTAACCAGGATGGACAATCCGCCAGCGGAGGAGCTGCAGCAGACCTTTATATCAGCATTATTTTTGCTGTTATACTCTCATTTGTGGCCGTCTCTATGCTGGCTGATCTCATTAAATCCAAATCCAGTGACGAGACCGGACCTTCAACCAAAATTGTTGAGTTTATCAGCCGACTTAAACTGCACCCTTTGATTTACTTCCCGGTGGCAGACGTTTATGTTTCTCTATGGGTTATCCTCATCTGTGGCCTTGCAACCGGATATCTGGCCGGGACCATCGGAGTCGGCGGTTTTATTGGAGTTCCGGCCATGATTTATGTCTTTGGCGTACCGGCCGCTGTAGCGGCTGGAAGCGAACTTTATCTGGCCATGTTTATGGGAGCCTGGGGCGCTTTGAATTATGCTTTTGAAGGTATGGTTGATATCAGATGCACACTGCTCTTATACGGGGGATCACTCCTGGGAATATATCTCGGTGCCTACGGAACAAAGGTTGTGAAAGAGGGAGTCATCCGCTTGACGACAGGTGTTATCATTCTATTATGTGTATTGAGTCGGATCGTTGCAGTTCCTGTCTATCTGCAAAAGCTTGGGATTTCCAATATGGATCCTGCCTACAATTTCTATTTTAATTTAGCCAGTAAAAGTCTATTGTTTGTCAGTGGTATCAGTGGCGCATTAATCATCATTTTCTTTGTTCAGAGAGCCTATTTTCAAAGGAGAAAACTGGAGGCAAGCCTGAGTTTGGGGGAAGCTCCGAACAGCGCTTGAGCATTTCAGGTTTCCTGTTTTCAACCAAGGAAGAAGTTAACGGTTTAAAATTTATTTTTAATCAATATAGAAACCTAAGGTGTATATGGAAACACAAAAATTAAGAATAATGGTGATAGACGATGAGAACATCGTTGGAAAGCGACTCAAACCCGCACTGGAAAAAACTGGAGACATCGTCGAGACGTTTATTGACGGTGAGAAAGCCCTGGCCCGTTTTGATGAAGCGTCTTTTGATGTGGTTGTCACCGATATCAGAATGGAAAAGATTGACGGCATTGAAATTCTTGAACAAATTCTCAAAAAGTCAAGCCGTACCAAGGTCATTATGATCACCGGTTATGCAACTGTTGAAACAGCCAGAGAAGCTCTCGTTAAAGGGGCCTTCGATTTTATTGCAAAACCTTTCAAACCGGCTGATTTGAGGGCGATAATCAAACGAGCAGCGGAAGAGCTGGAAAAGTAAAGAATGCGCCTCCTGTGAAAGGAATATTACAAATAGGAAGTCATGCAGACAAAACTTTTGAGCTGTAAATAAATGCATTTATTGTCAATTGCAAAAGTACTAGTAAATCTGCTGGTTATTACCGGTGTATCCATGCTTTTCCCGCTGATCGTTTCTCTGTATTACGGAGAAGGGGGACTGTTTTCAACGCTGGCTTCAATGGCGATCACAATTGGCCTGGGATTGCCTCTCTCTTGGCTGTTTCGAAAAAATGATGAATTAAACATCAGAGACGGTTTTATTATTGCTGTAGCTGGATGGATTCTAGTCTCCGCGTTTTCTGCCTTGCCGTTCGTTATCCAAGGTTCAATTCCCTCCTTTACGGATGCCTTTTTTGAAATGATGTCAGGTTATACAACAACCGGAGCAACTATACTGACTATGAAAAATGGCCCCAGTCGGCTCAAATGTTTCTCTAAGTAGTGTGCTTCGTTAGCGCTTGTGCCGGATCAACCGGAAGCGGGATAAAGATTATTCATTTTGCCATCATCTGGAAATATTTATGTGCTTCTCTCAAGAGAATCTTCTTACAGCCTCTGTCTGTTTTTTCAATAAGAATCAACCAGATTTCTATTGATTACAAAATTATTGACCTTGCGATCTGCTATTTTATTGTGAATTTTTTCATGGTGTTAGCGGGTGGCTGCGTGATGGTCCTTGTAAGCAATGTGGACTATGTTACCGGCATGAGTTCAGTCATTGCGACTCTTATGAATATCGGACCCGGATTCGGGACGGTGGGATCATCAGAGAATTACGCCCACATCTCTGACATTGGGAAATGGTTCCTATCTTGGAATATGTTGGTTGGCAGACTTGATATGTTCTCCGCACTGGTTATCTTTTATCCTTCATTTTGGAGAACCTAATTTATGTTAGAAGGCCAGGAACACTCTGATGGTCTTATCAGAAGAGATCAGTCAATTATTTTGATCTGCAACCGTTCAGCTTACCTCCCTCCCTCTTTCGCGGCCTCGTCCAGCTTCAGCAAATTTTAAGTATAAAGAAAACGAACGAGGCCTGGAATTATGTCATTGAAACCCCCACGCTTTCACATATTATCATTGCCTGCTCAGGCATAAATGACATTGACGCTTCCGGCGAAGCGGCCCTGTCCATCCTGGTGGATACAGTGCGAGGAAGCGACCGTCATATTTCGTTCTGTAGAGTTAAGGATGAGGTCATGGAAGTCATGGAGAACGCATCTGCTGGAAGAAGTTGGAAAAGAGAATATCTACATTAATGGACGGCAGGCAATCGATGCTGCCCAGCAGGAAATTCACGCTGTACACGGGTACACAAACACATGACCGATGCTGATCAGCAGTTAATTGGTCAACTGCATTTTGTCGGTAGGTGACAGAGTACTCATAGGAAGGCAAGATAAACCAAATAAACTCATTCAAGATATGGGTGCTTTGCTTTTCGTGAAGGACTGTCACCTTGTTTCAGTATGGTGTTCCCTCCTTCCTTTTGCCGTCACGGCTGCAACTAGAAACATTGAGGAGGTTCGATGCTTTTAAAAAGCTTGAAAAAAGAGCTCATGACCACATTCCCTAATGTGGAAGTCGCGCGAATCTTCTTCATGAAACAGAACATAAAACTGGAAGAACAGTACGGGTTCATCCCGGAGAACACCCATTTCGCAGAGGGTGGGTGTTCAGATGAGATCAATGAACGTGAATATTTAATGATGCAGCAATACTGGGGCGAACGCTTCAAGTTCGGTGGACTTGCCGGATATTGTCATGCTGGAAAAACCGGGCTAGAGGCCGTATCTCATCATGTTCCAGAAGTATCTGGCATAAAAAACCTTCTGCTAATTTCAGGCCCTCATATCGGATATCACAATGGTGAATGGGGGAAGATTACCCGCTTGGGCCAAAGCGAACAGACATCCGTCTGCGGATCACTGACCGCTGCCCTGCAGTCAAATATAAAAAACGACCTCCAGCAGCTATCCGACCCCTTAGACCAGCAACAGCAAACGGTTGAGAAGATTCTGGGCCCATATTTCGATTCATTTTCGAAAAATGATGGGACACCAAACATCTTAGATGCCACAAAATTCCTAATGCAAAAGATCGATAAAGACATTCAGATTATTGTTCAAGACTTAATCTCTCGTTTTAACGGTCAAATTGCGCTGATAACAGGAATCACGATTAATACAGAAATGGGAAATTTCTTCAGTCCATCGTTGGTTGAAGTCATGAAACAGGACTAACAAATCGAGATGCTCCGTCCTGCCTAAATTGAAAAGCAGAATATTTTGGAAGGCTTCCTAATTGCAGAAATCGGACTAAAAAATGGCTCCCGACTCTCAAAAAAATGCGGAGCCACTTCTATTAAAAAGGCATAACCAAGAACTAATTACGGCTGAATAATAATGGTAGGGTACAGTCCTTCCAAATCACCTTTGGGATAGGGTTGAATGGTATTAAAAGACATGTTCTGGTTCTTTTGTGCGTGCCCTTTGTTCTTTTTACCGTCGAAGAAGGCGCCATTGGCTTCCAGGATATGATTAATGCGGTCTCTGAAGGCAGCGACAAAGTTGGCACCATTCCCTTCAAAAACCATATTACCCATGGATAATCCTGTTTCTACTTTTTCGAACTCCTGAATTGACACACTGTTCTGTTTCAAATCCTTTTCATTTCGGATCAATCCCCAAACCAGGGTGTCTTCCGGAATCACCAGCTGGTCTTCAATGTCGATGATTGTATGGGGCATGACAATGGAACCCTTGCCAACGGTCAAGCGGCTGTTCGACTTTTCGTTGGGTTTTCCTCTCAGAAAACTGTTAAATCCGACGAAGACTTTTTCACCCAGATCCGCTTCAATAATTTTCGCCCCGTGGGCCGTTACGTTATAACGCTCCAATCTTGAATTGATAATAATACTGTTTTCCTGAGCGTTCGCTCCCATTCCCATCCAGACATTCTGGAGAAAGGCTCGCTGTGAAACCAGCACTTTCTCATTGATATGATTTTCGGCCTTGGTGACGGCATAGGGGTCCAGCGAGGCGTTATCGGGGACAGAAATCGGTTGTTTTTTACTGACCATGTCGAAGACCTGTTGGAAGTCCTCTTTACGGTCATTCACAAAATCCATCAATATCCCTTTCGGCGTTTCACATTTATTGAAACACACATATTCATCCAGTTGGTCCTGCGGGAACTGATACAGGAAATTAAAATTATCCGGCACTCTCACCCAGACAGTGCCCGGTTTAATATTGAGGCGGTTAATTTCACCGGCCTGTATATATGAATAGGCACCAATGACACACTCATTCATGGTGGTGAGGTCTACAGTGGCAAAAGGTTCCAGAAAACACCCTCTGGATGGCGCACCATGGATATTCGCAAAATGCAGGGAAATGGTATCTTTGATGTAAAATTCCTCCGGGGTTTCTGGATCATGGGAAAAGTTATGCACCAGAGTTTTGATCAACATACTGTTTTCAATACTCATACTTTCATCCCTTTTAATCGGGATCGAAAAGTCCTTAAATTGAAATGAATCTCCTTTTTTCTTGAGCTCATCCCCTCTGATATCACTTTTATAAAGTAGAGAGTTGGTAACTTTGCATTTCCCCAGAAAATAACTACCGGAAAGACTGGAATGTCTGAATTGAAAATCAATCGGGTGATTTGGAGAAATTCCATAAAACGCATAGAATTTAGTTAACTGACTTAACGGAATCAAATCCTGAATTTGGGTTGCAACATCAAAATCGAGCTCTCGAAGATTGATATTCGTTCGTTGGATGATTCGATCATAAAGCTTTTCGAGTTCAATCATAGTAGATCCTTTTTTCTATGTTTTTGCCTTGTTTTCTTTCATTGCATCAACCACAGCACGGAAAATATCGGTCAGCCTTAAAACGCCCACGGCTTCTTCGTTTTTAACCACCAGTAGTGATAAATAAGAACCTGCCAGCAGTTGATAGAATGCCACTTCCAGTGACGTATCTTCTTCAACATATTGGCTCTGCGAAAGCGTTTCCATGAATTTTTCGGCTTTCATCGCTGCAGGTTTCAGACACATTTTTTTCAGAGTAGTCCCTTTCAGCCTGGATTGCTCTTTCAACTTCGCAATAAAATTCCTGCTGAAACCATATTTGTCAAAATCTTTAACACTTTTTACAGGTTCATTGCCGGATTCCAGCGCACGTAATACATTCAACTGCCCCAGTTTCCCTACAATTTTGCTATTTTTATCCATGATCAAAACCGCCCGATGCTGGGTTTTGGTTTGATCATAGTTTTCCTGTGCCTTTTCCAGAGCCAGAACAGCTTCGAACAGGGTTGCTCCTTTGTTTATGGTTGCATACTCAGAGATCGGAACCATCAGGTCTTTCACATTTCGATTCATCAGATACCTCAATACCAGAATAATTTGATAACACTTGTCTTATAACTTTTCAACTTACACAATATAGATAAAAAAAACCATTTTAAATGACTTCAAACACATACTTCGCTTTTTTTAATGAGGCAACACCACTTTTTCGATGGATTTTCTATGAATGCCCATCCTTTTTACGATTCTTGAGGCGGTTCTTCCAAAGATCATTCAATTCAAATCCCAAACAATCTCTGTTTATCGGCAGGTAATAGCGGTCAGTGGGAAAGCAAATGGCAAGTCTTCATCAATCATAGAGATTGACCAAGGTTTTGACTCAGCCAGATTTTTTGGGGATGCACTCATTAAATATATTACGTTGGCACAGGTAGCATTTTTCGAGATCCACCGCTTTTACGATTGTCGAGATAGCATCAGAAACTGAACTAAAAACATTATGTTTTCCAATCATATTCAAATATTGATCCTGATATAATATTTGAGAAGCCTCCTTTTTGATCCCGACAAGATACAAACCGCCACCTCTTTTTTTCAACCGGCTGGCCTGTTCAGCAAGCATATTTGCCCCCGCCATATCAATAACATTTATCCCATAACCCAGAACAAGAATAAATTTATAACGAAGCCCGTATTCCTCAATCTTTTCGGTGAATTCTTCAACATGTTGTACGGCGCCAAAAAACAGTGATCCATCAATTCGTATCATTTTTAGTTGGGGACATTCAAGCAGAGACTTTCTCTCAAGGTTGACGAGTCGATGTGTGGCTTTTTCAAGGTCGGGGGCCATACTGATAATTTTGGGCTTGGCAGTCCGGCTCAAATAAAAAAATAGTGAGAACAGAACCCCGCTATAGATTGCAAACTCCAAATCCAGAAACAGAGTCGACAAAAAGGTGACTCCCAGGACAATCGTCTCACGGTTACTGGTTCTTATGACATTCCTGATATGTTTGAACTCTATTAAATTATAGGCGACCAGCAGTATGATGCCTCCCATGGAAGCAACAGGTAAAAATGCCATTAAGGGAGCCAGAAAAATTAGAATCAACACCAGAAAAAAAACAGAGAAAATGGCGGAAAGCGGCGTTTTTGCCCCCGACTCAAAATTTATGCCCGTTCTTGTAAACGAACCGGAACCCGCATAACTTGAAAAAAAGCTGCCCACAATGTTGGATAGCCCCTGACCAATGAACTCCTGATTACCATCTACTTTTTGGTATGACAAAGCTGCAACTGATCTGGAAATTGACACCGCTTCTATTAAACCCAACAGTGCCACCGCGAATGCTTTGGGGGCCATCAACCGAACTGAAACTATCGAAAAATCAGGTGCGCTTAATGGCGGCAGATAGGCTGTTATTTCACCTACCATTGATACACCATGACTCTCTCCACCAATCAGAATGCTGACCAGGCCCGCTATTACCATTGCAATCAGTAAGACAGGCCCTCTGGGAATAACTTGTTTAATAAAAATTGCGGATATCAACGTCGTGACAGCAATAATCAGGGCAAAATAATTGATAGAACCAGCATTTTGAAAGACCGTCAACCAGGTATCAATGAATGATTCTCCCCTGGGAACAACAATCCCGAAAACGTGTTTGATTTGACTGGACGCAATCAATAGCGCAGCTCCGGCTGTAAATCCCATAATCACATTCGGAGAGACAAAATTGACCAATGCGCCCAAACGCACCAATCCAAATCCGAATTGATACATGCCTGCCAGAAAAGTCAGTGTCAGAGTCAACCTTATGAATTCAGCAGACCCGGGCTCTGCATATTGACTGACCGCTGAAAACACGACAATAGAGATGGCGGTAGTGGGACCGGATATTAAATGCCTGGAAGAGCCAAACAGAGCGGCAACAATCGGCGTGACCATAGCCGTATACAAGCCATATTGAGGAGGAAGTCCGGCAATCATTGCAAAGGCAACTCCCTGAGGGAGAACAATCACAGCCCCGGTCACACCCGCAATCAGGTCAGATTTAAGATTTTTGGGATTGATGAACGGTTTCCAGGAAAGAAAAGGGAAAAAACGAATCATCCATGCAAACTTCATCATATTTAGCGATTTAAATGCTATCGTGTGTAAAATTACCGTTTAAATTCAATGAATACACTATTTATCTCAGGAATACCGTCTGTAATTCCTCTGACCATTGATGTCATTTCCTGGCGTTTTTTTAATGGCGCAATCAGTTCAATTGTTATGTCACCATTTGACGCCGTAATTCTTTCTACCAAAGACGAATCAATCCGTGCATCCACGTCCGAAATTAGAGCCAGGTCCCGCAATTTTTGCTGAGATTCAGCTGTCGTTTCAAAACAGGGTTGATTCATCGCATTTACGATAATATCAACAGCACAGTCCACGGTCAGCACACCAATTTTTAGCACGAGGTCATATAATGTAGGATCCCAGGTATCAATTCCATAGAGGTGTAGACTCCAGCGGCGACGTTCCTCATCATCGGAAGTAATAATGCGGTACGCTTCCTTTTCAGAAATATTCTCACGCTTCATCTCTTCAAATACTCGATAATCGATGTCAGCGAGGATTCTTACTTTTAATACATGGGGAACGCCCTTCACAAAGAATTGACCTGCCAATCCATGATAAATGACATTGTCCTTTTTTAAGAAACTCAGCAGCACATTTCGGAATTCGGCTACGTATTTTTCTTTGCCTCCGATGAGCCGGTCTAAAATACTTGGCGCATCATGTAACGCACGAATAAGTTTAACTTCAGGAATATGGAGTTGCTTGGCTGCCTCCAAAACAACATCACGGGATAAACAATCATATCCCAGTTTTTCAGCTACTTTTTCTGCAACTTCCTTCCCCCGGCTATAACTGCCCCTGGAGATAGTAACAATTGACACGTCATCCTCTCTTTAACAAGTTGTAATAGCACTATGTCGCCAGCATATGCATTTTGACTCAATTCTACACAGTCTGGGAAGTCAGTTTTCCCAAAAACCTGATAGGACCGTGCTGACCTCATTGTATAATAGTTATAATTTTTTTTAAACACCTGAACTGTTTATTTTTTGAGACTGAGCAGAAAAGCAGTTAACGGCGTTTATTGAGTCTGCCGCAAATAATCTTAAAAAAGTTCACAGCTTACTTTAAATGCCGATCTAAATAATAGTTCATTTTAATCTAATCATTATTCTTTTTTTCAATATCTACTGCAATTATACTAAAACCATATTAAACGGAACCATATTCCCACAATCAGGTTGATTCTTCGTCAGGAGCAAAACATGAACACATCTTTAAAGAAACTGGTCGGGACAGAAGCAGATATATCAGGGTTGGTTATGCGGCTGGCACTGGGGGTAGTGATGTTTTCCCACGGTGCCGGAAAATTGTTTGGCTGGTTTGGCGGATTTGGATTCAGTGGTACCATGTCCTATTTTACCGGAAATGGAATGCCCTGGCTAATTGCATTTCTGGTGGTTATGGCTGAATCCCTCGGCGCATTGGCTTTGATTGTCGGTTTTTTTGGTAGATTTATGTCCTTTGGAATTTTCATGGTCATGCTGGGGGCGATTTTTATGGTCCACGCAAAATTCGGCTTTTTTATGAACTGGATGGGAAAACAGGCGGGAGAGGGATATGAATATCACATCCTGGCACTGGGACTGGCTTTGGCATTGATGATCAAGGGCAGCGGCGCGCTGTCTTTCGACCTGTTTCTGTCCCGCCGGCTGCAAGATGATTAGAAACTCTGGTTATACAAGACGACGGTTTGACGGGTCAGATGTTCTTAATGGATTCCAGACGTCGCCATAAGTCATCGGCCATCGGGCCGGCTGGAATGTCGTTGCGACGAAAGAGAAAAAAATCTCCCTCCACCTTAGCAAATGGCGGGTAGTCTAAGATGAGCAGACGATGGTGATCCAGATCTTCCTGAATGAAATGTTCCGGCATCAGTCCCCAACCGGAACCAGCCAGAAGGAGTTGTCGTTTGACGGAAAAATCGTTGACCGTCCAGTGCAGGCCCTCTTTTAAAACGCCGACTGTTCTGCGTTCCGTATGCCGGCTGGAATCAGAAACGATAATTTGTGGAAAAGCAATCAGATCCGATTTCACCAGAGCTCTTTTTAAACTGGCCGGCGGAAATACAGGGGCGGAAACCGGTAAAAACTTGATTTTATTCCAATGTGAGGCCTCAAGTCTTTCATCCCAGTCAACGGCTTCGGCCAGGGCCATATCCACATTGCCATCAAGAAGTTGTTCAATGGAACCACCGAGGTTCTCGATGGTTAACACAATTTTGACCGAAGATTGATCGCGGGAGAAGCTGTTGATGACATCTATCACTTTTGAAAATGGACAGGTCGCATTGATTGCCAGTTTAATTTCCGCCTCCTGGCCCATGGACAGATGATCTCCCAGCTTAAGAAGCTCTTCGGCCTGGAGCAGAACGGTTTTTGATTTTTCATATATCGCCTGCCCGGCTGCAGTCAGTCGTGGCCTGTAACCACTGCGATCAAAAAGGGAAATACGCAGCTCATCTTCCAGATTGCGAATCGCGTAACTGACCGCAGATTGTGCGCGATTGAGCGTCTCGGCTGCTGCACGAAAGCTGCCGGTTTCCAGAATCGCATTTAAGACCCTGAGCTGATCCAGTGTCATGAGCAAATGATGTTCTAAATTTTAGAAAGACAAATACTGAATACGTTTAAATGATCTTATCAAAAAACATCTCAAATGAAAATCGGTTAATCGAGTTCAAACTGGAAGCGCCACAGGAACAGCTCTGAAACATGCACAACAAGACTTAGAAAATAACCTTAAAAGGAGATAGTATGGGATTGATGATCGATGGTATCTGGAAAGATCAATGGTACGATACGGATGCCAGTAAAGGTGAATTTGTCAGGGAGAACAGCCGCTTCAGGGATTGGGTGACAAAGGACGGCAGGCTCGGGCCTGACAGCTCGCAGGGGTATCCGCCTGAAACGGACCGATATCATCTTTATGTATCGCTGGCCTGCCCCTGGGCGCATCGAACGCTGATCATGAGATCGCTAAAAAAACTGCAGCAGCTGATTCCGGTATCGACCGTCAAGCCCGAAATGCTGGAACACGGCTGGGAACTGGGCGGCTCGGGGAGCGCCTGCGAGGATTCCGTGAATGGATTTCAATATCTACATCAACTATATATGGCTGCTAATCCGAAATACACAGGCAGAGTGACCGTACCGGTGCTGTGGGATAAAAAAAATCGCACCATTGTCAGTAATGAATCATCAGAGATTATTCGGATGTTCAACAGCTCATTTAATGCGTTTTCTGATGTCAGTTTCGATTATTATCCCGAAACTCTGAGACCAGAAATCGATGAGATAAACGAATACGTGTATCAATATGTGAATAACGGCGTCTACCGCTGTGGTTTTGCCACAACTCAAATCGCCTATGAGGAAGCGTTTTCGGACCTTTTTAAGGCTCTGGACGAACTGGATCGACGACTTTCCAGCCAACGTTATCTGGTCGGGAGTCAAATTACAGAGGCCGACTGGCGTCTGTTTACCACGTTGGTGCGTTTTGATGCCGTTTATTACGGCCATTTCAAAGCCAATCTGAGGAGAATTGCCGAATACCCTAACCTGCAACCCTACCTCCTGGATCTGTATCAACAGCCCGGGGTCAAGGAAACCGTCGACATGGAACATATCAAAACCCACTACTATTACAGTCACCAAATGATAAACCCAAGCCGGATTGTACCGAGCGGAC
>Ga0209042_1001029_pt1 | contig 23462 bp, 24 predicted proteins | sample SaaInlV_200m_DNA_6_FD_184649 | JGI IMG/M metagenome (GOLD analysis project Ga0209042, IMG submission 184649) | Marine microbial communities from expanding oxygen minimum zones in the Saanich Inlet - SI037_S2LV_200m_DNA (SPAdes) (version 2) | ecosystem: Environmental > Aquatic > Marine >...
CTAAAAAAATCTTGGACGCTAACGAAAAGCTCTATGACAAATTTATTTTTGTTTGGCAGTTTAAGACACAGAAGCAGTATAAGATATGGAATGAAGTATATAATGAAGTCTATACTGATAATAATAAGATCCAACATTTTGCTGTAGGTGGTCAGGTTGGATTGAGAGGTGTTACAGGAATAAACTTCAGTCCGTTCATTGGTAGTTGTTATCAAATAATGGATATTTTGTATAGGAAAAATTACGATTGTGAGAGTGTTATTCATCTATTAGGGATCTATGGCATGCATGATAGGTTCCTCATGGGAATATTTGATCGTTTATTTAATCATTATTTTACTGTTGATGAGCGGCAAGGTTCAGTAAAGATTGCCTTTGATACAGTCAATCATATGATTAGTGGACTTTTCAAAGTTAGAGAACTTAAAAGTATTATAATAGAAGAAAATAATATTATTTATGATTACAATCATTTGATGATTGATAAATTTCCTCTGTTAATCGAAAACGAAGATACTTGTAAAAACGTTCAAGCTGATTTAAAGAATATTTTAGACAATCAAAGAATTAGTAATACAAGTATATTAGCAACCATGGAAGTAGTTAAGAATCAAATATTCAATCAGATTATGGATGCAGCAATCACTAATTATAATATTGTTGAACTGTTTTTAGAAAGTAAAAATTTCAATCAGTTTAAGAATAATTTCACTCCGATTTATTTACAGCTAGAAAAAGATTTTCCATTTATATTTGGAAATAAATTAAGTAAAATGTTAATTAATTTTCAATTGGTTTATTCTTTTCACGAATGGTGGCAACAGGGGCGTGATCTTAATAAGTTTCAAACAATGATGGAGAAATACATTCGGATGATTGGGTATCCATTTGATCTAGCCGATTAAAGGAGAATTACTAAATGAGATCAATTATTAAATATCTAACAGAAAGTACTGAATTTGATCCTGTAAAAAATAAGGATGGTGTTTATTCTAAATCAGGTGTCTGGAATGACATTCTCTGGATCAGAAATAAACCGTATCGAGAAAGAGCTGAAGTTTTAATCTTAAACGATAATAATGAAGTCTTTCTAGAGATTCGAGGAAATGATTATAGACTCCCTGGAGGATCAATCGAAAGACTTCTAAAAAGAACTGGTAAAAAACAAGTTTACGAAGAAGCAAAAGAAGAAGCTAGAATTATAATTAAAGATACAATAGATTCTGGTATCATATATAAGATTGATAAACCTCCAGCTAAATGGGAGATTGATGAAGGTCTCTCATATGAAGGGAAAATAACTAGTATTTATATTGCAAAATATGATAAACGATACAAAGGTTTTATTCACAAAATTGATCGTGATGATAAGATGGTTAAGAATGGTAAATTTTATCCACTATCTAAACTCACTAATAAATATCATATTAAGGCAATTAAGAAAGTATTTCCAGATCTTGCCGCTTAAAAATAAAAATTCTAGTACTTAGGAGAAAAGAAATGGATTTTTATAAAATAATGAACGAAGATGAACATCATTATAATATGAAATATAAAACTGGATTAAATATAGATATTAATCCATTTAATCCATCTTGTGAACCTATGGGAATTTATTTCTCTAGAGAAGATATTTTTGCATATCTAGATTTTTATAGTTATTGGATTAGAAAAGTAACTATTCCAGAAGACGCTCAAATACAAGTATTTGAAAATCCAGGATCACCAAAGAAATGGAAATCTGATAAAGTTATTCTTGGTGACCGAAAAAAAATTAATTTTAAAACAATTAAAAAATTAATTGATGAAGGAGCTAATCCAAAAGTAAATAAAAGTCTTGTTTTACAATGGGCATCTAATAAAGGATATTTTGATGTTGTTAAATTGTTAATTCCACTTAGTGATCCAAAAACAAATAACAGTAGAGCGTTATGGTGGGCGGCTGAAAAAAATCATATTGATATTGTTAAATCCCTTATTCCTTTAAGTGATTCTAGAACAGAATGTAGTTATGCTTTACATCAAGCAATAAAACATGGACATAAAGAAATTGTTAAAGTATTACTTCCAGTAAGTAAAACAAAAACATATGGTGATTGGTGTTTAAAATTAGCTATAAATAATGGTAATCCTGAAATTATTAAACTTGTAGAAGAACATAATTTGAATTACAAACTTATCAAATCTAAAAATTTAGAAGATCTTGCCGCTTAAAAATAAAATCATAAATATAGTTTGTAGGTGTTTAATGGAATGTATTAGAAAAGTCAACGACTACCCACTAAAAGTGGGTAGCTTGTAATTAGTTCTAAAGAACGTTTTACAAGCCATTGTTTTAATGGGGTTGAACAGACGTTTGACTAGTGGTTCACCAACGAATGCCACTCCCAGTTCGTTGCTCTGGAGGTTAAGTACAATCCTAGTCCTCATTGCCGATTAGTAGGTAACGAAAACCGGTATTACTGCTAGCCAAGTCGGGGGAGACTAAGCTTTAAAGGAATGTTTCCACACCATAGGAGACACAAATTAAATGACAACAATAATATTTACTATGGATGCTCGTAATAATGTTGGACACCCAACTAGACGTGTTGGATGGATTAACAAGAAATTACGAGATGGTACTGCTAAGAAGCTCAAACAATATACAAATGTAATACAAGTACAATTATTAGATAAGAAATTTAATACACAAGAGACTGTTGATTGTGAATTCCGGATCGGAATTGATCCTGGATATCAACATATTGGTTTCTGTATGTACAAGATCTACAACAATAAGATTACAAAATTATTCTCTGGAGAAGTAACTACTAGAACAGAGGAGATCAAACGATTATTATCAGAGCGTAAGATGTATCGAAAAGCTAGGCGACGATGTAGACGTGAGAATGTTAAACGTAAGTTTGGAGCTCGTAAGTTTCGACATCCCAGATGGAAGAATCGAAGAGACAAGCTTGATTGGAATCCTACTCTCAGACATTTGATAGAAGTTCATTGTAATTTGATGAATAAGATCACAAATCTGGTTGGATTAAATCAAATGAAAGTGCATGTTGAATACTCGACGTTTGATATACATAAACTGGTTAATCCTGGTGTAAGATCATTTTGGTATCAACTAGGACCAAAATATGGGTATCAGAATTCAAAGTTGTACTCAAAGAAACGAGATGGTTATTACTGTCAAGTGTGCAAATCTAGGGACATCCCTAATCTTACGATACATCATATTGTTCAACAGATTGATGGTGGTACAGATCGTCCAGATAATCTTGTGACTGTCTGTAGAAAGTGTCATGATAAGATTCATGCCGGAAAGATTAAACTTAGTTCTAATTATAAACCGAAGATCTTTCGAGATACAGGAGTTCTAAATTCTTGTATGAAGAAGATCTTTGAAACCTTCGAAGATGTAATTCCAACTCAAAACACTTATGGATACATAACTGATGTTATGAGAAAGAGTCAAGATCTAGAGAAGACACATTCATTAGATGCAAGTATAATTGCTTTGTGTGATTCACTTGGGTTTCAAGAAGAATTTAATGATTATGATTTCGAAGATCTTAAGAATGAGTTAGAATTTGTACAGAAAAGAAGACATGTACGTACTCATACAACGAGACTCGAAGATCGTAAGTATTATCATGATGATTACATTGTTGCTAAAAATCGACGGAGACGAGAGACTCAGAAAGATGATAGTCTTGAGGACTTTCGAAAAGATTTTCCACGATTACAAATGACTGTGAAACCTGGAGTTAAGAGACCAAGAATATCGAATACAAAAGTTCTCTTTAAACCTGGTGACAAAGTCTTGTATAATAATCAAATTTGTACTTGTTATGGGTGGGGTTCTACTCATGGTGAAGTCGGATTAATTGAAGTTGGATCTTATGTCAAGACTCGTCTAAGTAAAGTACTTGCAAAAAATAGTGGACTCGTATGCTTACATTGACTAAAGTCATGTGAATGTGTTATGGCAAGTTCTTTAGTTTGTGGGATGCCACTATGTGATAATTGTAGGTGTAGTATACACAATCAAAAAGGAGCTTAAAATGAAAAATAGAGTGAAACATTTTGGACCCTGATAATATATTACTTTGGATGATAGTTACACTCAGCGTATTAACATGCATATATGTATTTAGCAATATCTATTAGGAGGCAATATAAGTATGGAATTCAATTTATCTAGTAAAAAACTTTCTAGACTTGCAAAAGCATTAGAAAGAGATCTTCAAGGGTGTCCTGAAGAAGCTCAAGAATGGGAAATGGATTTGGTAGATGATTTAAGAATATTGGTCGAAGCAAGAAGAGAATTCGAAGATGATGATTATGATCATGTATATAAGGTAATTACTCCATGTCGAGACTTAATAAGTAAGGAGGCAAATAATTGAAAACCGTTATTTCACAAATAATTAAAACTATTCAAGGAGAAGGTCCAACAGTTGGTTATCCAGTCACTCTCATTAGATTTGCTGGTTGCAATTTAGCATGTTCATATTGTGATACTAAATGGGCTCTTAAAGTACCTAACTGTAAAGCATTTAATGATATAGAAAATAATATAACACCTTATGAAATTAATTATCATAATGTATATGAATTTTTAAAATTCCTAAGAGATATTGTTGGATCTAGTAATCGAATACTATTCACCGGTGGCGAACCATTTTTACACACAGAATTAATGGATGAAGTTACATCTTACCTTAAAAATAAATATTTTGAGATTGAAACTAATGGAGTATTATTATCTAAAACCAAATATATTGAAAATCTTGAATTTCTCGATAGAAGACCTGGTAAAATACAATTAAACATTAGTCCAAAATTTGATGAATACTCACATAAATACACATCGGATTTTACTAAAGCAATTAACTATATTAATGATGTTATGGATGTTAAAGTCACTTTCAAATTTGTTTACCGGCAAGATCAGGAAGAAAATCTGATGGGATTTATTGAAAAACGAATACCTAAAAACTCAGTTATAGTATTTTCACCAATGACTCCACCTCTTGATATATCTAATTTTGAAAACAAATTTAAGAAAAGTTGTTTAGAAACAGTTGATTTCTGTATTCGGAATGATTTCAGATATTCTCCGAGAGAGCATGTGAGCTTGTTTGGTGCTGATCGGGATGAAAACTTATAAAAACTTTTGGGGGTGCTATATGCACCTCCAATATTTTATTCTAATGATATATAGAAATAATAAAATTAATAAGTTATACACAATGCTTAGAATCAATATAATACTATAGAGGTCAAACAAATTATGAGATTAAATATTGCAAATCTAAATAGTGTAATTGAAACTGAAAACTTGAAACAAGTGAAAACTACTAGAATGTTTTCAAGAAATGTACAAGCAGATGGACTTTTTGCGGAAGAGATATTTGGTAAATTTGGATCTCCAGAGAGACGTAAAACATTTGCGTACATTAATCTAAACACTAAGATCATTCATCCGGAAGCATTCGAACACATCTTTACAAGTCTTTCAACTGATGTTTCGAAATTTGTTTTAAATAAACAAAAATATATAATTAAAAATGGTCGATTAGTACCTAGTGAAGAAGGTATTTCTGGAGTCTCAGAATTCATCAAGAATTTCAAGAAACTAGATCTTTCAGTCTTCAAAAAGAAAGAAGAAGTAAAATATATTAATGATAATATCAACAAACTATTTATTGATAAGTGGTTGGTTATGCCGGCAGGTAACAGAGATATTCAGTTTATTAAAGGTACTAATAAGAGTATGATACAATACACTGAATTAAATGAACTTTACGAAAGTCTTATAAGAAATACTAATTCGATTGTTAATCTATCCGACGATCCAGAAATTCAAACATCAATAACAAATGCTATACAAATATCTGTATTGAATATTAATAAATGGTTTAAAGAACGAATGAAGGGGAAACATGGGCTCATACGCGGTGGTCTGATGGTAAAAAGAATAGATTACTCTGGTAGATTAGTTATCACAACTGATAGTACTTTAAAAGTTGGAGAAGTAGGTTTACCATGGCAAGTTGTATTGAGATTATTTGAACCTTTTGCAATTCATAGAATTTTAAAGGATCAGAATTATTTATCTTTAATTCAAGAGTTCTTAAAATCAGATGTTAAGATTGATAATTATACTCTTAAAAGATTAATTAAGAAACTTAATATTACACCAGACATATTATCACCATTACTTAAAGATTATTTTATAGAAGTTGCGAAAGAAATTGTTAAAGGTAGAGTGTGTTTGATTAAAAGAGATCCAGTCGAAAATAGAAATTCATACATCGCCGGAGATGTTAGAGTAGAACCATCAGGTTTTGTAATGTCAATTAACCCTATAGAGCTTGATAGATTCGGAGCTGATCACGATAAAATTTGTCGCTTTCAGCAGTGATGCTGATCGAATAATCTGGTGAATTCAGGGAAACTCCTACTTAATTAATTTTAATTAAGAGGACAACCCTGAGCCAAGCTTTCAGATAATATTGGTTGCTAACTAATATTATTTGATTGAAGGTGCAACGACTATCCCGAGAGGGAGTACGCTCCAAGCGGAGTGGAAGCGCCAGATATCTTGAGAGAATAAAATTGTTTAAAAAGTTCTTATAGAAGGACAGGTGCGACGGCATTTGATTTATTATCCTGCATAGTAAATCTAACTTCTATAAGATATTAATTTTGCAGGAGAAAAATATTATGTTAGCTTACAAACAAATAGATATTAATAGATTTTATAATAAAATTAACATTATTACAGAAGGTCCTAATATTGGTTGTTGGGATATTAATTATGCTCGTGATAAAGACGGATATACAATATTTCATCTAGTTTGTGGGACATTAGGAAGTCACAGATTTATGTATCAAATACATCATCAAGAAGAAAATATAGATGGTTTATTTGTTTGTCACTCATGTGATAATCCTTGGTGTGTTAATCCTGATCATTTATGGTTAGGAACAAACGAAGATAATATGAAAGACATGGTTAGTAAAAATCGTCAAGCACAAGGTGGTCAAAATGGAAATTCGAAACTATCTGATAGTGATGTTGAAGAAATGTTGCTAAATGTTGAATCTGGATATTTTCGAACATGTATGGAAATTATGAATCATTATCATGTTGGAAATTTTACAGTTTATGGTATTCTAAACGAGAATTATTGGACACACATAAGTAAAAATTTCGATATGGTAGAAATAAAAAAGAAACTATTTAAAAAACAAGTATCTGGATTATTATCTAACAATATAGTACGTGATATACGTAAAAGATTAGCAAATGGTGAAATGCAAGCAGATATAGCTAGATTTTATAGTATACATGATATAGTTGTGTCTGGAATTAAACGAGGTAAAACTTATAAGAATGTAGTTTAAAAATATTATCTCTCAAGATAATGATATAGTCTGTTCTGCATAGTAATATGCAGCTGGGATATGTAATTTCCCGGATTCGGAGTCGCGATCCGAGTCGAACATTAAGGGGGACGCAATGGCTGTATATTCAGTCTTTACAAAGGAAGCAACTGAAGAAGCACGTAAGATTATGCATCCGAAATATTCTAAAAGTGTATGGTATGAATCGGTAACTAATAATAAAATAGCATATCGAATAATGATGGACGCTGCAGTATCTATATACAATGCAACTTTAACATAATATATTAATTTAGAAATATAGAGGTTAAAAATATAGAGGTAAAAATATGCAAATAGATCCAAACGAAACTTTAAATGAAATAATGGGAACTTTTTCTGGTCGAGGTCGTGATAGAACTCGACAATCACGAAATTATCAATCACCGGATCCAGAGTATGAGGATCTTCGAATTACTGGTGTAAAAATGCGTCACTGTAATACACTAGAGAGTTGGCAAAGAGATATCGTACGATCAATAACTGGTAATAATGATCAATATATTATTGCTAGACCCGGTGGTGGAAAGACTCTCCCAATAATTTGTTATTGGGCAGATCAAATGTTAGGTCTAAATACATCCCAAAGAATTGTTAATGTGAGACAACGTCGACCACGTACAAATCTTACAAGAGATGAAAGAATAAGACAAGTAGAAGGTGAATTGAATCGTGCTGAATTAACACGTGAACTTCAACAACTTTTTCGAACAGATCAACGTGACACACCAAAATTATTAATGATGGTACCAGTAATTGCTCTAGCACAACAAACAGGTGCTGAATTTAGACGTGATTTGGCCAGTGTTATGATGCAATATTATAATAGTAATATACCAGAAGTTTTGAATTTTCTCGGTGGTAGAAATGGTATTAGCCCAGACATACAACGAGTATATGCTGAGCGAGCCAGACTTCGTGACGAATTTATGAGAGTAACAGACCCAGAACGTGAACCAGATCCTCGTAGAGCAAGACCCCTCAGAGAAGCTCTTCAATCATTAAATAAAGTACTGGTCGAACAAGTAGTTAGATTCATAGTACAAACTGTCACAAACCGAGTTTATATTAGAACTGGTGGTGGAGAAAGATCACACACACCTATTGAAGAGGCAAGTATTTTTGTTACAATTTATGAATCAGCTCCGCAATTATTTAAGAGTGTAACTATAAGAAACCTTGGTTTAGTAGTAATTGATGAGGCTCATTTAGCTCAAGAAAGTGGAGTAGAAATAGAAGATCAATCTAGATCATATCAAATAGCTGGAGCTATTTATAAAGTATTAGGTAAAATTAGAAGAGAACGTAATTGTCGTTTGGTTTTATTAACAGGTACTATTAATCCTGCTAGCGCATCAGCACTAACCAATTATTTAAATGATAATTTTGGTAGAAACTTTCCTAACAGACCTGTAGTTGCTCCTGCAACAGCAGCAAATAGATCTATGTTAGCTGTCGTTAGAAATGAAAGTATACGATCAGATGAAGGAATAGTTAAATCTATTACCAGATCTGTTTATCAAAATGATTGGGGACAATTATATGTATTATTTTCAGCTGCAAAAATAGCAGGAATAGTAAATGATTGTATTAAGAGGATTGGTATTAGAAATGTTGAAAATACTTCTCCACAAGGATACTCACCAACAAATAATTTTAGTGGTTTAGGTCGTGAAAGACAAGGAACTGGAAGTACACGTCTAAATGATTTAGATTTACTAAGCATACCAGATGATATGAAAGCTTATGTTGCAAATATAACAAATCCTTTATTAAGACAATCAGTATTAAGAGGTATAGGTTTTATTCATCGTAAAGTTCCAGGAGATCAATTTTCAAATGAACGTGAATTGAGGATGAATGATAGAGATAAAATAATTGTTGCTAAATTATTTAAAGATCGTAAGATTAATGTTTTATTAGCAACTGATGCAGTTGGTATTGGTGTAAATATTGATGTTAAGGAACTATATATACCTACACTTCAAAAATTCAATCCAACTGTTAAAAATCATGCAGAATTATCATTAAGAGATCTTGCACAAATTCTAAATAGGGCTGGTCGTGGTGCAACACCTATTGCGAGTATACAGACTCCACAAGAGAATATTGAAACTGTTAATAATGCACTTATGGCAGGACCAGATGATTTTCCGGAAGTTGGAGCTCACAAGAGATATCGTCACGCACCATCAGACGCAAGAACTTCTGTTAGACGATCATCACAAGAAACATTACACAACTTATTACAACGAGTAAGACATCCAATACGTAGTGGTCACAGAACACCTTTTCGTCGTTAGACATTCATAATATTCTAGGAGGCAACTAAATTGAGTTTAAAAGATCCGTATCAAGACATTGAATTTAGTGTGAGACACGCTCTAATTTTGGATAAAGATGGAACTCCAATTTATGAGAACGATGTGACATTTCCAACATATTTTTCAGATAATGCTGTTAATATTGTTAGTAGTAAATATTTTTATTCATCTGATGATCGTAAAGAAACAGATATTCGACAAATGTTTGATCGAGTAAGTGACACATTAACTGATTGGGGAGTCAAACAAAAATATTTTGGTAAAAAAGATTCAAATAAATCTAAAGAATTTAATTATAGATTAAAAAAGTATCAAATACAACAATTATTTGCTTTCAATTCTCCAGTGTATTTCAATGTGGGGAATACAGATAAAGTACAAGCTAGTGCATGTTTTATAATTGATGTACAAGATGATATGGAATCAATTGCTAATGTGTGTGTTGTCGAAAGTAAAATCTTCAAGAATGGTTCCGGATCTGGAATGAATATTAGTAATATTAGAAGTAAATATGAACATGTTGGAAACACTAGAGGATATGCTAGTGGACCAATAAGTTTTCTTAAAGTTCATGATGTACTAGCTAATGTTATTCGTTCAGGAGGATCTCTTCGTCGTAGCGCTAAATTAGTATGTTTAGATATTCAACATCCAGATATTGAAGAATTTATTGATTGTAAGAAATTTGAAGATGAAAAAATTAAAGCTTTAATTAATGGTGATATCGAATCTAGAAAAGGATGCGAATTATCTGATGAAGTATTCTTTCAAAATACAAATATATCTGTAAGAATCCCAGATAAATTTATGAAAAAGGTACTAGATAATGATACATGGGATACAAAATTTGTCACTGATGATAAAACATATAAGACATATCTAGCACAAGATCTTCTTGTAAGGATTGCAGAGAGAGCATGGGAGTGTGCTGATCCTGGTCTTCAATTCTCAGATAGTATTAATAATTGGAATACTTGTTCTAATGATGGAGAAATAAGGTCTTCCAATCCGTGTCTCCCAATATGGGCACCAGTTTTAACTCCAGATGGTTATAAAAGATTTGGTGAAATTAAAAACAAAATTTTATATAAAGGTCAAAAAGAATGTAGTGATGTTATTGAAACTTCTAAATTAGAAAAAGTATATGAGTTAGAGTTAAAAAATGGTATGTGTTTATATTCTACTAAAAATCATTTAGTAAAGACTTATCGTGGTGATATAAAAGTTGAAGATTTAAAAGTCAATGATTTAATAGAAGTGAATTATGAAAAAGTAAATTATACACATAATGATGATGAGTTTGAAAAAGGATTTATTTCAGGCTATCTATATTCTGATGGTAGTTTATATTATTCTAATTCAAAAAATAATATATGTGCTAATTTTAGTTTAGGAATTGCAGAATTTGATTTAGAAGAAGATTTATTAACAATTTTAAAAAAACATATTGTTGGATTTAATAAGGATTTTTCTCCACACAATCAAAAACCAGATACTTGTTTAGTTTTACCTATTACAAAAAACGAGTCGATTAAAAGTCTTATAAATATTTTTGGAGCTAATTCAAAAGATGAATTTGATTTATTTCAACATTCACTTTCTTTTCAAAAAGGATTTATCGAAGCATTTATTACATTTGATGGTCATGTATTAGATTATAGGTATAACAAAGTAATTAGAGCTACTCAATCTGGTGATCGTGGATTAGGAATTTTAAAACAAATTCAACTTAGTCTTGCAAGTTTTGGAATATATTGTAATCTTACTATTTCTAACCATGAAAAATATGTTGAGAGAAATGGTAAAGTATATCACCATCAAACAGTTTACAATTTACTTATAAATGACGTTTGGGAATTTAACAAAGAATTTAAAATATATTCACCAATTAAAAATAATGTTATAGAACAAATAGTAAGTATTCCAAAAAAACACCCAACTAGATTAAGTACATTAAAAGAATATCAATTTATAAAAAATTTAACTGAGTTTTCTGAAGAAACAGTATATGATATTAATGTTCCAGAAGGTAATCATTTTGTTTCGTCAGGAATAACTGTACATAACTGCGGAGAATTTTTTTGGTTAGATCATTCCAGCTGCAATCTAGCATCCATAAATTTGTTGAAGTTTGTTAAGTGTGATCCTGAAACTAATGAATACACTTTTGATTTTGAATTATTTGAAGATGTTGTTACTATTGTTATTACTGCACAAGATATAATTGTAGATAAAGCTGTATATCCAACTGAAGAAATTACTACCAATACAAAAAGTTATCGTCCCCTTGGACTTGGATATACTAACTTAGGTGCAATGTTGATGTATCTTGGATTACCTTACGATAGTGATGCTGGTAGAAGTATTGTATCCCACATTACTGCTATTTTAACAGGAACAGCTTTTATTACTAGTCATAAGTTATCTAAAATTAAAGAGTCATTTAAACATTTTGAAAATAATAAAGAATCATATTATAATGTTTTAAAGAAGCATAATAGTGAAGTTTTAAAGATAAAGAAAGTTGTTGAAAATGATGTGATATACAGTTCATATAATAAATTTTCTGAATCTTTGTCTAAAATGAGCGGCAAGATCTGGGAAGCGATTATGGAACTTGTAAAGCAAGAAGAAACTTTTAGAAATGCGCAAGTGACATTAATGGCTCCAACCGGATGTGTAGTATCAGAATCTATGATATTATCAGATCAAGGAATCTTAGAAATAGGGTATTTATTACCAAATACAGTTACCTTAACTGAAGATATTGTTCCTGAAGATCTAAAATGGCATGATCATAATATTAATATTTTACAAGAAACTACTACTCAAAACTCTAATAAATTTTATTATAATGGATTTAATGATACTATTAAAATTATAACAGAAGATGGTTATGAATTAGAGGGTACTGGTATCCATAAAGTAAGGGTACTAGAGGCGAATGGCGATTATATTTGGAAAGAATTAAAAAATATTCGTCGTGATGATCAAGTATGTATTAAAATAGGTGGACATGAATCACTCTTAGAAAATAAAGAGTATATTAAATTACAAGTATCAAATAATCATAATTGTACAAATTTAGAAATTATAGATGTTTTGTTGAAAGAGGAACTAGCATATTTACTCGGATATTATATGGGTAATGGTAATACACACAAAGATGGTATAAGATTTGCTGTTGGGAATGATCATATTGATGTTTCAAATATATTAGATCATTGTTTAAAAAAATCTTTTAATATTGGAATTACAACATCTTTTAAAGGTATAGGTGATAGTACTACTTTTTGTATTAATAATAGAAATTTAGTAGATTTTTTCAAAATTAATTCTTTTGAAAAAGATAAAGGTAATCATGGTGAAGGAGCAGAATCTGCATTCATACCTGTACAAATATTAATGAGTAAAACCTCAGTTTTGTGTGCATTTTTAGAAGGTTTATTTGACTCTGACGGTACAATTAATGGTAAAAAAAATTGTCCAATCATTGAATATTCTAGTGTTAGTAAAAAATTAGTCAAACAAATGCAAACTTGTTTAACATATCTAGGAATAATGACATCAATTGATAAAATTATTCCAAAATCTGGATTTTCAGAAGATCGTCGAGATCTTTGGCGATTAAGAATTAAAAGTGGTTATTATGCTAAAGTATTTGAATATAAAATAGGTTTCTTGTGTGAAAAAAAGAAAGCGAAATTAAATTTCACATTAAAAAATATTCGTGGTGCTACTATTTATGGAAGAGATGTATGGGAAGATTTCCGAAATCATCTACCAAATGGTTTAGGATATAAAATACGAGCTAATTTTAGTGTTAGAGTGTTTCAAGAACAAGGAAGTCTCTTTTGGGCTCAACAAATGATTGATAAATATCCTTCATTAGGTAATTCAAAAATAGGGGAATTCATTCAATTGGGTTTGAACACATCTAGAGTCAATGAAACGATATCTAGTAAAAATCAAACGTTTGATATATCAGTTCCTATTAATAATACATATATTGTAAATAATATAGTATCACACAACACTATTAGTTTTTTAATGGACGCTCAAACAACTGGAGTTGAACCAGAGTTTTCACATGTGAAATATAAAAGATTATCGAACACTGATGGTAGTATATTAACTACTATAAGTCCTCTTACAAGAACTTGTTTAGAAAATCTTAAATATGATAGAGATAAAATTAATGAGATTGAATATTATATAAAAGAAAATAAACCACTCAATAAATGTAAATCTATTGATAAATCTCACACATCTATTTTTGATGTTTCATCATGTTCTCATGAAGATCAATTAATTTCATATACTGGTCATATCAAAATGTTGGCGGCTATCCAACCATTTATTTCAGGGGGAATATCAAAAACGATTAATCTACCTAACAATGCTACTGTAGAAGATGTCTTTAAGTGTTATTTAGAGTGTTGGAAGATGGGTCTAAAAGGAGTTACAGTTTATCGTGATGGCTCAAAGAATTATCAACCATTATCTAATAAAGAAGATGATGAAAATATTAATAGAGAGTTAGAATTGCCAGAAATAATGACTCTTGAAGATATGAAACAGAATGAACGTTTAATCAAACATCTTCATGCTAAACTAGCCGAAAGAAAACTTCCTCCAGAACGTCCAGCAATGATTTATAAGTTTAATGTTGGAGGAGTTAAAGGATTTCTAACTTGTGGACTTTACGATGACGGAGACTTGGGTGAAATTTTTATTAATATTTCTAAAGAAGGTAGTACACTTAGTGGATTACTTGATTGTTTAGCTACTGCTGTAAGTATTAGTTTACAAAGTGGTGTTCCTCTTAAAGATTTTGTTGAAAAAATGATATGGCAAAAATTTGAACCTTATGGGTTTACAACTGATAAAGATATTAAAACTGCTACTAGTTTAGTTGATTTTATCTTTAAATATTTGGGTATGAAATTTCTAAATAAAAATGACCAAATTGAGCTTGGATTAATTACACAAGAAGATGTGTCTATTAATAAACAGTCTGAATCGTTTGAAGAAGTTGACATAAATAATGAAGAAGTCAAAAATGATTTTAATAATAGAAGTTTATTGAATACATTTGCTGGACCTTCTTGTAATAATTGTGGTTCAATCATGATCAAAAAAGGTAATTGTTTCCTTTGTATGAATTGTGGTAGTAATAATGGTGCATGTGGATAACGTCTAAAACGGGGGCAAGATCTGGATATGAAAAGTACATATGAACAATTAGCTGATAAGTGGAAACAACAAGCTGATGAATCGAATGATGAACGTGAACAAGCATGGTTATATGCATGTTCTGATGATTTAAAATCTGAAATTTGTAAAATGTCCAATAAGGATTAGTGTCTAAAATGGGGGTAAGATCTAGATGATATATACTTCGTATTTCGCTAGTAAAAAATTTGATATCACACAATCTATATCTATTGCAAGAAAAACACCTAAATACATTAATATACCGGTATATCTAGATCTTGCGCCTCCTTTTGAATTAGTAAATGATTATAAAAATAATCACGATCAATCAAAATATATTTTAAAATATACACTTGAAGTTTTATCAAAACTAGATCCACAAAAAGTATTAACTGATCTTAATAATAAGACTCTCTTATGTTACGAGAAATCAGGAAATTTTTGTCATCGTTATATTGTTGGGAAATGGTTAAATATATATACAAATATTAAAGTCAAAGAATTATAGATAGTGGAGGTGTCATGAAAAAAATATACAGTAAAATTATACTTAAAATATTTCAATCAGCAATTTTTTCATATATATTACTCAAATTGATTCCTTATATTCGTTTTAATTTCTATTATACAAACTTTCCTGGTTGGAAGTATAAAAGAGGATATAGATTGCTTAAACCAGGTGATATTATTTTAACAAAAGATAAATGGAAATTAACATCATTCTTGATTCCAGGAGAATTTTGTCACGCAGCTTTATCTGTTGATAAATCTATGGCAACAGAATTTGAAGTTGCAGAAATGACTCATACACATTTTACTAAATCTAATTTTTATGATATTTGTAGGCAATCAACTAGAGTAAAGATAGTAAGATGTATTGATTGGGATAAAGATTACACTCAAAAAGTTATTGAAAAGTGTAAATCTTTTAAAGATGTTAAATATGATACAGGATTTCAATTAGGTGTTAAAGCATTATATTGTTCAGAAATGGTTACAGAAAGTGATTTTGAAAACCGATTACAAATTAGTTATGAAGATTGTGTTGGTTTAGGTATGCCTTATATTTCACCAACCGGTTTATCAAGAGCAACAAATATTGAAGAGATTTGGGATAGTAAAACAGAGGTTCTATAATTGTTTAAGATAACTTGGAGGTTATATATAATATAATGTATGAGGAGGCGAAATTATTTACAAAAAAAGAAATACAATCTCTCAAATCTTTCAATGATATATGTTCAAAGATTAGAGGAGAATATTCAAAAGATGCAAAAGGATTATTTAAAATCTGGATAAATACATTAAATGTTTATAAAGAATATCATACAAATTCAATGACTCAATTACTATCTGCTCTTATGAAACGTACACCACATTGGAAACTTGATGTTTATGAACATATTGAAACATATGATCAAATTAAATACTGTTTCTATCGAATGTGTAAAACATTAGAATATGTATCTGATGGTAAATATTCACATAGTAGTTTAGGTTCTTATCAGAGTGATACCTATAATATAAGCGAATTAGAAAAACAACTTAAAAATTCAGATATAACGGATGTATTCATGATATGCAACAAAGACAACAACAAAATTTAAATATTGATAATGCTTTAAAAATACTTGAATTACCTACTACAACATTTCTTCCTGTTGCTCATGCAGAATCTCCACAACAAGCTCAACAGGAATTAAAGATATTTCAAGATACTATTAAAAAACAAAGAAAAATTCTTTCAAAAAAATATCATCCAGATGTTTATGACGGTAATGATGATAAGATAAAACAAATCAATAACATTGTTGATTTTATAAAAACTATGAAAATCATGGTGAGACCTAGACCAGTTGTACAAGTCTTTCATCATGTTTTTACTAGTCACTATAACGATTCAACTACAACATCAACATCTTATTCAGATATTTTTAGAACACAATATTAATAATTGTTGGAGGTTCTCTTGAAACAATTAAAAAAACCAATTTGGAATTTTATTATTAATGGATCAGCTAGAGTTGGTAAAGATACATTTGTTGAATTATTTTCTGATTTCTTTAAAGATTATAATAAAGTAATTGTTAATAACATATCAACTGTTGGTTATATTAAAGCAATTGCTAGAGATTCATTTGGATGGGATGATGTGAAAGATGAAAAGGGACGACAACTTCTTAGTGATTTATTAGATGCTGATGTTAAATATCAAAATGGTCCTTTTAAGAGAACAACATCAATAATTTCAAAATTTAAAATGATGAATAGTACTATGAATATTATTAATTTTATTCATAGTCGTGAACCAAGTGAAATTAAAAAATATAAAAATGAATTAGAGAATTCACGTACAATCTTAATTAGGCGTGAATTAAATGATTCTTATTCGAATCATGCCGATCAAAATGTCGAAAACTATACTTATGATTTTATAATTAATAACAATGGAACTATTAAAGATTATAAGAAATTAATTCATTCTTTTATAGATTCGCATATACTTAAATAGGAGTTACATATGCAAGCACAAATATATGATTTTGATTTTGTTATGAATGAGTTAAAAACAAAATCAATACATAAAAAGTATCCATACTCACATATTACTAAAACAAACAATAAAACCATTAATATGAGTCTAGGAAGAATCTTCTTTAATGAATGTTTACCTAAAGATTATCCTTTAGTAGACGAACCTATTAATCAATCTAAACTCGATTCACTTATGAAAGACATAGTTGATAAATATCCTCAAGATCTACTTACAACATTATTCTCTGATCTTCAAAGGAAGTTTTATCAAATAGCTACAATATCACCAACCACATTTACAATTGATGTGTTTCTTCCATCAAATGTTTGGACGAAGAAAAAGAAAAAATTTGAAAAAGTGGCAATTGATTATAATCCAGCACAATTTCAAAAAGAAGCACAAATCTTAACTAGTGAATTAGTTAAAGAAATTGAAACTAAGGGATATAGAATTCATAATATTCTTAAAGGTGGTGTCAAAGGAAATCCAGTTGATGATTGGAAAAATCTTTTAGTTGGTAAAGGATATGTAATTGATATTGAAGGTAATCTTTTAGGACCAATTGTTCACGGTGTTTCTGAAGGTCTCAATAAACAAGAATACTTTGATTCAATTGCAGAAGCTAGACGTGGATTTTATTATAAAGCAAGCTTGACTGCTATCCCAGGATACCTTGCTCGTAAACTAGCAATGTCAAGCGCAAACGTCACTTTAACTAATAAAGATTGTGGAAGTAAGAAATACTTTGAAGTATTTGTTGATAAAAATAATATCAACAACTTGACAGGTAGGTACATGTCAACTAGTACCAATAATAAACTTGTTGAGACTACACTAGAAAATCTTGAACCTTATATTGGTAAGAAAATTAAAATAAGATCACCATTATTCTGTATGTCAAAAAACAATCAAATATGTCCAATCTGTTTTGGAACACTAGCTACTAAATTAAACACTGATAAAATTGGTATTCTTGCTGCTGGAGTAATCAATCAAGTAACAATTAATCAGTTAATGAAAATGCGTCATAAATCTAGTCAGCTTGATGCTACAGAAGTTGACTTTCCTAAAATAATTAAAGAAAGTAGTGTTAATATATCAGAATTAGAAGAATTGGTAAGAATTGAGAAAAATAAAATATATGCAAAAGTACCTGTGACAATATATATAGATCTTAGTGAATACAAAGATTCTGATATAATAGAAACAGAAAAGACATATCAAATACCAGGTTTCTTACAAATACAGTCAACTAATGATTCGAATGTAAATGTGAATCTTCCATTTGATTTTATATTAAGTTTACACAAACCAAAAGATATGTTTGAGATTAGAAAGATTATAGAATTCTCTTATGTTCCAGATGAACTTATAATCAGTCAAGATTATATTATTGAACAAACAGATCCAAATATTATTAAGCGTCTTTTTGATGCTGGATACAAATATCTGAAAACTGTAGAATCTCTTACTGATGCTGTTGCTAAAAAGTTACCTACTATGGATTTAGTATATATCGAATTGATGGTTCAAAATATGTATAGATCTAAATCTAATCCACAAAATAATTGTCGACTAACACATTATAAAAATTGTGAAGTAAAATCACAAAAACAATTACCATTTCTTAATAGTTGGGTTAATAGTTTAACTTTCGAAAATATAGATAAAGGTATTAAGAAAGCTCTTTTAACTAAACAAGACATTCGATATGATCCTATTGAAAACATTGTAATCGAGAAATATAATTAATATGGAAAATCTTTCAAAAAGAATAAGTCGAACTGTAGAAGAATATGAACATCTCTTTTGGTTAGCTGCTAGAGATATCATATTCTTTTCAACATATAATGAAAATCTTAATGATTGGGATGAAGGTTGGCATGCTACTGTTAGTTGTAATGATATATTTTATTATGCATCCGCAGATGCTCAATCTCTTGCACAAGGTAGAGAACATGAAGTAAGAGAAATATTCGAATTGTATGGATGGGGTGGAATAACCGCTTGGTGTTGTCGAGAAAGAGATTATCCAGAACCAATAAAAGAAATACAAGATGATAATTATCGAAAGGCGATCGAGTATTTGAAATGCAAAAAAGAATAATAACATATACGGAGTATGGACAATTATTAGACCAACTTATTGAAAAATTGAAACCTATTAAATTTGATTATGTTTTCGGTATTCCAAGAGGAGGTCTTCCGATAGCTGTTCATGTTTCACATTATACCAACACAACAATAATGGATCATGAATTAATACCATGGGACTTTTATCAAGGGGAAAGTGTACTAGTTGTTGATGATATAATTGACACTGGAGAAACTATTAAAAACCTTAAACAACTGTTTGGGTGTCATACAAACATCGAAGCAGTTGCTACATTATTCAAAAGACCAGATGTTGTTGTTGCCAATACTGATATTTGGATTGAGGAATCTCCTGAATGGATAATTTTCCCTTGGGAACCAATAGAAGAAGTTCCTTCAGAGTATCATCAAAAAGTTTATTCAAATCTCTTTAAAAGTAATTAATAATGTTGGAGGCAAAACAAGATGAAGTATAAGATGTATACAGATGGTGGAAGTAGAGGAAATCCGGGTAAGGCAGCTATAGGTGTAGTCATTTATAATGAAAAAGATAAAGTAATAGAAAAAATATCTAAATATATTGGTACAGCTACGAATAATGTGGCAGAATATTCAGCTCTATTAGTTGGTGTTTTAGCTTTAAAAAAATTAAAATGTACAGAAGTTGAAATGTTTCTTGATAGTTTACTTATTGTCAATCAATTGAATGGTAAATATAGAGTTAAAGATAGTAAAATGAAAAAGCTTTATTTGAAAGTAATGGAAAATCTTGAAGATATTGATTGGACTGTTGCACATGTAAAAAGAAATAAAAATAAAGTTGCTGACAAACTAGTCAACGACGCATTGGATGCATTATAATGTTTACAATAGAGATTAAGATCAACGGACGACTGTTATCTTGTATTACTGGAAAACGACTCGAAAATATATATGACGAAAATGAACCATCAGAGTATTCGTATGAGTGTTATACATACCAGAAAGATATTATAAAAGATGTTATAAAACATAAGTATAAAGATGGAATTCATAAACTAGTTAGAGATATTCTAACACAAGTATTAAGAAAGATGGGAAAACATCAGCAAAAAGAAGATGACGAAAAAGAGACAAAAGAATTAGAAGAAATAGTTACTAGATTATTTGAAAAAGAAAATGTGATAGCAGAGTATGATTTATCAGACAAACTTATTGAATTGAACATACCGAATGTTGATAACCTCTTAGGTGTATTACCACAATTATCATCATATTCAGACAGTAAATTTTATATGTTTACTTTTGAAGAGCGTGAGTTTTTATATACAACTATTGATTATATATTAAAAACATATGATGATCCTAAGTGTGTATATTCAATATATTATGGTAATCCAAATGATGAAGATGATATAGAATGTTTCTTTAAACCAATATTAGCAAAAGTAATACACTTTTATCCTGAGGAAAAAGATTTTATTAAAAAATTTAAAAAAATTATAAGTGATTATAAAAAGAATAATTGACGGTTAAGTCAACAACTAGATTAACGCCGGTGGGAGAAATCCCACCAGCGGTTAAATTTTTATTATTTTTTCGAGAGTTTCAACCGCTGTTTAAATTTCACAGCGAGTTGTAATCCTTGATAAAAGGCCTTGTTAAATAATTCACTAAACGTCATATCCGATTTAGTGAATTTGATCGCAAGTTCATTGAACATTATTCTCAAGTCAGACCAGTATTGATCATCTTTGAGAATTTGAATCGACAACTTACGATTCTTTAATTTACCAATAGTAAGTATCATCGTATTCAACGATGATTGAGTGAATTCCTTGATAAAGAATTCTTTTTCCCATTTTTGGGTGAATCCAAAATCTGAATATCGTGATTCAGGATTCATGTGGTCATACTTATTCGCAGCAGATGAAATCTGCCAAGTAATACTAATCAACATAGCGGATACAAACATCACTATAAAAATTCTCACAATTTCTTTTATTGCCTTTTTCATAACTTTCAATCTCCTTTAAAAAATACTAGATTATCGCCGGTGAGAGAAATCCCACCGGCGCCAATTTTTATTTAGCAAAGTTTTTGCCAAAAACCTTTATGCCTCAAAGAGAGGTAATAAAGGTATACACAAGCTCCACTAGTTAGAAATACCCACCACTGGGATGGGTCAATAATGGTGTTTATGATTGCTGAAATTATTGTTATAAATATCAGTAGATTCCAGCCTAATTTCTGCTGTTTGGCTAAGAGCCAAATGCACCAAAGACCTGAAATGGCACAGGCGATAAACCACATTCCCATAGGAATAGGCCAAATACCCTCTACCATAAAGAGGGCATACAACCCCACTGTTAAGGGAGTACAAATCACAGATCCCCAAAAGATGATTTTGAACCATATTCCCGCTTCTGCCAATTTTAATCCGAAAAACTTTGTCATAACATTTCTCCTCATTTAATATGTTCTCTCTCCAAGTGAGCAAGAAAGAAAAGCCAGTTGGTAGTATTGGCTCTTCATACTAATATAATTTCTATATATAAATCGAGAATATAAGAAAAATAAAGCGTGCCGTTACAGCACGCGCTTAATGCTAAGATTTATTATACTTTAATATTATCCCAAGTTCTTTCGCTAATTACTTCATATATATTGTATTTCTCTATATTGTATTCTTGTGATAATTGAGACACAGTTTGTCCATTATTGTATTTAATTTTTATTTCTTCAACAATTTCTTTAGTGAAAACATTGTTTCTACGATTTTGTGCTTGTTCTTGTGGTGTAGACCACTTACAATTACTAGGTTCATAATTATCATCATTATCTTTTCTATCTAACATATACGTATTATCTGGTCGAGAACCCATATCTTTATAAAAATTCTCAAAACTATTTTTCCATCGATCACAAACTTTAATACCTCTTCCTCCATAATTAGAATAATCGATACTATTTTTATAATAACATCTATTTTTCATACCTGCCCAAACACTGTATTCTGGTAATTTTCTATATCCATTTTTTAAAATTAAACAGCCACAAGATTTTGTTGAATTCTTTTTCAAACTACTCGTTGTAACTTCTGTTGTGTTACCACAATCACAATGACATAACCACATAGCTCCATAATAATTCTTTTTATTTTCAATTTTTTTAATAACTGTTAATTTTCCAAATCGTTGACCTAATAAATCATGATATGGTTGATCTTTCTTAAGACACCCACATGATCTTATATTACCATTTCTTAAACCTCCAGCATGAGATATGGTCGTATTACCACAATCACATTTACAATTCCAATAAATACTACCATTTTTTGATTCTGCTTCACTAATTACAATTAATTTTCCAAATCTTTGACTGATTAAATTATCAAATCTTTTATGATTTTTTTCTGTTGTTACTTTCTTTCGTAAACACCCACATGATTTTGATCTACCTTCTTTTAATGATTGTATATTAATACTTTTTATATTACCACAATCACATTGACATATCCAAAAAGGTTTGCGACCAACACTATTAACTCTATTAGAGTCTTTCTTTAAAACAGTCAAATATCCAAAACGTAAACCTGAATAATTTTTCATAATAACATCTCCTTTGTAATTTATTTACTTTACTAATTTCTATATATAAATCGAGAAAACAATAATCCTAGTGGAGGCAAACACTAATGGCAAAACAAAATTCTAAAAGAATAGGCAATACGTTCGAGCGCAAAGTGGCACGACAGTTATCTATCTGGATCTATGACGATCCACATGTGTTAAAACGTGAACCTACCTCCGGTGGTGTTAAGAATGTTTACTCTGGAGATATCTTTCCTATGAAGCAGT
>Ga0209042_1001036_pt1 | contig 23383 bp, 16 predicted proteins | sample SaaInlV_200m_DNA_6_FD_184649 | JGI IMG/M metagenome (GOLD analysis project Ga0209042, IMG submission 184649) | Marine microbial communities from expanding oxygen minimum zones in the Saanich Inlet - SI037_S2LV_200m_DNA (SPAdes) (version 2) | ecosystem: Environmental > Aquatic > Marine >...
GTGTCGGCGTTATAGAAAAACCCAGATATCATAACGTCAAGACGCGGCGTGAAAGGCGTGATGGCAGCAAATAAAATAACCGGCAACAATAGCCATAGATATTTTTTCATCGTTTGTTATTCCTTAATCTTGTCATACGACATTCCAAGGGCATACCCGATGAACGACACCGCGACGGCAAGGATCTCCGTAGAAAAGCCTATAGGATATAACGAAAGCACCACAAAGGCTGAGAGCCCTGAAAATACTGCCATAAAGGCTGCGGTCTTACTGAGTCTGTCGGTGAAGAAGCAGAAAATCATAGGAGCAAAAAGGGCGCATACCGGCAAAGAATAACTCTGGATATATATCTTTAAAATGTCATCGAAAAATGCTCCCATACCTATGATGACGATACCGAGAATGAACGTAACAAGCTTCGAAAAGGTTAGCTTCGTCATGTTCTTAAGAAAAGGGAAATTGAAATCTTGGGCGATGAGAGAGCTCATAGCACATAACAAAGAGTCCGCAGTAGATATTATCGCCGCAAGGACAGCACAGCTGACAAAGGCTGTGACGATGTCGTTTGTCAGGAATGATATTGTCACCATCAAAACGCTTGAACCGTCAGGGATCACAATGTCAGCGTTCTTAGCTAGTATCCCTATTGTTATAGGTACTATAGAGAAGAGTAGCAGAAGAAGGCCGGCGCAGGCACTGGCCATGATAGCGGTTTTTTTAGACTTTGCCGAGAAAAAACGCTGTGCAAGATCTTGCTCTACCAAAGAAAAAAGCATAGGCATCAATAGCAAGCTAAGATAAGAAGAGGCTCCTCCTGAAGGAGTGCTTGCCCGCATAGCTTTAGTAGATAAAAGATATTCTGGGTTGGAGAAGAAAACATATGCTAAGACGCACGTAAAGACAGCAAGGATTACACCGACCTGTAAGGTGTCGGTCATTACTACGGCCTTAAGCCCTCCTATAACGGTATATGCTATAAGAGATAACCAAAAAATCGCTAAAATCCATTCGTTGTCGATCCCGATGCCAAGCATGAATTTTCGAGAAGCAACGACAAGGCCTATAAGAATTCCGCCGAGCGACATAACAGACAAAATAGAAGCTATTTTCCTTAGAAAAGTAGAACGATATTTTTTCTCAAGAAGCTCGGAAATAGTACATACGTTGAAACCTCGTAACTTCCCAGCAAAACCACAGGCCAAGACCCAAAAGCCAAGGCATATCCCTAGCGTATAAAAAATCCCATAAAGTCCAGAACTGTAAGATTCTTCGCAAGTTCCTAAGATAACACCGCCACCAAGCTGCGTGGCGATAAGCGTAAGCGATAAAGGCCAAAAGCCAAGCTTCCTGCCGGCAAGGAAATAGTCGTTGTTGTCTTTGATCCTCTTAGAGGCAATGAATCCTATTATAAGATATATAATGCCAAGAGCTAAAAATAACGATAAAAATACAAAAGTGTTCATAAAAAAAAGTACTCCGTTTTCAAATTAAAATAATTATATTACAAAAATTAGATAAAAGAAACAGAGCCTAGATGGAACGAAGAAGAAAATACGCACACGCGACCATTGCGGCCATAGATAATGCGAGTAAATGATGATCCCATGTTTTTTCTTCCTTAAGTAATTATGGTAAAGAGACATATTGATTCTCTTTACACAAATACAGTATATTAATAATAACAATAAAAAAGCAAACATTTTGTATGAAGCAGATTATTTTTTGATGAAATATGCTTGATATTGAATGCCGGCAGCAAGGACTTCGATTTTTTCTGGCTTTTCAGAGAAAAAAGCATCGCATGCTTTTTTTACACCAGGAAGGGAGTTAGGCTTTCCGTGGATATCGATGTCACAATAGTCGTCAATGACAGCAATAGCTCCAGAGGACATCTTCGGATATATGTTTTCTAGAGAGATAATGGTCGATTCATAGAAATCACCGTCAAGATGAGCAAAGGAAATATAGTCAGGAAGATCTTTTGGAAGAGTATCTTTAAACCACCCTTTGTGGATTGATGGTAGCTTAGTCGAAAAGTCTTTGAAATTCGTGCGTAGTGATTCTTCTGACGTCTGAAACCAGCCTTTACCAACCCTTTTATTGTCTTGGTATACAGAGCCCTTAATAGAGCCTGACGGCGGGAAGCTGTCCATAGAAGTTTTCTCCGGAAGGCCTTCAAAGGAATCATAGACATGTAGGCTCTTCACGGATTTGTGCTTGTCGAGAGTCTTTTGGAGTATTATTGCGGTAAGGCCACGGTAGCATCCCGTCTCGACAACATCGCCAGGGATATCTTGATAAAGGACGCGGGACAAAAGATGATAAAGGTTCAGGGATCCTTCCATGTTCATCATAGAACGATTTTTTTCGTGGATCTCTTTGATGAAATAATTGCTCATAGGTTTTGCTGCTCCTTGATTTTATAGTAACACTAATGATATAATTTATGACATCAATATTTGGTTACTATGTTGGCACTAAATAGCTTAGTATGGCAGACAATTATACCACAAAAACTTTTGTTAAGGCGATTAAAATGAATTCTTTACCTAAATGTGACAGATGCGGCTCCGAATATACCTATGAAGATGGCACTATGTATGTCTGTCCAGAATGCGCTCATGAGTGGGAGAAAAATTCTGTAAAGGAAGAAAATCAGGAAGAGCGAATTGTTAAAGATGCACACGGGAATATCCTTAAAGATGGCGATAGCGTTACTGTTATCAAAGACCTTAAAGTCAGAGGGGCTTCTTCAGTGATTAAAGTGGGAACTAAAGTTAAGGATATCCGCCTAGTCGAAGAGCAGAACGGTCATGATATTGACTGCAATATCAAGGGAGTGGGTAATATAATGCTCAAGTCTAAGATCGTCAAGAAAAGCAGTTAATAACTGACGTTGTGCGCCACGATCAATTTATTGGCATGCTACAAAGGGTTGTCCTTCTGTCGTAAGCTTCCAGCATCGATGGATCTTTTTCTGATGAAAATCTATAGGTATTGTTTTTTCTGAGATGTCTTGTATATGGCATTGTGGAAAGAGCGTGGCGTCGAATTTAAATCTTCGGGAGTTTGTGCTGAAAAAAATCACGCCTCCTTTTTTGGGGAGTAGCTTTAAGGCGCTCTTTATAATAAAAGGATAGTCCTCTTGTATGTCAAACATTGTATCCATTTTTTTCGAGCGCGAAATTGTCGGAGGGTCAATGACAATAATATCATAATTGTTATGCGATCGTGCTTCTGCGCCTAAAAATTTCAGGCAGTCGGCACGTATAATTTCATTGTTTTTCTCGGGGATAGAATTAATAATGAAATTATCTATGCTCCAGTCAGTATAGGTGTTGGAGAGGTCGACGCTTTTAGTAAAGGCGGCGCCGGCAATGGCGGCATGGACGCTGAAAGAAGAAGTATAGGAAAACAAATTCAGCAGCCGTTTTCCGCGAGAAAGATCGGCGACAAGGCGTCGCGTCTCGCGATGGTCAAGGAAGAGCCCTGTATCTAGATAGTCTTTAAGGTTTACCTTGAATTTCACTCCATATTCAAAGACGGTGAAGAAATCTTTTTGATCGTCAATTTTCTCATACTGTTCTGTTTTCTTTCGCTTAACGCGCGAGCGCCAATAAATTATGTCAGGGTCAGCGCCAAAAAGGGAGCGTAGCACGCTGTTGATTTCTTCTTTCAACTCCGGAGCGGGGTCGTCATTTTCTCTGTCATAGGAGAAATATTGCACGGAAAAGCGTCCGTCATAAAAATCAATGGCAAGAGGGTATTCCTTGATATCGCGGTCATATATCCTGAAGCAGTTTGTCGATGTCCGTTTTGCCCATTTGCGTACGTGGCGGTAATTTTTTCTAACCCTGTTTTTAAAAGGAGAGCTTTTGTCGTCATCATCAGACGTCAAAGGAAGGGAAAAGAGTTCTGCGTTCATAGATATCCTCAAAAGGTTTAGGAAACAGCATTATTGGAGGTTTCCACCTCCAACGACAATTTGTTCAACGACAAACACCTGCAACAACTCCACCTTTTCACAATCGTTCCTAGTCAAACCAATAGGTTTGCCGTCGTCGCGATTGCAAAAATCTGAAGCAGATGAGGGGCTTTCTCATCTGAAACGTCAACGTTGGAGGTTTCCACCTCCATCACCACCTTTTTCAGCGACAAAGACCCGTAGCCACCCCGTTTTTTCACAATCACTCCTAGTCAAACCAATAGGTTTGCCGTCGTCGCGATTGCAAAAATCCGGAGTAGCTACGGGCCTTTGTCATCTGAAACGATGATGATGGAGGTGGAGAGAATCGAACTCTCGTCCTGAGCAAGGTCCACAATGATATCTACATGCTTAGTGTTCTCATAATAACACCTGCTCCTTGTGAAGAACACAACACGGGAACAAGCTTGCCTCGTTTTATCTCGGAATAGAACGCCCTAGAGGCGGACGGTAGCTCTACCCATACCAAGTAAAATAACAATACCATGACACCCTTGGTCAAAAGTCATAGTATCGTGCTACTCGTTTAAATTAAGCAGCTATTGCATACGTTTGTGTATCTGCAATTGTGGTTTTTACCGGTTTTTTTAGGAGGCCAACCGATATCCTCCGCATGCCATCATCACTTAGCTCCCCAGTCGAAACCAGTGCACCCCCGTGATAATACAGCTATTATAGCACATATCAGTGAAAAATCAAACCCAAATATACCGATTTATCTCGCCATCACGCGTAGCGTGGTGGCGACTGCGGGCGAAGCAGCGCCTGAAGCGTTGCTTCGATGCGCCCCTCAAAGAGTGTCACATAGTGAGCCTTTACATAATATTAGCGGCTAGGGCGGCGATTTCTGAGCGTTCTGTTGTTTCGAGGAAGATCGACCCTGCGATAGGGTATTCCTTGAAGGCTTCGACAGCGACGGTTAGGCCGTTGGAGTCTTTGTCGAGGTATGGGTTGTCGATCTGCGAAGGGTCGCCGGTGAAGACGAGCTTCGTGCCTTTCCCTGCGCGAGATATTATCGTCTTCATATCGTGAGGAGTGAGGTTCTGCGCCTCGTCGACGATCATAAACATCTTCGGCAGTGAGCGCCCACGAATATATGTCACTGCTTCCATCTCGATCTTCTTGCTTTCTAGAAGCCAGCGCATCGTCTCGTTGGGCTCGGCTTCAAGAGAGTCACACAAAACTTTCAGGTTGTCGTATATCGGCTGCATCCAATGGTATAGCTTCTCCTCTTTTGTGCCAGGAAGATATCCGATGTCTTTGCCAAGAGGGACGATGGGCCTAGTGATAAGCATCCTTTTGTAGGTGTTTTTGTCGAAGATCTTATGAAGCGCCGTCGCTATGGCAAGAAGAGTCTTCCCCGTGCCTGCTGGGCCGACGAGGGTAACGAGGTTGACGTCATCGCGAAGAAGAAGGTCTAAAGCACACTGCTGCTCGGTGTTTAGGGGCTTTATCCCCCAGATGTCTTTCTCTGGAGTGACGATAGGAACAAGTTTTTCGGCTTTGGAATCATAACGACCCACAACGTTAGACTTTTTCTCGGGAGTGCATAATGAGCAAAATTCGTTGGCATGCAGCTCTTTGTCGGCAAAAGGAAGAAATCCGTCGTGGAAAAATGCTTCGAGTTCTTCTTTCGATACCTCGACCTCACGAAGACCGCGATATATTGTGTCGTACGAAGCCTTTAGGTTTTCATAGTCTTCAGCTTCGAGACCAAGAGCTTCGGCTTTTACGCGAGCAGCAAAATCCTTGGAAACAAAAATAACATGCTCACCACGCTCGCGAAGAAGATCGGCAGCCATGATTATCTGATTCTGCTTCTTTGGAATACTGAAAATCGTGCCTTTGTCGGACTTCGTCTCAAGGAAAATCTTCACTGTACCACCATGGTCAAGAGTGATGCCTTCGCGGAGATTGCCCTTTCCTGCCCTCGATAAATCGTCAAGCATCCTAATGACACTGCGAGCATTTTGGCCAAGATCGGTAGGGGCCTTCTTCATGGAATCCAACTCCTCCAAAATAAAAAGAGGAAGGACAATGTTACCGCCAGGAAATTGCTCCAAAGCTGTAGGGTCGTGAAGTAATACGTTAGTGTCTAAAACAAATGTCTTCGCCATAAAAATTCCCTCGTGTATTGTTATTAAAAAGCACTATACAAATAACAGACGCCAAAAAAACTTACAACAACGAAAAACTCAGCACTTTGGGATGTAGAGTGCTAAGAAAGACGTTGACATCGAAGCGCCACTATGGTAAAGTCGTGGCATATTAATATATTTTATCAGGGTATTACCATGAAAATCACCGAAAAAATCTTAAGCATACCACCGTATATCTCCGTTTCTTGGCATGACATCACCGCCGTTCATGTCGAGGGTGATAAAAAAGATTCTCCTCGCGTTGTCATCATAATTTTGATTGACGGCTCACGTGTTGAGATCCCCGATCTTTCCGATGATATCATAGACACTATTTTTGATATCCATGCATCATATCTAGAGCACGAGCCCGAAAACGGATCCTTGTTAGACCCAGATTCCCAAGAATTCCAGGATAAACTTAGCGATGCTTTTACTCAGGCATCGGACCTTATGAAATGGTCTGGTGGTGATGTTGAAAATCAGGGTCCGATACCAGGCGAAATACCTATGCAGTTTGGCATGGGCGGCAACATCGATGGTATGGGCGATATATTACACCACAACCCCGAATATGCCAATGCGCCGTCGTTGCCCGACGAGATCCTTACGAAAATCTCGGCAATATCGAGTATTATCGCCGACGATACCGATATATATGAATCTCTCAGCGCTGTCGATGGATGTAACTGCATCCACTGCCAAATCGTCCGTGCTATGCGTGGCGATGTCGAAGAGCTCGACGAAGAAGAGGTTTCTGACGAAGATTTGAAATTCCGCGAATGGGACATCTCGCAGATCGGAGAGAAGCTGTACGAAGTTTCTAACCCACTGGACAGCACCGAGCATTACAATGTATATCTTGGCGAGCCGATGGGATGCACCTGCGGAAAGAAAAACTGCGAGCATCTCCGCGCCGTCTTAGAAACGTAAAAATAGCGTATAGTAAAAGCACTGATAACTGGTCACTGGTCACTGGTCACTGAAAAAGCTCCGAACTATAATTTTTTTAGGTTTGAGAAAAAAATGGATATATGATAAGTATATAGTTTACAAATCATATTTTCCTAGGGAGTTATTATTATGATAAGGGCATTATTTTTTTCCATTATAGCAACAACGACGTTCGTCGTCATGCCGAGCTTCGTCGCCGCCGATGAAGACATCATCGTCGCCGAAGATGTTATCGTCGCTGAAGACGAACACTATTCACAAGAGCTAGAGACGTTCACTGGAAAAGTGACTGGAGATCGGGTACGCATGCGTGTCAAGCCGACCCTTATCGATAGCACTATCATCAGAGAATTTAATAGGTCAGACCTAGTACTTATCGACGGAGAAGTCGATGGCTTCTATGCAGTAACACCTCCAAAAGAGATGAAAGCGTATATCTTTAGAACATACGTCCTAGATGGCGTCGTCGAAGGCACCGGCATAAACGTACGGCTCGCCCCAGATGTTGAAGCACCAATCGTTGCGCAGCTAAATACCGGCGATACTGTCGACGGACATATCAGCGACATCAGCAACAAATGGCTAGAAATAACTTCGCCGGAGTCAGTACGCTTTTATATCGCAAAAGAATACGTTACTAACGCCGGTGATGAGAACTATATTACGATGATGGCAGGACGTGGACAAGAAGCAGAGCAAGCATTGTCGACGGCTGCACTGACAGGAGAGTCTGAGATAAATAAACCTTTTGAAGAGATAAGCATCGAAAGAGTGAAGCAGGGCTTCGAAGATATCATCATCAGCTACAACGACTTCCCTGAGCAAGTAGAGAAAGCACAAGAAGCTCTAGCGCTAGTACAAGAAGCATACCTACAGAAAAAGGTGGCCTTCCTTGAAACAAGGACACAGAAGACAGCAGAAGAACTTCGCGCTAAAGGAGAGAAACTCGCCGAAGGCATTAAGCAGTTCGCCGGCGATGAAAATCTCGACATCGTTACCGTCTCAGAAGGCGTAGACGTCAACACAGAGGCATTATTTGAAATGCACCTCGTCAGTGGAAACGAAACTATCATGCTAGACATGACAGATAAGATGCGTATTTGGACGCCTAAAGAACAGGCACTATACGAATCATGGAAAACCGATAACGAAGACAAAAATATCGTAGAGTTCTACGAAGAGCAGAAGATTGATGCCAAGAAGATAACAGGCATACTGGAGCCATACTCCGCAGTAGTAAAAAATAAGCCTGGAGACTTTGTCGTACTCAAACACGGAATACCAGTGGCATACATATATAGCACTAATGTAGACCTACAAGAAAAAGTAGGAAAAGAAGTCGCCGTAATAGGACTCGAACGCTCGAACAACGACTTCGCGTTCCCAGCATACTTCGCTGTCTCTATAGAATAAAGAGAGCTAAAAGATCTGAAAAATGATAAGACCTTTGCTGTTTTCACGGCAAAGGTCTTTTTTGTGTGCCATTCGTGCACTATGCCGTTTGTTTGATTCGACAATACATAATAAAGATCCTCACGCAAAACAAATAAATATTTGACTTTTAATCATATTAATATTATAATTGCTGCATAAAATAACAAATAGCTTATATATATTAAATATAAAACAACAAACAAAAGGATAAAAAATTATGGTTGCATTAGTAGAAGGAGCGTCATCAATAGGAGGACCACCAACAAGAACACCACCACCGCCACCACCATCAACACCACCATCAACACCACCATCAACACCACCATCAACACCACCACCACCAATACCACAAGAAACACCAATAGCAATACCAGCATCAATAAGAAGACTGCTTAATATGCGTCCTCTAGCTAAAGAGTCTTGCTATTTGGCTTATTCTGTTGGTGCTACAGTTTTAGTTGCTACAGCTTTTAGCAGCCCAGTAGGAGCAGCAGGAGGTGCTGTTTTGGGTGGAGTTGGATATTTGGCAAACAAGCCTATTAGCTCAATATTCAGAAAAGTTTTTAAGCTCCACAAACAGAGTGTCAGAATAAGTCCAAGAGCAATTGGCGTATTGGCAGCCAATGTTTTTGCTATTGCTGGGGTATATTCAGGGATATCATCGCTATTAGGATATTCTATTACATTTGGATCCGCGCTATTATTAAGCACAGCAGAGTGTATTGCTGCGCTTACTACTATTGTTGCAACTGCTGCTTTGGCTTTGATTGTGATAGGTGTTGCAGCATGTGGCTATAAAATCTATCAAGCTCAGACGCAGAAACAAACTCTGCAGGGAATCGAACAGCATATTCAGCATATTCAGCATATTGAATAAGCATTAAAAAACTCTAAGTGCGACAAAAAAGCTTCTTCAGTATTTCCTGAAGAGGCTTTTTTTATGCTTCGCAGCCGTCGATCAGGAACTTTTCAAGGAGCTTGCACAGCGCAATGTGGTCGTGGCACGACATCAGCTCTCTACACGAATGCATCGACAGTATGGGCTCGCCGATGTCGACGGTCTTTATCCCCAAAGAAGTGGCATGGATGGGGCCGATTGTTGAGCCTCCTCTGATGTCGTTCCTCGTGATATAACGTTGGAGTTTTATCTTATGCTTATCACAAAGATGCTGCGTCAACGCCGAAGACACAGCGTCGGTGGCATACCGTTGCTGCGCGTCGGTTTTAAGGACAGCACCATGATCCATCAGTGCATGATGATGAGGTTCGTAGACATCGCTATGAGCAGGGTGGAAGGCATGGGCGGCATCGACAGAAGCACAAAGCGAACGACTTTTCATACACATAATATCTTCTTTTTCGAGGCCTAAATTCAAAGCTATCCTCTCAAAAACCTCTCCTAAGAAAGGCGAGGCAGCTCCTTGTGCCGTCCTGGAGCCGATCTCTTCATTGTCGGAGAATGCCGCTATGTGGATTCTGTGTTTCGTCGAAGGCTTCGCCTTGATGATAGCATGTAACGAAGCATGGACGCTGGCGATGTTGTCGAGACGATATCCAGAGATCATCTCCCTGTTGCCGATAAGGCGTGGCTTCTCGATAGGGAAAAGATACAGGTCGTGAGATAAGATCTTTTCGAAGTCAATGTCGATCTCAAGGAGAGCTTCGAGATATGGTTCTTTTTCTTTGAATTCAGTGTCGAGGGCAGCAAGAGCGACGAGGTTTTTCTCTTTGTCGAGGACGACTCCTTCGTCATTAACTTTAGGAGAAAGATGTAAGGCAAGCTGTGGGATAGTCAAAGGATATTCGTCGACGCAGACAAGATTTTTGCTGATGTTTCCCTTTTTATTGGTATACAACACCCTCCCAGCAATGCCCAAGTCCCTATTTAACCACGAAGCAAGAAGAGGGGAGCCATAAGGTTCGATGCCGAACATTATCATGTTCTTCTCTTTGTATTCGGCGTGGGGCTTAAGCTTGAAGCCGGGGCTGTCGGTATGTGAGGCGATGACACGTGCCGACTCCGGCGTTCCACGGGGAACGATGAAAGCACACAACGAAGAACCATTGCGCGTAACATAATACTTTCCGCCCTTCTTAAGCTTCCATTTATCACCTTCACGGAGCCGTACGAACTTCGCCGCCTCGAGACGCTCGCAGAGAGTGTCAACAGTATGCCACGGCGTGGGGCAGTCATTAAGAAATGGTATGAAGTCTTTTATTTCTTTGTGGGCGTCCATAGAGTTCCTCCTAAGGGTTTATCTATACAACACCATATGAAAAGAAACTTTTATATGCAACCTGTGTGTTTGGTTGCTTTTTCTGATCGTTTCCCAAATCCATAGCGATAAGTTTTGTCATAGTACTCCAAAACAATAGTGACAGCAGAACGAAAATCACCAGTCTGAAAAAAGCGCACGGCCTCTTGTGTCCTCGCGCCACCAAGCTTTTTATGTAGGCGTTCCGTAGCAGCGACGAGGCCTTCGATAGGAAGAGAGCCGTAGTCTTTCTCGATATTGTCGAGGCGCTCTTCAAGGGTTTTCTCTATATACTTCACCGGCGATGTCCTTATCGCAGAATATATCCCGTCAGGGACTTTACACGTCCCGACAAGGCGACTCTCGTCTTCGATAAATATCGGCTTGGTAACATCAAAACCAGAAAGCTCTACAGCGATCATATTTTCGAAATGCTCGGTGCTCGGCTGCGGACCTTGCCCTATACCGCCGAAGCTGCTACCACGATGATTGGCAAGACCTTCAAGATCAATAACTTGCTCGCCACGAGAGCGAAGTTCATGGAGAAACGCCGTCTTGCCAGAACCAGTAAGGCCGCCAACAACGGTAAACGGTGGTGGCTCAGCAAGGATATCAAGAGCCCAATTCCTGAAGCCTTTGTATCCGCCTTCGAGAATGCAAGATGGGATGTTCAGGGATCCTAAGGCGTTAGCAACGAAAGTACTACGCATCCCTCCGCGCCAGCAGTGAACTTTAGCAGTCTTTCCATCAGCAAGAGAACGCGCCTTTTTGATATATTCCGCCAACTTAGGGCCTACAATATCAAGTCCAAGGTCTATAGCAGCACGCTGACTCTCTTGTTTATAACAAGTTCCTAAACGAGCACGCTCGTCGTCGGAGAAAAGTGGAAGACTTATAGCCCCAGGAATATGAGCATGAGAAAATTCTCCGGGACTTCTGACGTCGAAGATTACGCCGTCGTTTTCAAGGAAAGTATTGACGTCCAAGGTCTTTGGCATAATATAACAAAAGCTCCATGTTGAGTGTTAGCAATATAGCCAAAAACAGCGAAAAAATCAACTTGTTTTAGTACGGCTGTAATGGCATAATAATACTCTTAATTTGGGAGGCATAATACGTGAGACTTAAGCAACTCATACTTTCAGGATTCAAATCTTTTGCTGACAAAACGGTGATACGTTTCGACAAAGGCGTCACCGCAATAGTAGGCCCTAACGGATGCGGTAAGTCGAATATCGTAGACGCCGTACGATGGGTCCTCGGTGAGCAGTCGGCGAAGTCAATGCGCGGCGCCAAGATGAATGACGTGCTTTTTGCAGGAACCGACAAAAGAAAAGCGCAGAACTTCGCAGAAGTTACCATAGTCTTTACCGACGTCGATGACGCGCTACCCATAGAATACGAAGAGGTCGCCGTAACACGAAGACTCTTCCGCAATGGCGACTCCGAATACCGTATCAATGGCAATCTTGTACGCCTCAAAGACATCCACAGCCTCTTCTGGGATTCCGGTTTAGGGAAAAGCGCTTTCTCGGTGTTCGAACAGGGGAAGATAGAACAGGTGATAAACCTTCCTCCATTAGAACGGCGTGTTATCTTCGAAGAAGCTTCAGGGATATTACGTTTCAAGCAAAATAAGAAAGAAGCGATGCGGCGCCTAGCCGTCGTAGATACCAACGCCGCAAGGATCAGTGACGTTCATGGAGAAGTGAAGAAACAACTTTCGGTATTGGAGAAGCAAGCTAAAGTCGCTACGGCATATAAAGAAAAGAAACAGAGGTCAGAAATCCTCGACAAAGAACTGCTAGTATCACGATGGAATACCGCGTCGAAGAGAGGCTCTAGAGCCAGCGAAGAAAGAGATAACGTCGATAATGTCATCGTCAAAGGAAATACGGCTTTCGACGCCACGGAGGTTGCCCTTAAAGAATCTCGCGATGCCGCAACAGCCGCCGAAGATAAAGCCAGCGCTGCATTAGAAGATGTCTTCGCGGTACGTAGCTCTAAAGAGATCCACGTCGCCGCCATCCGTAACGAGAAAGAGCGCCTCGAAGAGCTGACATCACGAGAAAAAACCTTAGAAGAAAAGATACGCGCTAACGACAACGAAAGCGAAGACGAAAAATCCGTAGCACAGAAAGCCTCAGGGGAATGCTCTCGACTAAAAGACATATGTGAAGCCGCCGAAAATAAAGGGCGCAAATTCGCAGAACATAGCATGGAACTCGAAGCTACAATAGCAGCATCACGAGAGAAGCAAAAAGAAGAACAAAGAAATCATTACCTCATCGTCCATGCCGAGAAAGATATCACGGCAAAAGTACAAGGAAATACAATACGACGCGAAGCGGTAGTAGAAGGCATAGCGAAAATTAAAGAACGCCGACAGGACCTTCTCGACAGCGTAAAGCACCACTCCGAGATGTCGACGCACCACAAAAAGCAACTGAAACAACAGACGCAGATCGTCGAGAAAAAGAAAAAAGAACTCGACACAATAAAGAACACCATCGCCGACACCGTAGAGGAGTTCAGAGCTACAGAGAAAGACCTCGACGACATGCACAGAAAGAATGCTATGCTAATAGCACGAAGACAGGTGCTTCAGCATATGCAAGAGGATATGGAAGGGCTTTCTTCGGACACGAAACGTATCGTCAGAGAAGCGAAAAATAAAAAAAGCCCCTTATATAACATCGTCAGCAATGTATACGAAGAAGTTCTCCCCAAAAAAGGCTATGAAAAAGCCTTCGCCGCAGCGATGCGGCACTACGCACAGACACTCGTTGTCGCCACCAATAAAGACCTCGAAAAACTACAAGCCTTCGCCGCTGATAACAAAATAAAAGACTTCTCTGTTATATGTGCAGAACATATCACCAAAAACACAGCGAAAGAAAAAGCTGTAAAAGGAGCGAAGCTCCTCGTCGATAACGTCTCGAAGAGTAAGGTTGCAGAACACCTCCTAAAAGGAGTGTATGTCGTCGATGACGTCACAGCAATTCTAGAAGCGAAAAAACAAAATCGTAACGCCACCGTCGTTACCACCGACGGCGTAATGTGTAACGCCCACGGCGTGATATTCTACGCATTCCCAAGAGATATGACCTTTATGAGAGAGGCGGAACTCAACACCTTGAAGATCGATATTGCCGCCGCCGAAGCCGTAGAGAAAAAAGCCACTACTGTCGTCGAGAAGCTTGGAAAACAACGTGCGGAGCTATACCTACAACGCGATGACCTTGATAGGGAAATGCGCAAGCAGGAAATGACGCTGATAGAATTAAACCATACACTACAGCGTACGCTAGGAGACCTCGAAGGTGCAAAAGGCAATACCGCCGCTATAGACGAAGAAGGCGAAGCCCTTGCCAAAGAAAACACCATACTTGAAGCTTCTGTAGCAGAGCTCGACAAAAAATATAAAGAGACACAACAGCAGCTTGCGGCGTCAGACAAAGCTCTCGTCACCATCGAAGCCGAGACAGAGGCTCTCTTCAAAAAATATCAGGAACACCGCGATGAACAGCGTGGCCATAACGAGAAATATAAAGGCTATACAGAAGAGCTGCACAAGGCAAAACGCGAGAGTGTCCGTTACGAAGATAAAGACGTAGAACGCAAAAGACAGAAAAATCACGACAGCCGCGAGATCGCCGACATAAGGAAACGCTATGAAGCACTGGCTAAACAGAAACAAGAACGTGAAAGGGTGTGTCATAAAAGCGAAGGCAAGATAATCGCCGCAGAACAGCTTTGTGAGAAACTAGAAGCTGTCGTCGAGAACAAAAAAACAAAAGTCAAAAATCTCGAAGAGAAACGCGAAAAGCTTCGTGAGAAATATAAAGAAAAAGAAGGGCGTAAGCATCACCTGGAACTTAAGATAGCACAACACGAAGCAGTATGCCGCGCACTAGAAGATGAAGCCCTCGAAAGATACGACGCCCCAATAGATGCTATCGAAACACAAGGCCTTGTCGTCAACGCCGAAGATGCCGAAAAGGAGCTTCGCTCACTACGTCGCGCACTCGAAGACGCCGGCGATGTAAACATGACGTCTATAGAAGAATGCGAACACCTAAGCTCGCGAGGGGAATACCTGTCGAAACAGCTAAAAGACCTCGCCGTCTCACAGAAAGATATCGGAAAGATAATCGGTAAGCTAGAACGCGAAAGCCGTAAGCGCTTCAACGAGGCTTTCGAGGTAATAAAAGAAAATTTCAAGAAAAACTTCCAGATACTCTTCCGCGGAGGAGAGGCAGACCTGCGTTTCACAGAAAGTAACGATATCCTCGACGCAGGTATCGAGATAGTAGCAAAACCCCCAGGGAAACAGCTTCGCTCGATAGGGCTTATGTCAGGAGGAGAAAAATGCCTGACAGCACTAGCACTTCTCTTCGCCATCTTCGAATATAGACCAGCACCGTTCTGTATCCTCGATGAAGTCGATGCACCACTAGACGACGCAAATATATCACGATTCCTCAACGTAGTAAAACACTTCATCGATACCACACAGTTCGTAATCGTAACACACAACAAAAATACAATGACTGTAGCCGACGCCCTATGCGGCGTGTCGATGGAAGAAAAAGGCGTATCGAAACTTATACCACTATACCTCGGCAACACAAAAAAAGAAGAACCTGCGCAACAACAAGAACAACAACAAGAACCTGTTCTCGCATCGTAACGTTCGATTTTCGGAATAGGATTTTTTACCACAGAGGCACAGAGAACACAGAGAAGAAAAGAATATGGCTGGTGGATTCTCCCCCAGACCCCCTTTTTCATTGAACATTGAACAATGAATAAACCTGGACACGGCAGTGCCCACTCTCGACGTTGTCGTAAGAATAAGATTGTATCTTTACGTTTGCTATAGGAAAAACAAAGAAAGGAAATACAGTCAACGACAATGACGACAGCTGTGCGTCTGCTGCGCGCTCTGCGCAGTGGCGCTCTCTGTGTGCTCTGTGACTCTGTGGTGAAAAAAATCGGTAGCGCGTAACATCAGTAATTTATGTGTATTTTAGAAGCTCGATAAGCTCGGTGCGGGAGAATTTGTGTAAGCTGCCGTCGTCGTTAGCATCGACAATTTCTTCCATAAGCTTTTCCTTGGCGGTAATTAGGCTGTGGATTCTCTCCTCAAAAGAGTCTTTTGTGATGAACTTGAAAACCTGTACGCCAAGCTTCTGCCCTATGCGATGGACACGGTCCGTCGCCTGGTCTTCCCTGGCAGCGCTCCACCAACGGTCATAGTGTATCACCACCGACGCCGCCGTGAGGTCGATGCCAAGACCTACAGCGCGTAAAGACCCAACAAAAACTTCGCAGGTGCTGTCATTGTGAAACCTGAAGATCTCCTCGGCACGACGCCCAGTAGAGCCGCGTACAGCGGCATAGTGGACGCCTTCGTCACGAAGGTGACGCTCGATAATATCGAGCATAGAAAGATACTGCGAAAAGACAACGACCTTCTTTCCGCTGTCACGCGCTTGTCGGAGGATCTCAACGAAAAGGTCCCACTTTCCAGACTCATATTTTTTATAATGCTTGACGTCTCCAAGGAAAGCAGCAGGGTGGTTGCATATCTGTTTGAGATGCGATAGAAGGGTGAAAATATGGACGTATGGAACGGCTTTGCTAGTATCTTCAAGGTCGGAAATAAGAGCCATACGCTTTTTCTCGAGCTCCGAATAATATAGGTCCCGCTGCTTGGGAAGCATAGAACAATATTCTATCTCTTCGGTCTTGGCAGGAAGCTCGGCGAGAACCTTTTCTTTCTTGCGACGTAAAAGGAAAGGCTTCACAAGCTTCTTTAAAAGTGCTTTGCTGATGGCAGAGTCGCCCTTTTCCATAGGCTTGATGAAAAGGTTGCGGAACTTCTTCTTGCTAGGCATATAATTCGGCAGTACTATATCAAAAAGAGCTTTAAGCTCCATGAGATTGTTCTCTATAGGAGTACCAGTAAGACCTACAGCCATAGTAGAAGGTATCTTCAGGAGAGCTTTGTGGACCTTGCTGTTGTGGTTCTTCGCCACCTGTATCTCATCGAAAATAGCGACGTCGAAAAACTCAGAAGAAAGATGCTCTATGTCGCCGCGAGCTATGCCGTAAGACGTGACGACGATGTCATTATTCTCGACGACACGACAAACATCTTCCCTGTCAGGACCATGATATATCGCTACAGACATGCCAGGAAGAAATTGCCGTATTTTGTCTTCCCAGTGGTATATCACCGACGTAGGACAAACCACAAGGAAAGACGCCTCCCCACGGTTTTTGTTCTTGACGGCAGCGAATAGCGCCATCGCCTGGTGTGTCTTTCCAAGACCCATATCGTCGCAAAGAAGACCCGAAAGACCATAAGAATATAACGACCACAGCCACTGTATGCCATCTTCCTGATAGTGCCTAAGGCTGCTATTCAAGCCTGTAAGGTCGTAATCCTTTTCAGCGGCGCCGTCACCAAAAATATCGAAAGACTTCTCTTCGTCGTCAAAGAACCCCACCTTTTTTATCTTGACGGTAGGCATCGCTATGCTGCCCCTAGTGATATTCTCGGCGACGATGTCATAAAGCCAGCGATATCGCTCTTTGGCGACGTCGATGACACGGCGATGCCGGAACTTTTCAGGGAGCATGTCCTCTTGAGGCGTCTTGTAGAAACCCGCCCCAGCGACATATAGGTATTCTCCAAAGATTAAGACCTCAGCACCAGAAAACTCCTCTGCAAGAGAATATTCGGGAGCGATGACAACACCATCGTCGCCATAAGAAATAGTTAGACCTATAGACTTATACGGAGACTTTTCGGCGAAGAAGCCTGCGACGCCTTCGCATTCTTCGAGGTTTTCCTTAATAAAAGAAGGAACCTTTTTACGCGTAATGACGATGCCAGGACGTATCGTTGTAGATTGGTGAGACGGCGTCTTGGCATAGAAACCTGAGCCTCTGATAAAGACCCACTGCCCGAAATCGCAAACGCCAACATCGTCGCTATCGCTACGCGCTGAGAAGATAAGACGTTTGTCCGTGACTTCATAGCCTATAGCGTCATGGACTTCAGAGAGGTGCGTATGGAAGCCTTCATGGGTGTTGAGCCACGACTTGTTGGCATCGACGAATGCGGAGATAGCGTCGCGAGAGATTATCGTCGGTGATGCAGGAAATCGCGATGGCGCTATCTTATAAAAACCGTGGCCCTCACAGAAAACCCAACGCCCGAAGACGTGTGATGACCCAGTTTGTAGATCACCAACGACGAAAAGATATGGAACGACATGAAAATTCCAATCTTCGTCGAAGAAAAGATCATAAGAAATAGGGGGCTCTTCACCATGAACGGTGATATCGACACCTTTATGCTCGATAATATGGTAATATTCTTCAAAAAATGCCTCTACGTCAGCAGCAGGGATCTCGCCACGATCCAGAAGAGGATGTTTCTCTTCGGAGAAAAAACCTACCTCAGGGACATACTCCCAAGGGCCTATGGTAATACGTTGCTCTTCAGGGATATCACGAAACTTCCGCTGGTGTTCACGGTAATGACGAAGAGATGATTCATCGCTAGTGATGGTGAAGCTTGACGATGTTGTGTTGTATGATATCGTAGCAATAAACTCTTCACCATAAGAATATACCTGCAATGGCGACGATACCGTTGTTAAAGAGGGGATTATCGCTATAAGGTCTTCGGCGGAAAGAGAACATGAGACCATAATCTCCGAAGTTTTTACCTCTAGACCAGTTATCATCTTGGTGTCGTCGGTGATAAAACTCAGCATGTAGTCTTTACCACTATTTTGATATGCCATAAGCATCATAGCGATGTCGGTCCATGGCGATAGCTTATAGCGTAAAGCGAAACTCGGACGCCCCTGATGCCATAAAGACAAATCTTTGGGCGTTATGCTGAAGAACTTCAAAGAGTTGTATTCCGTCTCCTTGTGGCGGTTTATCAGCATAGACTCAAGAGTCTCTTGCGCAGAAGGCGCCGTGGCATTAATAGAAAACCCACCATTTTCTATGATGTAATGCCCCGAAGAGACCTCTTTGAAAGAAGCTGTACCATTGGCAATGAAGAGGCGTAGGAAGATAGCGTTCCATAGTGATTGCTCAAAACGATGATGAAGAGGGGAGTCGTTGACGCCAAAGATATAGAGATATGCCGTGGCGATATGGACGCACGGGCTTTCATCGGAAGAGCAGGAGCAAAAGGTTTCTATAAGGGCGTCGTTATCGTCGAACCGAAGGAAAGGCCAGAACTCTTCGTTGCCATCGACGATGCACACCTGGTAAACACCGATATCGAAGCGGATGTCACTGACGCATCCTTTGGCGATACTCTCTTCAGCGTCAAGCTGATACGGCTCTAGGAAGTTAGGAAGGATCATGGATTAACCAAATAAAATAATACTGCCTCTATTGTACATAAAATCACCTTTCACACGCAATAATAGATTAAGACTAGGATTTTTCACCACAGAGCCACAGAGCACACAGAGAGCGCCCACTGCGCAGAGCGCGCGCAGCGGACGCACAGCTGTCGCCATTGTCGTTGATTGTACTTCCTTTCTTTGTTTTTCCTATAGCAAACGTAAAGATACAATCTTACTATTACGACAACGTCGAGAGGGGGCACTACCGTGTCCGGGTGAAAGGATAGCGTATAGGAATAGCGTATAGTGTAGAGTTATAGTTCACCGTTCACCGTTCACCGTTCAAAAAAGGGGGTCTGGGGGAAATCCCCCAGCCAGATTGTTTTATTTCTCTGTGTCCTCCGTGGCTCTGTGGTGAAAAATCCTATTCCGAAATTCGGTACAGTTCACCAACATGGGTAACACCTAGTTGAGGTCGATGTCGACTAATGGCGTCTGTGCATAGTCGTCTTTGCTTATCTCATTGTCGCTGGAGATTTTTTTCTGTAGTATCGCATTACTGTCTTCGAAGACCATTTCCCATGTAGGAGTTTCTGAACTAGAAACTATTTCTTCGAAACTTTCAAGGTATGAGCCGGTATACCAGCTGCCTTCATTTGTGTATCCGCGTGAGCGTTCGCCAGGAGAGCTGCTCGATGTTATGATAACCCCCTCTGTTTCAAGGAAAAGTGATCTGTAGTTGTCTATCAGTGTAATATAGTTTCTATATGGCGACGCTTTGGTGATCACTTGCCCAACGTATGGCGGAGTGTAATTTTCTGGGATGATACTATTGCAGCAGTCGTTGAATATCAGTGAAAAGCGTGCTTTTTTGCTGTTTATAATGTCGACGACATCATCGACAGCAAGGCCATGGAATTTGAAGTCTAAAACAGGCCATATAGAAGGACGTTCCTCGGTGTTGAAACCATGACCAGAAAAATAAAAGACGATGACATCATCGTCGGAGCACTCAAGGTCGCGTAGAGTGTCGACGATATCGAAGGGCTTGAAGTCTGTGCCATAGAAAACATGCTCTTCGATGTCGAGGCCAGTGACGTTGGCGATGGTGTGTACATGAATATTAATGGCGACGAAGTCGCGTAAACACGCGGAACCAATATAGTAGTCGCTGGTGTCGGCGGCGATGATGGCATGGAGGGTTGCGGCTGAAGCACTGCCGGCGAAGAGACACGACACAGAAAAGATAATCCTTATGAAGAAAGAGCGTATGCGTATGGTAATCATTATGTTATCGTTGCGAGGATTGTTTTTAGGGGTTCGATAGAAGTATCACAGTTTGCCATTATACGGACATCATCATAGACGAATTCTACCTGACGCGTTGTTATGCTTATAAGAACTAATACGCGCTCGTCACCATTGACAAAAGCAAAGCCAAATTCTGGATAAAGACGTACCTTTTTAATATAGGAAAACGATAAATTGTCGCTTTCGGAGAGATATTCTACGAGAGCAGAAGAGGTGACAACACCTTCGTCGGCGATGACTCTATAGCCTCCGAGGAGATCCTCGCCGATAAAGCTTTTCGGTGACATACGATAATAATGTATCTCATCGGGAGCAGCAAGAATCGTGACAGCAGAAGATGGTAGATGATTTTCTAAGGCGTGCGAAGAAGGGGATCCGACAGACGAACATCCACAAAAGACGATAAAAATACATGTCGTTACTAGTCGTGATAGCATATTGTAACACCCTGGATTAAAAGGATAAACATACCATATATGCCATAATTATAGTAACTTAAATATCTATGTTATGAATGAATTTCGGAATAGGAATTTTTTACCACAGAGCTTTTTCAGTGACCAGTGACCAGTGATCAGTGATCAGTGATCAGTTATTCTATCCGCTAAACGCTATAACTATACGCTATAAAATCCCCAGACCCCCATTTCTGAGCGGTGAGCTGTAAAAACGGTAAATAGTGAACTATAACTCTATGCCATCCGCCATTCCTTTCACCCGGACACGGCAGTGCCCACTCTCGCCGTTGTCGTAACAATATGATTGCTCCTTTACATTTGTTTGAGGAAAACGTAAGAAAAAAAGTACAAACCACGACAATGACGACAGCTGTGCGTCCGCTGCGCGCGCTCTGCGCGGTGGTCGCTCTCTGTGTGCTCTGTGACTCTGTGGTGAAAAATTGGGGTCTCTTACTTTCCTTTGCGCGCCAAGGATACAAGTATGGTGTGTATCTTGCTGATGACATGCGATGCCGACTTGTAATATTCGTCTAGGACGAACAAAGTCTTGCGCAATTTATTCTTTATCACATCATTACGGTCAGTGCTCGCCGCTATCGCCGTCTTAAGGTTCGCAGAATTATTACTTTCGGTGGTCTCCCCTGCTTTGAAATGCTGGGGAAGCTCCTGCCATAATACCCATTCGTTTGTAATAGAAAGAGAAGGGCTGATATCGTCCTTATGCGCATTGCGCCAGTCCACTATCGCAGCATTGAGAGCGGCTTCGTATTCTTCAAGACCATTATCTGCAATTAAAGCATCATAATCTGCCTGAAAATCATCTACGTAACCTTCATAACGTTCTAATCTGTCTTCCCAATCACTTTTAAAAGGTAATTGATACCATTTGATATTATCCAATTTCTTTTCATATTTATCCACTCTTCCCTGCCAATAATCGATTCTTTCTTCAAGATACTCAAGTCGCACTTGTGTTACGGCATCAAGCCCATCAATCATTGCGCGCGCATCACTAATTGCGATTGCAGTGGTGTCAGTGGGGTCATCGTTTTCCTCGCCTGGGGCAGGAGGTGGTATCGTTAACGTTTCAACTAGGTAGTTTCCATTGTCGTCTTGAAATTCTTCTTCTTTAGGGAGAGAATCGTAAACAAGCTGCAATTGGGTTTTGAGAGAGCTGTCACCCAAAATACCGGCATTGTTATCAAGAAGGGCTTTAAGACGCACAACTAAAGCATTAGCATTGGTGATATCATCAACAGTAATATCGGTGGTGTCAGTACTGTTAGCAATAGCGGTGATATAATCATTAGTAAGATTGCTGGCGACGACAATAGCAGGGGATACAGAAACCGCGTCTTCGTCATTGTTTATTGTAACAATCTCAACGCCTTTTTTATAATACTTTGGGTTAAAATCATATTTTTCGAAATAGTAATCGGCTGAAGTGTCGTCGTTGACGAAAGACCCACCTTTTTTGTTGTACAACACCGTGAGGTCGCTGAGGATCTCGAGAGCTTCTTCGACGATATCGGAGTAGTCGATAAGAAGGTTGGCTTGGTGTTCGATGTCGAGGTTCGCCTTGGAAAGGTAGCTTACACGCAGGAATTCCTGTATCGTAGAAGTTTCGGGGGTGACGAGAAGCGAAGGGTCTAAGGCAGGATATAGGAAAGCAGCAAATTTATCCTGCCAAAAACTGTCATTGTAGTTCGTTCTTGTAAGAGTGAATGTACTGTTTTCGCCCTGAAAATTTGTGACCTGGGTGTTGAAGTCCGCAACAGTAGGAGTGTCACCGTTTTTTTCTTGGACGGCAGCGTATATATACCAGAAGGGAAGATTTGTGGTTAATGTAGAACCATCAGGTGGTGGAACATATGATATGTTGTTGAGGAATGTGCTCATAACGATATTTTTCCTTTTTTGTTAGCTTATATTTCTTGCTAAGGTTTTCATTATAGTACTTAACGCCAATGCAATATTCGCTGCAGATTTGTAAAATTCTTCGAATGTAAACATAGACTTCTTAAAGCGAGCCTGCATCTCAAGGTTCAGGTTTTCGACGTTGGACTTGGTGTTCCTAAGATAAAAACCAACATCTCTGTTGTTGACCCAGGTATCATTGAAAGCCTTGAGAGTGAGATCAGAGCCTCCACTTGTCATAGAGGCTATAATTTCTTGAGCTTGGCTGTATAGAGAAGATTCTGTTGTGGCGTCGTCGCTTCTGTTGGGGATGGCGTCGGCGGCTTCGGAGAGCGTGGTACGGGCAGCAAGAAGAGCAGTGCGGTCGACGGAGTCAATACCTCCTTCGGTGTGAAGCACAGTATCTAACAGGAGTTTAGGTTCGTCAACTGCGATGCCATCTTCTAAAGTATATGTCCAAATTTCTGTATCTTCATTATATTCTGCAGAATACGTGCTCGTTATGTCACCATCGTCATTTCTTGCCACATAATATACTTCG
>Ga0209042_1001040_pt1 | contig 23312 bp, 22 predicted proteins | sample SaaInlV_200m_DNA_6_FD_184649 | JGI IMG/M metagenome (GOLD analysis project Ga0209042, IMG submission 184649) | Marine microbial communities from expanding oxygen minimum zones in the Saanich Inlet - SI037_S2LV_200m_DNA (SPAdes) (version 2) | ecosystem: Environmental > Aquatic > Marine >...
GCACTACGCTCTCGCAAATTTCTTCGCCATCAGTGTTCATAGAAGTTATGCTCCACTGATATTCGCCGCCTTGCTCGAAAGCTTCCATATATCGGGCTATTTCAGCTTTGTCGCTTTCAAAAGAGACTATATTCCCTGTGACCTGCCCCCCGAAAACTGGTCCAACAAGAATGTTAGTATTGGACCGTTCAGGAGGCAGAACCAATGGCAAAACGAAAGATATTTTCAGCGGAAAAGATCATCATAAAACTGCGTGAAGCAGAAGTCCTGCTTGGCCAAGGCAAGAATGTAAAAGAAGCTTGTCGAGTCCTTGAGATCAGCGAACAGACCTATTATCGTTGGCGGAAAGAGTACGGGGGATTGAACACAACGCAGGCAAAAAAACTAAAAGCACTGGAAAAGGAAAACACCCGGCTGAAAGGATTGGTGGCAGATCTGTCGTTGGATAACGCCATCCTCAAGGAAGTGCTCTCAAAAAAGTGATCAGCCCGGACAGGCGTCGCCAGGTAGTCGAACAGGTGCAAGAAGTACTGGATGTGTCTGAGAGACGAGTGTGCCGGGTATTGGGACAACCAAGATCAACCCAGCGCTACAACAAGAGCATTGCAGACGATGAAGAAATACTCACCGCACGCATCCTTGGATTAGCAAGTCAGTATGGGCGCTACGGTTATCGACGGATCACGGCTCTTCTGCAACAGGAAGGTTGGCAGGTCAATCACAAGCGTGTTGAGCGCGTTTGGCGTCGGGAAGGGCTGAAAGTGCCTAAAAAACAACCGAAACGTGGCCGCCTGTGGCTGAACGATGGCTCTATTGTACGCCTGCGACCTGAGTTTCCCAAACATGTATGGAGCTATGACTTCATGCAGGATCGCACTCACAATGGGACCCCATTCCGCATCCTGAATGTGATCGACGAATACACCCGCGAATGTTTGGCTGTGCGGGTCGGACGCAGCCTAACTCATCAAGATGTGCTGGAAGTGCTGAATGAACTGTTTTGTGCGCGGGGAGTGCCTGTGCATCTGCGTTCAGATAATGGATCGGAGTTCACAGCCAAAGGGGTGCGTGCCTGGCTAAAGAAATTGGAGATCAAGCCGCTCTTCATCGAGCCGGGTAGTCCTTGGGAGAATGGTTATGTTGAATCGTTCAATGGGAAGATGCGAGACGAGTTGCTGGCAAGAGAGATCTTTTATTCACTGAAGGAGGCTCAGATCATGATCGAGATGTGGCGCAAGCACTACAATACCATCAGACCCCATAGCGCATTGGGTTATCGTCCCCCCATACCAGCTACAATCGTGCTGCAACCTTCCCAATTCCAGCCAGTTCGACTAACATAAGAACTGGTACAACTATTGGGGGCAGGTCAGTTGAATGCACAGAAAAATCTAAGAAGACAGGCAAATACTGATAGTTTAACGGGGCTATATAACAGACGTAGTTTTTTTCAAAGAACGCAGCAGGAAATTTCAAGATATCAGCGAAGCAAAAGATTTTTTTCCTTACTCATGATCGATATTGACCATTTCAAAAATGTCAACGACACGTATGGACATTCTACAGGAGATATTGTTTTGCAATCGCTGGCTAGAACTTTGCTAAAAACTGCACGCGAACAAGACATCGTGGCACGCACAGGTGGAGAGGAGTTTTCTATCCTGCTGCCTGAAGCAAAGAAAGATAAAGCCAAGATATTCGCAGAACGCATTCGTGAAATAGTGAGTGAAAGTGAGATGGGAACAAAAGAAATAGAAATCCAAATTACCATTAGTATCGGTGTCGCAGAGATTTGTCCCAATGAAGATAAGGATGATATTTATAATCGTGCTGATAGTGCGCTCTATCGCGCTAAATCAGCTGGGCGAAATCGTGTAGAAGTGGCTTAAATTCTGAAATCTGTGTTCTATTCTCTCCAAGCCTGTGCTATAATACCGCCCATTGGAGCAAATGATGACCTATATAAACATTCCCAATAATAATAACGATAATGATAATTCGACCATCAGGCGATGGGACGGGCAATAGAACTTGCCTGGTAACGAATTCATTTTCGGAACACCCTTCGCCCAAAGCTGAGAAAGCTAAGGGCGATTTCGCTTTATAGGACAAAATTAAACCGCCAAGACGCGGAGAACGCCAAGATTATTTTTAGGTCGCCAAGAAAACACAAAAACTTGGCGGCTTGGTGGTTCAAAAAACTCGGAGGAACTCATGTACAAAACGCATACTTGCGGCGAATTACGCGCATCCCAAATCGGGGAAACTGTCACCCTGGCCGGCTGGGTTCATAATTTTCGTAATCACGGCGGCGTGACCTTTATCGACTTGCGTGACCGTTTCGGTCTCACGCAGATTGTTGGCAACCCTGAAGTCAGCCAAGAGCTTTTTCCGCTCAAAGAAGCACGCTCTGAATGGGTCTTACAAGTGACCGGTGAAGTGCGTCCGCGTATTGAGGGTGCGATCAATCCCAACCTTGATACAGGCGAGATCGAAGTTGCTGTAAAAAGCGTGAAAATACTAAATAAAGCCAAAATGCTGCCCATTCTGATCAACAAAGATGAAGAAGTGGATGAACACCTCCGATTGAAATACCGCTATCTTGATCTGCGCCGTAATTCAATGCGCCGTAATTTGGAGCTGCGTCATAGCACTGTCAAATTTATTCGCGATTATTTAGACGCACAGAGTTTCCTCGATATTGAGACCCCAATTCTCTTCAAAACTACCCCCGAAGGCGCACGCGATTATCTTGTCCCCTCACGCGTGCATCCCGGGCAATTTTATGCGTTGCCACAATCCCCGCAGCAGTTGAAGCAGATGCTCATGGTCGCAGGCGTGGAGCGCTATTTCCAGATCGCGCGTTGTTTCCGTGATGAAGATCAGCGCGGCGACCGTCAGCCTGAGTTCACACAACTTGACCTCGAGATGTCCTTCGTCGAACGTGATGATGTGATGAAGCTCGCCGAGGGCATGTTCACCGAATTGGTTGCCAAAGTTGTGCCCGAAAAGGAAGTTTTCCAGACTCCTTGGCCCCGCATTACGTATAACGAAGCGATGGAACGATTTGGCAAAGATAACCCCGACATCCGCTTTGGGCTGGAATTGGTTAATATCGGCGATCTTGTCGCAGAGTGTGGATTTGGCGTTTTTGAAGGCACCATTAAAGCTGGTGATGAAGTTCGTGGCATTAATGCCAAAGGGCTGGGCGACTACTCCCGCAAGAAGATCGACGCGCTGACAGATTATGTCAAAGCCAATGGCGGCGCAAAAGGTCTCGCGTATATTGCCCTGACCAGCGACAGGCAAATGCGCTCATCATTTGCAAAATTCTTAACGGAAGATGTCAAAGATGCGATCCTTAAACGGATGGAAGCCGAAAGTGGCGACCTTCTGCTCTTTGTCGCCGACCAAGCCGAAACCACGTACGAGGCGCTCGGTCGTTTACGAGTCCATCTTGGTGATCTGCTTGAGCTGCGCGATCCTAATATCCTCGGCTTCTGCTGGGTGATCGACTTCCCATTTGTCTTCTGGAACGAAGATGAAAAACGCTGGGATCCCAGCCATCACCTTTTCACCTCCCCGATGGTCGAAGATATTCCCATGCTCGCTAATGAAACCGGCAAAGTACGCGGACAGCAATACGATATGGTGCTGAATAATTACGAAGTTGGTGGCGGCTCTATTCGTATCCACGACGGCGCGTTGCAGGAGCAGGTCTTCAAACTGATCGGTCTTGACCCTGCCGTAGCAAAAGAGCGTTTCGGGCATATGCTTGAAGCCTTCACTTATGGCGCGCCCCCGCACGGCGGCATTGCCATTGGCATGGATCGCCTCATAATGTTGCTCGCCAACGCGCCCAATATCCGTGAAGTGATCGCTTTCCCCAAAAATCAAAACGCGCGTGACGTGATGGGCGATGCGCCCTCCCCTGCAGAAGAGAAACAATTGGTAGAATTACATATCAAGGTTAGAGAATAGGGATTAGAGAAAATAGAACAGTCTCTGAGCGGAGACGTAGCGAAGCGAAGTCGCAGTCGAAGAGCGGCATTTGCAAAAACCGTCCTTCGACTACAGGCTTCTCTATCGTTCAGCCCTCCGCTCAGGAACTGGAAGAAGGAGAAAATATGAAAATTATCAGCGTAAGCGATATCGCCCAGCACGATGGCGAAGAAGTCTCCATTCAGGGTTGGGTTTATAAACGCACCGGCAAAGGCAAGCTCGCCTTTTTGCTCGTGCGCGATGGTTCTGGATTTGTGCAATGCGTTGCCTTTAAGGGCGATTTGGACGAGGCGCTCTTCGAGACCATTAGCAAGATTCCCCAAGAATCATCCGTTGTCATCACCGGTACAGTCCGGAAGGACGACCGTGCCCCGGGCTTGCCCGGCGGTTACGAAATAGGGATCAGCACCTTTGACGTGATCCAAGCCGCCGCGGACGATTATCCGATGGCGCTCAAAGAACACGGCGCAGATTTTGCGCTCGACAACCGCCATTTCTGGCTGCGAATGCCCAGCCAGTGGGCGATTCTGCGCATCCGCGCAACGATCATTTCTGCTGTTCGCGAATGGCTGGACAATAACGGCTTCATTTTGATGGACACCCCCATCCTGACCCCTGCCGCTGCCGAAGGCACAACCACGCTCTTCGAGACCGAATATTTCGACGAAGGCAAAGCCTATCTCGCACAGACGGGGCAACTCTATAACGAAGCCAATATCTTCGCCTTTGGCAAAGTTTATTGCTTTGGCCCCACCTTCCGTGCCGAAAAATCCAAAACCCGCCGCCACCTGACCGAATTCTGGATGGTCGAACCGGAAATGGCTTTCTGCGACCTTGATGGTTTAATGGACATCGAGGAACAGTTCATCACACATATCGTCAAGCGCGTCCTTGAAAAGAACAGACCCGAACTCGAATCGCTCGAGCGCGACATCGCTGCTCTCGAAAAAGTGGATGGTGCTTTCCCACGCATCTCTTACGACAAAGCCGTTGAGATGATCAAAGAGATCCAAGCCAAAACAGAAGACCCCGAAGAAAAAGAATTCCTCGAGATCGAATGGGGCATGGACTTTGGCGCACGTCACGAAACTGTACTCACGCAACAATTCGACAAACCTGTCTTCGTTTACGGCTACCCGACCCAGGTCAAAGCCTTCTACATGGAACCAATGCCCGGTAGACCCGAAGCCTGCAAAAGCGTAGACTTGCTCGCCCCCGAAGGCTACGGCGAGATCACCGGCGGCTCCGAGCGTATGTCCGACCCCGACCTGCTGCTCGAACGCCTCCACGAGCACGGGCTGCCCGAAGAATCCTTCAAATGGTATCTTGAACTGCGCAAATACGGCTCCGTTCCGCACTCAGGCTTCGGCATGGGTATCGAACGCACCGTCGCCTGGATCTGCGGCACAGACCATATCCGCGAGACCATTCCTTTCCCAAGGACGATCAAACGGGTTTATCCATAGTTTCTCACCCCAGAGACTACAAAAGTCTTGAAGACTTTTGTAGTCTGTTTTTTTTCACAGCAATTATTAAAGATATTGCTTCAACTGTGGGCATTTTGAAGTGAAACTATGAAAACAAAAAACGTACCAACCATTCTTGTTTGTGCTCTTCTTCTTTCAGCTTGTGTTGGTGTCACACCTTATCCAGCACCACCAACGATTTCAGCAACATCCACTATTCCACCAACAATCACAGAAACTACCCGCCCCAACGCCAATCAATACGCCAACATTAACACTAACTCCCCGCTGGTACACACCAACACCAGAAACACTTAATGGATACCCAACTCCTGAAATTATAGTGTCACCTAAATGTGGATCAGAAGGCTGCCTCTTAAACTTAACTCCTGAACCTCAGAGACAGGATATTACATTTTATGAATTGTATGTAGGAAAATATGTATTAAGAAATTGGTGCGATAGTGATCCAGAAGCTAATTATTTTGCATCTTGTGCTGTCACAATTTCATCAAAGGGTATGCAACAAACAGAAATTTGGGGGTATGGCACCGCTTGGATAGGAGCAGAAACGGGGGCAGACTTAACAGGAAATGGAATTTCTGAAATTGTTATTGTCACATCAAATGGAGTTGCAAGTGATGGAACGGGAAAGTTTGTGTATGAAGCAGGAGATACACTAACCATGATTATGCAAGCTCATGGAAATGGAACCTTTATCGATTTGAATGAAGATGGAGCCTATGAGTATGTTACACCGCGTAGAATATAGTCAAGCTTTCCCGCTGGGGGTAATATATGGCTTGATGTCGCTTACGAATATCAAGGTAACGAAGGCTATATACTTAGCACTGAAAAATTTATAGACCAAATCAACGATATTCAAATAAATCTCAATACACTTACAGAATTTGAAAAAGAATATCCAGATGCATCGCTTCAATTCGAAGTTTTTGATTATGATTACAGTTCAGCCGAACTCAGTCTATACAGGATAGTTGCGTACTATCTTCTAGCGGGAGAAGAAAATACTGCATTGGAATTCTTGAATAAGTATTTTTCTGAAGAGAAAGCAGCGGAATATTTGCTCGTTATTATAAGTGATATGGGAATCAGATAGCACCTTGAAAGCAATATCAATTTCATAGAATCAACTCTGCTGTACCGACCACATTCGCGATACGATTCCCGTCCCGATGGCGATAAAACGGATTTATTCGTAATTTATTACCGTAAGGGCGGGGCTAAGTCCCGCTCCTAATTTTTCAAAGGACAACAATCATGCCCCATTGCATTATTGAACACTCAAAAGGAGTAAAGAGTTTATCTTCTCCTATAAATTTAATTGAAGCAGTGCATCAAGGAGCTTTCAAATCAGGGCTTTTTCGAGAGGCTGATATAAAGGCTAGAGCCATCTCTTTTGAACATTATCAAGTAGGGAACACGGAACTTGGTTTTATCCATGTCACGGTCAGAATTTTATCTGGACGCAATGAAGAACAACGCACAAAGCTATCAAATTCCGTTTTGGCAGAACTCGAAAAACTCAACTTATCTTCAACTTCATTAACAGTTGAAATTTGTGAAATAGACAAAGAAAGCTACGCAAAAATGATTGTGTAGAAAATATCCCTTTCCAAGCAGCGCGGTATCACCCGAATCTGCGATACGGACCAGATTCGTAAAACTATCCCCTTCCCACGTACGATCAAACGAGTTTATCCTTACTTCAGCAGGCTACAAAAGTCTTTGAAATTTTTGTAGCCTTTTTCTTTTCATCCCTACAAATCTATCAACTAGTTTTCTCAGAATTCCCTACACAGCCTCAAAGCTTTATGGTATAAAGAGCTTAACCCTGCTAAGCAGGTGATGCTGCACTCAAAGTTTTGTACCAACAATTGTATGAAGGGTTTTGATCTCACAGAGATTACGCGATAGGCCTGAGCCAAGGCGAAAGTTCTGCGGTAAGAACCCAACCTGTGAAAGCAGGTTCAAAACATAGCGGCACACGGCATTGGCGGGGTTACCCTTTACAGGGTTTAACAACTAAATAATGGAGAACCAGCGGCTGGATCCCGTGTTTCGGAAAAATCGAAACTGTGGGATTACGAGGTGAAGGTTCCGTCCCGCGAGGGACGCGCTAATGGTGCTCACTAACGTGAGCTTCAGAAAATCGGATAGATCAGCGGATGCCTTTGGAGTTTGATCACAAACTCCCTTCTCCCTTCCAAAGAAAGTATGCTCTGAAAAGCGTGCGGTAACGTGCGCCACAAGGAAAATACAGTGGTACAGGTGAAATCTACCTGTTTGTATTTTCTGGAAGGGCATTTCTATTTAAACAGACTTCGTTTGCTTAAGGTATGCCTATACAGGCATACCTTTTTTTATTTCTAGGCAGAAAAGACTCGAAAGGTCTCTAAATGAAAGTAAATCATTTCGCAAATTCCATACGCCCACAAAGCCGGAAAAGCTATGCGGCGAAAAGACCTTTCGCGTCCCCTCTTCAAGCCCGCAAGAAACGGGTCGCATTTTACAGGGCAAAATATATACTTGGAGTATCCATTTTTTTCTCCAAGGAGGATCTCCCATGACTCTTAATCTTAGTCAGGCAGCCAGCGATTACACGATCATCGCCCAAGCCATCCGTTACATAGAAAAGCATCAGCGCAGCCAGCCCACCCTCGCCGAAATCGCCAAAAGCGTCAATCTCAGCGAGTACCACTTTCAGCGCCTATTCACGCGCTGGGTTGGGATCAGCCCCAAACGCTTTCTCCAATTTCTCACCAAAGAAAACGCCAAACGTTTGCTTGCAGAAGGCAGCCTGCTTGATGCTGCCTATCAAAGCGGGCTTTCCGGCACCGGTCGCCTGCACGATCTTTTTGTCCAAACCGAAGCCCTTACCCCGGGCGAGATCAAGCAAAAAGGCGCGGGGCTAGAAATCCGTTATGGCAGCCATCCCACCCCCTTTGGGCAAACGCTCATCGCCGCAACCGAGCGCGGCATTTGCCGCCTCGCCTTTGATGCAAATAATGCCCTCGCCACTCTAAAAGCTGATTTTGGAAACGCGACCCTCATCCTGGATGCTGCCCACACGCAGAATCTCATCGAGAAAATCTTCTCTTCGAGCAGCGACGGAACGCCCCTGACCCTCGACTTGCGAGGCACCAATTTTCAGATACAAGTCTGGGAAGCTCTTCTGCGAATCCCCACTGGAGAAGTGACCACCTACCAAAGCATCGCCGCAGCTATTGGCTCACCAAAAGCATCGCGCGCTGTCGGCAGCGCGGTAGGTAAAAACCCTGTTCCCCTGCTAATTCCCTGCCACCGCGTCATCCGCGCAACGGGCGAATTTGGGCAATACGCCTTTGGCAGCACCCGCAAAAAAGCCATTCTCGGCTGGGAAATGGCACAAAGCTCCCAGTCTCTGAGCGGAGACGTAGCGACAGCGTAGTCGCAGACGAAGAGCGGCTTTACCAAGAACCGCCCTTCGACTACGTGCATTGCTTCGCAAAGCGCTCCGCTCAGGGGCTGCAAGGAAAACAATGACAAACATCAACAAAAAAACACTCATCTGGATCGCACTGATCGCTATCTATCTCATATGGGGATCAACCTATCTTGCCATTCGTTATGTGGTCGAGAGTATGCCGCCCTTTATGAGCATGGGGATGCGTTTTATCGTTGCAGGCGTAGCATTATATGCATGGCGTATTGCCAAAGGTGACCCTGTCCCCACACGCCGTCAATGGCGGGATGCCGGCATCATCGGTTTACTGCTACTCGTCGGCGGGAACGGTTTAGTCGCATGGGCAGAGCAATTCGTCCCATCAGGGATCGCGGCATTACTCATCAGCACCGTCCCGATCTGGATGGTCGTGATCGAATCCCTGCGCCCGGGCGGCGAAAAACCAACTCTGAGAGCCATCGTCGGGTTGGTACTTGGTTTTGGCGGCGTTGCGTTGATGATCGGACCCGGCGAATTAAGCGAACAAATTGGCGCGCTGCATCCGCTTGGGCTGATAGCACTCCCCGCTGCTGCTTTGCTGTGGTCTTTTGGCTCGGTTCATAGCAAAAGCTCTGACCTACCAGAATCTACGCTGATGACCACGAGCGTGGAGATGTTAATCGGCAGTGCCGGCTTATTCCTTGTGAGCATCTTGCGTAGCGAATGGGCTGGATTTAGCGTAGGGGCTGTACATAGTGAATCATGGATCGGATTGGTTTACCTCTCGATCGTCGGTTCGCTGGGTGGTTTTGTAGCCTATGCCTATTTGCTCAAGAATGCGCCTATCTCGCTCGTCTCAACTTATGCCTATGTGAACCCGGTCATTGCGATTTTTCTCGGCGCATGGATCGCGCAGGAATCTCTAAACGGTAGAACTATTCTCGCCGCGATGGTTATTCTCGGGGCAGTGATCCTGATCACGACAGGAAAAAGCCGCTCGAAGCCGACCCAGCCAATATCCACGTCTGACGCGGAGGAAGCCCCCCCGTCCACTTAATTGATCCACTACCTGCGTGTCAACCAACTCGCGCAGTTTGGAAAATCAAACTATCCAACTTATTTATAGGAGAAAAAAATGGATACCAAAGAATTACTCGAACGTATTGAGAAAGACAATGTCAAGTTTATTTCATTGCAATTTACTGATGTCTCTGGCACAGTAAAATCGGTGGATATGCCGGTGCGCAATTTCCCTGATGCAGCCGAAGACGGCGTTTGGTTTGACGGCTCATCGGTAGCGGGATTTGCGCGCATTCAAGAAAGTGATATGCGCCTGATCGTAGATAAAGATACTTACGCTGTCTTGCCTTGGTCGCCCGAAGAACGACGCCGCGCACGCGTTTTTTGTGATGTGCATACCCCCGATGGAGAACCTTTTGAAGGCGACCCGCGTGGCACATTGAAAAGAATATTGGCAAAAATCGCCGAACGCGGCTGGACACTGAATATCGGCGCAGAGCCTGAGTTTTTCCTTTTTAAACGCGGTAACGGCTCTGGCGTTCACCCTGTGCCGCATGATGTTGGCGGCTATTTCGATTTTTCTGCCAATGACGAAGCTGTGCGCGTCCGCACACAATTGATGGAAGCCCTCGATGAAATGGGATTGGATATTGAAGTGGGCCACCACGAAGTAGCATTGGGGCAGCACGAAATTGACTTCCGCTATGGCGATGCCTTGCGCATTGCTGACAATGTTTTGACGCTGAAATACACTGTAAAAGCAATCGCTGAACAAAATGGATTGGTCGCTTCCTTCATGCCGAAACCGATCTTTGGCGTAAACGGCTCTGGAATGCACTGCCACCAATCGCTTTTTGATGAGAATGGCGAGAATCTCTTCTTTGATGATAGTGATGAGTTCAAACTCTCCAAATTGGCATATAGCTTCATGGCAGGGCAGTTGAAACATGCTCGTGCATTAACAGCTGTCGTGGCCCCGACCATTAATTCCTACAAACGTTTGGTTCCTGGCTACGAAGCACCTGTTTATATCGGTTGGGCGCAAACAAACCGCTCGGCGTTGATCCGTATTCCGCGCCATATCGAAGGGCGCGATAAAGCAGTACGCGCCGAAGTCCGCTTCCCCGATCCTTCTTCAAACCCCTATTTGGCATTTGCTGTATTGCTTGGCGCAGCATTAGACGGCATTGATAACGAAATGACTGTTCCCGCTGCAATGAATAACATCAACATCTATCATCTAACCCCCGAAGAGCGCGCAGAAAAGGGCATAGAATCACTCCCTGGCTCTCTTGCAGAAGCCATGCGTGAACTGGAAAACAACGCTGTCATCCGCGAGACATTAGGCGCATCAGCTTACGATGCTTTCTCCCGCGCAAAATGGGCAGAGATCGAAGACCATCGCTTAAATGTTTCAGATTGGGAAGTTGAGCGATATTTGGAAACGGCATAGGTCAGTAAGCAGTATTCAGTTTTCAATAAAAGCAAAAAATCCCTCCGAGATGAAAACCTTAGAGGGATTTTTGTTTACCTTTTTGGGGATAAAAAACCGGATCGCGCGTGACCTTCAGTTTGCTCCCATTTAATAAACAGATATTCAGCAAAATGCCAATTCTGTAAACCCAATACTGACCACTGATCCCCGATTTACCACTCACTACTCTTCTTCATCATCCTACAGAAAGAACAATTTTCTTGCGCAGACGTCGGCTGCCCACAAGTGGGGCAGATATGTAACTCAGGCACAATCTCAGTCGTCGGCTCAGCGAAAAGACCCTTCTTTTTGGCAGTCAAAAACTTTACAAAGAAGTGCATTTTCGCACCGGGATGTTGATTCTCTAATTGGTTGAGTAATTCCTTATACTGAGTCGATGTCGAGCCTTCGGCAAAGGGGCATTCGTCGTATATATATTCGATGCCGCGCAGGAGGGCATAGGCTGCCATCTCACGTTCGTAAAAATGAAAAAGGGGTTTCACTTTACGCGCTAAGCCATCCTTCGAGGGAAGCACAGGATGCTGCCGAATGAGATAATCCCCGTTCCACTGGAGGGTATTCGAGAAAAGCGTAGCGGCCTCGTCGTCAAGATTATGCCCGGTAGCAAGAACATCGTAACCAAAATCTCGGGCAAGGCGGTTCATCTCGTGGCGTTTAACGAGACCACATGTGGAGCAAGGTTTGTCGCGTCCACGTTTTGTTTTTTTTGCCAACATCGGGAGATCTGTCCCGTAATCAGCTGCTATATTGACAACGTGCAAATTCAGGTCATGTTCGTTGGCAAATTTCTCCGTCAGGCGTTGTGATTCAGCCGAGTAGCTGAACCCTTCATCGATGCCGAGAGCGATATACAATCCGTCCGCTTGGTAGCCAAGAATACGCAAAATATCCCATAGCGCGAGAGAATCTTTACCGCCCGAAACCGCGACTAAAATCTTCTCGTCAGGGGTGAACATCTTATATTTCTCGATAAATTTCTGCGTCTGCTCAGGCAGCCATTGCAAAAAGTCATCTTTGCATAAGCCCATATTGTGCTGGCGCATATTGATCGCAGCTTTACCGCCGCATTTTTTACACTTCATATCTAGCCACCAGAAATCACGGAGACCAGCTTTATGGTCTCGCCATCTTTCAAAATCGTATCTTCAGTGATCAGCTCGCCGTCACGCACGCAGATGATGGATTCAGGCAAAATTTCAAGTTTATTGAGTGCAGAAAGCAAAGTGCTGCCAGCTTTGACTTCATATTTTTTGTCACGTAAAATGATCGTGGTTGTATATTTCATAGGCGCGATTTTACCATTATTGTGCAGAGAAGACCCGCAAGGTCTTCATCAATTCTTTTCCAAACCGATATCTATGCAGCCATAGACCGCCAACAAAGAAAGACTCTTATTGAGACCTTTCGGGTCTCCGGTTGTGGTAGGATTCTGACATGTCTCATAATCAAAAAATCGGACGCTGGGGCGAGCAGATCGCTGCCGAGCATTTAGAAAAACAAGGGTATAAACTTGTGGACAGGAACGTCCGCACGCCTTATGGGGAGATTGATCTGATCCTTAAACGTGGCGAGATCGTGGTCTTCGTCGAAGTCAAAACGCGGACTTCGGCTGGCTACGGATATCCTGAAGAATCTATTACACCCCGAAAACAGCAACACATGTTCGATTGCGCGGAGCATTACGCCCAAGAGAACGCACTAGAGCATTGGCAAATTGATGCGATTGCTGTTGAAGGAAAACCTTCGGCGAAAATGCCGAAGATCACGCATTTTGAAGATGTTATTTGATAAAAGCTGTGCATTGCATCTGCTTTTGATGCGTTGCACAGCGGTTGAAAAAGAAAACGACTAAAGTCGTTACTACAAGGTAAAAGGATTTGAAAAGTTTGAAAGATGAAGGTTTAAAACCCCCTCTCATCGCGATCATTGGTCCCACAGCTGTTGGAAAGACAGAATTATCTCTCCAACTTGCTGAGCGCTTTAACGGCGAGATCATTTCATCCGATTCGAGGCTCTTTTATCGTGGGATGGATATTGGTACAGCTAAACCTTCGCAAGAAGAGATGGCGCGTGTGCCCCATCATCTGATCGATGTGGCTGACCCTGATGAAACCTGGTCTTTGGGGAAATTTCAAAAGGCAGCATCAGAAATCATTGAGGATATTGTAAAACGCAGAAAGTTACCATTTCTCGTTGGGGGAACGGGGCAATATTTTCGCTCAGTAACAGAGGGTTGGCTTCCGCCAGAAGTGAAGGCAGATGAGCGGTTAAGGGGAGAGTTAGAAAAGCTAAGGGAAGAAAAAGGTGCAGAATGGTTACACGCTAAACTAGCGTTTCTTGACACTGACGCCGCCGAGAAGATTGATTATCGCAATGTGCGTAGAACCATCCGTGCGCTGGAGGTGATCTTGACGACGGGAAAGAAATTTTCGTCGCAGCGCAAGAAGGGAGCATCACTCTATAATTTGTTGACGATCGGATTGAAACGCCCACGCCCAGAGTTATACGAGCGTGTAGACCTACGAATTGAGAAGATGTTTGAAGAGGGGTTACTGGACGAGGTGCAAAGTCTGCTTGATGCAGGGTATGCGCCAGATTTACCGAGTATGACTGCGTTGGGATACCACGAATGTGTGGCGGTTTTAAACGGGGAAATGCCTCAGGATGAAGCGATCACGCAGATGAAACGGATAACGCGTATTTTCGTACGGAGGCAAGCCAATTGGTTTAAAGATGATGATGCCGGTATTCTGTGGTTCGAGGCGGGCGATGCGGAGATTTTCATCCAAATAGAAGAAAAAATTCGTAACTGGTTGCATAAAACAGGGTTTTAATTTAATTTTTCCTGTATAATACACAAACCGAAAGCCAAAGCAGTTATTTTTCAATTGAATAGATAGGAGGAGTTTCCTGATGGAGAAAGCCTGGATTAAGAATTACGATAAAGGTGTTCCAACAACGATCGACTATCCCCAAGCACCCTTGTTCCACTTTTTAGAAGAGGCTGCAAAAAAGTACCCTGATAAGGCATGCACTATTTTTAAGGGTGCTACGATCTCTTTTAAAGAAATGGATGAGATCACCGATGCTTTAGCCGGAGCATTGGCAGATATGGGGGTGAAGAAAGGTGACCGCATAGGTATCTTTATGCCAAATACGCCGCAATTCGTTATGTCATATTACGGCATTTTGAAAGCAGGCGGCGTTGTGGTGGCATCGAACCCGCTCTATACGGCATCTGAAATTGCGCATCAGGCAAAGGATGCTGGCATTGAGATCATGTTCGTGATGAGCAATTTCTATCAGACAATGAAATCTGCTCAAGCGAATACGAATATCAAGACCTTGATCGTCACCAATCTTAAAGAAACATTGCCTCCTGTCTTAAGTTTGCTCTTCACCCTTGCAAAAGAGAAAAAAGGCGGCTTCCGCATTGAAGGTGGCTTGGACGAAGGCGATATCTGGATGAAAGACCTGATGGCAAAATTTAGTCCCAGCGACCGCCCTGACGTTGAAGTGACTCCTGATGATACTTGTTTGTTCCAGTATAGCGGTGGAACCACCGGCGTTTCAAAAGGTGCCGTTGCACGTCATCGCAATATCGTGGCGAATTCTCTGCAAATTGCCAGCTGGATGACCGATCTGGACGAGGGCAATGAAGTAATGTTGATGGGCATTCCGCTTTTCCATGTTTATGGCATGGTTGCCGGGATGAATTTCTCTCTGGCGACTGGCTCCAGCATGGTGATGGTTCCTAACCCACGTGATCTTAAAGATGTGCTTGAGAATATTAGCAAGTATCGCGCATCTATTTTCCCTGGCGTACCAACTTTATATAATGCCTTGAACAACCATCCTGATGTGCTGTCTGGCAAATATGATCTCTCTTCGATCAAAGCCTGTATCTCTGGCTCTGCTCCACTTATGCGTGAGACCAAAGATAAATTTGAAGAACTCACAGGCGGTAAAGTTTTCGAAGGTTACGGTCTTTCTGAAGCCCCGACAGCGACACACTGTAATCCCTTTAATGGCGAGAACAAAACCGGCTCGATCGGTATGCCGCTCCCCGATGTGGAGTGTCGTATTGTAAGTCTGGATGACGGCGAAACTGAAATGGCTGTCGGCGAGATCGGCGAGATCGTGCTTCAGGGTCCGCAAGTGATGAAGGGCTATCATAATATGCCCACGGAGACTACAAACTCGCTGCGCGAGTGGAAAGGTGAGACCTGGCTCTATACAGGCGACATCGCCCGCATGGACGAAGATGGCTATTTCTATATCGTCGACCGCAAGAAAGAACTCATCAAACCAGGTGGATTCCAGGTTTGGCCTCGTGAAGTAGAAGAGGCAATCTCTGATCATCCGAACGTGCTTGAAGTTGGTGTCGCTGGTATCCCCGATCCTTATCGTGGTGAGACCGTGAAGGCTTGGATCGTAGTCAAAGAAGGCGAAACCCTAACCGAAGATGAAGTAAAGGCATTTGCTAAAGAGAATTTGGCGAAATATAAAGTCCCCACCCATGTTGAGTTCCGTGATGAGCTACCGAAAACAACCGTTGGCAAGATTTTACGACGCGAGTTAGTGCGTCAGCACAAGGAAGCAGGCGAATAACCCCTTTCCCAGCAGCCTGCTGCCCCACATTCTAAAAACTGAATTTAGGGCAGGAGCAAAGAGAAAAAGAAAAAGGAGGTCTTCGTGGAAGACCTCCTTTTTTATTGCTTGTAATAATGGTTTCGGTATGTCCCTAAATATTTTGGGCTCGCAACCACTCAGATAATTAAGAAATCTGCGGCGTGCCGCTCTTCTTCTCAAAAGGTGGTGGGAAGAGGGCTTCAAATTCTTCGCGGCTGATATTTTCTTTCTCAATAAGCGCCTCTGCAACCACTTCTAATTCTTTGCGGTATTTCTTCAAGAGACTCTTTGCGGTCTTGTAGGCTTCATCCACCATTTTGCGGACTTCGGCATCGATCTTTTCTGCAATAGCATCCGAGTAATCGCGCTGTTCTGAAATTTCACGTCCCAGGAAAACCAATTCTTCTTTTTGACCGTAAGTCATCAAGCCCATTTCATCGCTCATGCCAAGGCGCGTGACCATCGTGCGTGCCATTTTGGTGACTTGTTCCAGGTCACTGGATGCACCAGAAGTGATGTCATCGAAGGCTTCTTCTTCTGCCACACGCCCACCGAGAGCATAAGCCAAAGTTGCCTTCATCTTCTTACGAGATTGGAGCATACGTTCTTGGTCGGGGCGGAACCAGGTTACGCCACCAGCTTGCCCACGTCCGATAATGGTCACTTTTTGGACAGGGTCGGCTTCGGCAAGGGCATTGCCTACAACTGCGTGCCCGGCTTCGTGATAAGCGATAATTCGTTTTTCTTCATCTGAGATCAGGCGGGACTTGCGCTCAGGTCCCATCACCACTCGTTCAATCGCTTCATTCAGGTTTTCTTGAGTAATTGTTTTTTTATTCTGGCGAGCAGCCAAGATAGCGCCTTCATTAATCAGGTTTTCAAGGTCAGCACCCACAAATCCTGGGGTACCGCTCGCAATTGAACTCAAATCCACATCGGGGTCGAGGGGTTTACCCTTCGCGTGCACGTTCAGGATTTCTTCGCGCCCCTTCATATCTGGGCGATCCATCATCACGCGCCGATCAAAGCGTCCAGGGCGTAGCAAGGCAGGGTCAAGAATGTCCGGTCGGTTGGTTGCAGCGACCATGATGACGTTCGTATCCGTGTCAAAGCCATCCATCTCCACCAGCATCTGATTCAAAGTCTGCTCACGCTCATCGTGCGAGCCACCTAGCCCAGCGCCACGTTGGCGACCGACAGCGTCGATCTCGTCAACAAAGATGATGCAAGGAGCGTGGCGTTTTGCCTGCTCGAAAAGATCGCGGACACGGCTTGCACCAACACCAACGAACATCTCAACAAATTCAGAACCAGATATGGAAAAGAATGGGACAGCGGCTTCGCCTGAGACAGCTTTTGCCATCAGCGTTTTGCCTGTGCCCGGTGCGCCAACCAGGAGAACACCCTTGGGGATACGTGCTCCTAGCTGGATAAATTTATCCGGCTCTTTCAGGAACTCGACAATCTCACCCAACTCTTGTTTGGCCTCATCAGCACCTGCTACATCGTCAAAGGTGACGGTGGGGTTTTCACCCGTAAACATACGCGCGCGTGATTTCCCGAAAGACATGGCTTGGTTATTGCTGCCTTGTGCCTGACGGAAAATAAACCAAAGGATACCAACCATAAAAATGATCGGCAAGATATAAGCTGCACTGGCAAAAATCCCCGACCACGCGCTGGGCGGGCGGGCTTCGATCTTAAGATTTTGTGCCGATAAAGCTTCAGCAGAAACACCCAAATTAAGCAATTGCTCTACTAGAGTGCTGGATTGCTCTTTATGAGAAGAACGTTCAACCGCATCTTCCCCTGTACCGTATATAACAACGAGTTCATCATTATTATCAACAAGGATGCGATTTACTTTTTCTGCCTGTACATCATGAGCTACTTCACTAATGGTTAGTGGCTCACTAAAAGCTGTATCTTCTTTTACACTCATATAAACCATCGCAATGATCGCGATAAAAAACAAGGTGTAAACAAGATATGATTGATTACGTTTTGATTCCACAGAATCCTCCTATATCGGAGAAATTATACCAATTTCTACCTTTATAAAACCCTTCAAAGGGCTTTTCATATAATATTCTAAGATTTTAAATATAGCCGTCTTTTTGATGCTATTGTTACAACCGCTCTTACGCAGTTTTAATTTATCTGTAATTCAACAGGGCAATGATCGGAGCCAGTCACATTATCATAGATGATGACATCCTGCACACGCGGGAGTAAATTCTCAGAGATGAGAAAATAATCGATCCGCCAGCCAACGTTATTGGCACGGGCGTTCCCACGGAAAGACCACCAAGAGTATTGTTCCTTATCCGGATACAAATGACGAAAAGGATCAACAAAACCATGTTCAAGATACTTGTCGATCATGGCACGTTCTTCGGGCAAAAAACCAGAAGTTTTGTGATTACTCTTGTGGTTTTTTAGATCTATCTCATTGTGGGCTGTGTTGAAATCACCCGTGATAATGACCGATTCACCTGCCGCATGGAGCGCATTGCAGGTTTCGAGAAGGTTCTCGTAAAAATCGAGCTTATATTCAACGCGTTCGTGCCCACGTTGTCCATTCGGAAAATAGATATTGTAGAGATAAAAATCAGGGTGGCGGGTGCGTATCACGCGTCCTTCCGAATCAAAGCGCTCTTCGCCTAATCCCAAAGTGGTTTCGCGGGGCGTTTCCTTTGTCCATGTCGAAACACCGCTATAGCCTTTTTTCTCAGCCGGATTCCACGTAATTTCATAGCCAGGTACAGTCCGCTGTTCTTCGGTTAGCTGCTCAGGAAGAACACGCGTCTCTTGCAAACACATCACATCAGCAGACTGTTCTTGAATCCATGGAAGAACATCTTTCTTAAGAGCAGCGCGCAATCCATTCACGTTCCAAGTGATAATTTTCATTTTTCCTTACTCTCTTCTATGGTAAACTAAATCATATTTAAGGGACTAATATTATGAATGATAAAGAAATCAAACGTATTCTTTGCATCGAAGATGAACCGGAAATGATCCGCTTGATCCTTGGCCGTCATGGCTTCGATGTAAGTGGAGCAAATGGCGGGATTCAAGGTGTAAAAAAAACACGTGAAGAGCTGCCAGACCTGATTTTGCTCGACCTGATGATGCCAGATATGGACGGTTGGGAAGTATACCAGCAAATAAAAGCGGATGAAAAAACCAGCCATATCCCCGTTATCGTTATCACAGCAAAAGCCCAAAATATTGATAAGGTGCTCGGTCTACATATCGCCAAGGTAGATGATTATATCTCCAAACCTTTTAGTCCCCAAGCCCTGTTGGAAAGCGTTGAGAAAATTCTAAAAAACGCTTCCTGACTTACGGAAACCAATCAGATCGGGCGGCAAAAGTCGCCCTGTTTTTTTATGCCCATGCCTCGTTTAATTCACATCCGTAACTTGGACTTCCCCTCCCAAACGCCTCTACAGATCAAATATTGTGACTCTTTTCTTTGCCGTTTGCGTGGTCTCACTTTTCGACGAGAACTCGCGCCGACCGAAGGCTTGATACTGGTTCAACAACGTGATTCCCGCCTCGACACAGCTATCCACATGCTGGCGGTCAGCTTTGATCTGACCGTTGTTTGGATCGACTCATCCATGACGGTTGTTGATAAAGTTCTGGCAAAAAGCTGGCGATTAGCCTATACCCCCAAGAAAGCTGCGCAATATATTCTAGAAATTCACCCCGACCGTTGGGATGAATTTGAAGTTGGAAACAAGGTTCAATTTGAAGATATTTAAATACTATATCGCTGTTTTGCTGGCGGTCTCATTTTTGCTCGTTCCCCATCCCGTTTTAGCGCAAGATTCCGCAGAAGGGCCCACTTACATCGTCCAGTCTGGTGATACGCTTTGGGATATTGCTTCACGCTTCAATGTCAATCTGGACGAGCTGATGGCAGCCAATGGACTCGAAGATGGCAACCTCGTCGTCGGGCAGGAGATCATCATCCCGGGTTTGGATGGCGTAACGGGCGTATTACGCACAGAAACCGTTCCTTATGGGGATAATTTACGCAGCCTGATAAGACGCACGCAAGCACCACAAAGTGTTTTGCGTCGGCTTAATCGTCTCGTTAGCCCTACAGAATTATATGCCGGAGTGAGCTTGATCGTACCTGTCGATATTGAACTCCCTGCCCTCTCTGCACGAGCATCACTTGGCGTTGGAGATACTTTACTGGAAGAAGCTATTCGTCAAGGCAGCGATCTTTGGTCGCTAGCAACCATAAATAATGTAGAAAGCACATCTGCTACGCTGCCAGGTGAAGTTCTTTACGCTCCTGCTGGTGAAAGTATAGAAGATAATGCAAGTGGTCTTCCGCCTGCTTTCACATCAGCAACAGTTTCGAGTCTGCCGCTTATTCAAGGCAGCACGGCGGTGATAAATGTTAGTATTACCGAAAATCTTGCTCTTTCAGGGTCGCTCACTTCAGATAAAGAATACACTCTGCATTTTTTCCCAAACGGAGAAAACAGCTTTGTAGCTTTACAAGGTGTTCACGCGATGGCAGAGCCAGGCGCATATCCGCTCAAACTCGAAGCAACCTACCCTGATGGCAGCGTTGAGTCATATGAGCAGATGGTCTTGATAGCTTCTGGCGGTTACCCCAATGACCCACTTTTAATCGTACCACCAGAAACACTTGATCCGACGATCACAGAGGGCGAGCAAAATGAACTGATCGCCACAATCTCGCAGACCAGCCCGGAACAATTATGGTCAGGTGCTTTCACCAACCCATCGGCATATGAAGATTGCTTTACATCTCGTTATGGTAGCCGCCGCGAATATCATGCTGATGATGGTAGTCTTGATCCTTATTTCAGCTTCCACAGCGGACTCGATTTCTGCGGGGGCACAGGGTTACAAATTGATGCGGCTGCGAATGGGATAGTTGTCTTTGCCGGGGAAACGATCGTGCGTGGCAACGCGACCATCATTGATCATGGCTGGGGCGTCTTTACGGGCTACTGGCATCAATCTGAATCTTATGTGCAAACTGGCGATCAAGTTAAAGCCGGGGATGTAATTGGCTTGGTTGGGGCAAGTGGGCGTGTGACGGGTGCGCATTTGCATTGGGAAGTTTGGGTCAACCAGGTACAGGTCAACCCGATGGCGTGGCTTGGTCAATCTTTCCCCTAAATGGCAAGAGATGTTTGGGAGACCTCAGCAAGCCAAAGGCTGGGTGCGAGGCGAGCAGTCACTTTGACAAATCACCCCCTCCCTGCTATACTGCCTTCCGTTAGATATGGAAATGACTTTTACTGCCATATGGCAGTTTTTTGCAAAGACAATTGAATGTCTGTAAGAAACCCTCGGTAAAAATATTCCGTGGGTTCTTTTTCTATATACAAGACTTTTAACCGCATGTGGCGGTAATTTAATGATTCAAGAGGAAAAATGAGTAAAAAATTAAGAATTATTCCTATAGGTGGGCTAGGAGAAGTTGGCAAAAACATGATGGCGTATGAATACGGTGACAATATTCTCATCGTAGATGCAGGCATTATGTTCCCTGAAAATGATATGTTAGGGGTTGACTACATCATCCCCGATTTTCAATATTTGCGTGATAAAACCCATCTCGTACGCGGGATCGTGGTGACACATGGGCATGAAGACCATATTGGCGCAATCCCGCATGTTTTGCGAGAGATCTCAGCGCCCATTTACGCAACACCCCTGACAATGGGTTTGATAGAAGTGAAATTAGCGCGCAATAAGATGGCGGGACAAGGCGACTTGCATACCGTGCAAGCCGGCGATAAGGTGAAGGTCGGTCCCTTTGATGTGGAGTTTTTCCATGTTTGCCATTCGATCCCTGATGCTGTCGGGCTGGGAATTACCTCCCCGGCGGGATTGGTCGTTCACATGAGCGACTATAAGTTCGATCATACTCCGGTAGATGGCTGGCCTACCGATTACGCCAAACTTGCAGAATTTTCGCAACGCGGTGTTGATCTACTGCTTGCCGATTCAACCAATGCCAGCCGCCCGGGTTGGACGCCCTCCGAGATGGTCATTGGCCCTGCATTGGATAACGTCTTCGAAAGCGCTCCAGGGCGCATTATCGTTGCCTCCTTTGCTTCGCAAATCTCTCGTATGCAACAAGTTGCAGACGCTGCCGTAAAGCATGACCGCAAAATAGCTTTTGTGGGCATGAGCATGGTTGATAACTCAAAAATGGCACGGAAAATGGGTTATCTTGAAGTGCCTGAGAAGACTCTGGTCAGTTTGGAGCAGGCGGTGGGAATGCCCGCTAAAGATGTGGTGCTGATGTGTACCGGCTCACAGGGTGAACCTTCGTCCATTATTGGGCGCTTGGCAACAGGCACAAACCGTCATTTCGGTTTGAAACCAGATGATACGATTGTGCTTTCCTCCCATCCCATTCCGGGTAACGAGGAAAGTGTTAATAAGGCGATCAACAGTCTCTTCCGCCGTGGTGCAGATGTGATCTACGATGCGCTTGCGCCCATCCACGTTTCAGGGCATGCCAGCCAGGAAGAAATGAAGCTTTTGCTCAACCTGGTGCGCCCGAAACATTTCGTTCCCATGCACGGGGAATTTCATATGCTCAAACATCACTCACGCATGGCTCAAGAGATGGGTATCCCAGCAGAAAATATTCAAGTTGTGGAAAATGGACAAGTTGTCGTATTAAATAATAAAAAACTTTCTCTAGGAGAGCGCATCCCTGGTGGCTATGTCTTTGTTGATGGACACAGCATCGGTGATGTAGACTATGACGTTGTCCGCGACCGTGAACGTCTTTCACGCAATGGCATCCTTGTTATTGATCTCAATCTGGATAAATTTACAGGACGGTTGATGCACGATCCTGAAATTATCACACGCGGATTTGTTTCTCCTGAAGAAGCTGAGCGCTTGATCCCGATCGTGCGCAAAAAGGTTGTCGATATTATTGACGGTGGGCTGGACGACGAAAAAACTATCATCAATGCAGTGCGATCACTTTTATATAATGAGACGAAACGTCGCCCAATGGTTTTTGTGACGTTGAGTAAAGTTTAGGAAGAAAGAAGGCGATGGTATTTGAAGCCATCGTCTTTTTTCTCCCTTACAATGCTAAGAAGTTTTTTTCTTCCTTCAAAATTAACTTAAAATGGCTTACAATATGTAAACTTAGTATCTTCTCAATAAATAGGGGTAAGCAAAAAGGAGGGGAGGCCTTTTAATTTTTGTAATAAGCAAG
>Ga0209042_1001050_pt1 | contig 23094 bp, 22 predicted proteins | sample SaaInlV_200m_DNA_6_FD_184649 | JGI IMG/M metagenome (GOLD analysis project Ga0209042, IMG submission 184649) | Marine microbial communities from expanding oxygen minimum zones in the Saanich Inlet - SI037_S2LV_200m_DNA (SPAdes) (version 2) | ecosystem: Environmental > Aquatic > Marine >...
CCATGTATGATTGAGTTGGTTGATTGGCATTGGCGTCTCCGAGTTTTGTGTTTTGTCGTAAAAACAACTTTACTCGATTTTGCCTGCCAATCAACCAACTAATTACTAACTGTCATGTCGCTAGATATCTTATACAATTTTATAAAAAAAAGCCCCGCGCCCTGCTTTTAGAAACAGCAGCACGGGGCTGTAATTTTGAAAATTTAGATTATTCGTATTTAACAGTAGTAATTCGAAATTTGATGCTTCCATCAGGCGTTTCGATTTCTACCTCTTCACCAGCTTTATGCCCCAATACAGCCTTGCCGATCGGAGATTCATTGGAAATCATACCATTACGGGGGTCTGCCTCTGCTGCACCGACGATAACGTATTTATCCGAGCGTTTTTCACCATCTTCACGAAGATAAACGGTTGAACCAACCTGAACATAACTATTATCGCCATTTTCTTCATCGTAATCAATGATATGTGCATTAGCGAGAAGTTGTTTTAGTTCGCTGATACGACCCTCTACAAAAGATTGCTCATTCTTAGCGGATTCATATTCGGCATTTTCGATTAATTCCCCGCCTTCCATTGCTTCACGGAGACGTTCAGCAACTTCGCTGCGTTTATTAGAACGCAATTCATCCAATTCTTTCTGTAATTTTATATAGCCATTCTTTGTTAAATATGATGTAGGCATATCCTTTTCCTCTACTATCCAACCTTTCGTATTACCACAATTTATGATCACATCTTAGCCAGATGTGATATAACAAAAAGCATACTCTTTCAGCATAACGCCGACAATATATCATAAATCAGGAGCGAAGACAATCCCTTTTACGGGGCTTGTGTCGCTTCTGGCGCAGCACCTGTCCAGGAGAAAACGCGCTCCATACTTAGAGCCCCTGCAGATTCCCAAATCGGATCACCCTGATCATCAGACCCAGCTTGTCGCACAGTCGAAACATTCCAACGCATCACATGAGGAAGGTTATCTTTTGGACGGAAGGAGACGGGGACGATGAACTTCGTATCGCTCACGTATTCAACTAGCTTCCGCCCTTCACCTTCGGTGACGTCTTCAACTGTGATCCGATAAACTTCGTTATCACGCAATACGCCAATAGACGCCCATTGCAGAGTAACAACATCATCAGCCAGAGTGAAGGATGCACCATCCGCAGGTAAGAGCAAATTGGGTGCTTGATATGGGGGCGGCGTCGTCGGGGTCGGGGTAGGCCCAGGTGTAGCAGCGCGCAAACATAAAGGAATCTGAATCTGCATCCCCAAGAAAACGGTATCAGTGCTGAGACCATTGAAAGACTTTATCGCATCCTGAGGAACATTATAATTCGCCGCAATACTGGAAAGGGTATCGTTCGCCTGAACGGTATAGTTGACTTTCTCGCAAGCTTGTTCCGTTGCGATGTCTCCCGATAAGGTTGCTGTTGGGAAAGGTGTTACCGTTGGTGTCGGGTAAGGAATCTGCAAGATTTGTCCAACATTCACAAAACACTCTGATGAGAGATTATTAAGAATGATGATGCTGTTAATATCAATCCCAAATTGAGCTGCGATATGTCCGCATAATTCTCCATCTCGAACTGTGTATTCAAACGGAGGCTGCGGCGTAATTGTCGGGACGGGGGTTGGCGTCAATGTAGCTGTGGACGTTGGCGTAATGGTGACAGTCACAGTCGCGGTAGGAATCGTTGTTGGCTCGATCACGCGATCTGTGGCACGTAAAGTCATAAAAACTGCGCCTGCACCAATTACCAAAAAGAGTGCCAAAAAGCCCAATGCAGCCGGTAGGCTGAGGGTTATTTTTGGCATTATGCTACCCTGAACGGATTTTTTTGTCCTCGCTGCTTTTCCAGGTGAATCAAATGTTGCACCACAGACAAGACATTTTGTCGCGTTGTCGCTGAGGCGTGTGCCACAGGTTGGGCATATTTTTGTCTTTGAATCTTTCTCTGTTTTACTCATACGGGGCAAGATTATACCATTATTGAAAGAAAATCAGAAAATATTTACGTAATGAAAATAGTACGCGATATATACTATTTCTCCACTCTGATTCCATCCCCTGCCACTACTTCACCAATATGCCAGAGGGGTTGATCAAGTTCTTTAGCATGCGTAAGGAGAGCGTCTAGTTTTTCAGATGGAACAGAAAGAAGCAGACCGCCACTTGTTTGAGCGTCAAAGAGAAGCATTTTATTTTCTTCATCTATGCCTTCATCAAAAGTGACGTGCTTCTCAAAATAGAGTTTATTATCCGCTGACCCGCCAGGGAAAGTCCACGATTCGGCATATTTGCGGGCACAAGAGATCATTGGAATTTCAGACAAGTTGAAGCATAATCCCACGCCCGACGTTTCTGCCATCTCATAAGCGTGCCCGAGCAGACTGAAACCGGTGATGTCAGTCGCGCCACGAACGCCAAATTCCAGAGCAAGTTCGGAGGCGGTTTTGTTGAGGCTGCTCATCCAGCCTACCACTTCGGCAATCTCTTCGGGCGTAGCCTTCTGCTGTTTTATCGCGGTCGTTGTCGTCCCAAATCCAATTGGTTTACTCAGCACAAGCGCATCCCCAACTTGCGCGCCACCTTTTGTCATCATCTTGTCAATATCGGCAAATCCCAACACAACGAGACCATATTTCGGCTCTTCATCCATAATGGTATGCCCACCCGCAATTACAACACCAGCTTCACGTGATTTTTCTGCGCCGCCACGCAAAATCTCACTAGAAACTTCAGGCGGCAATTTCGGCGGAAGCGCAGTCACATTGAGCGCAAGAAAGGGGCTCGCACCCATTGCATAAGCATCAGAAAGGCTGTTTGCTGCAGCAATTGCGCCATAATCATAGGCTTCATCCACAACAGGGGTGAAAAAATCGGTGGTGACAATCAGGGCGCGTTTATCGTCCAAACGCCATGCTGCGGCATCATCAGGGTCGCCAATTCCTATTAAGAGATCGGGATAATTTTCTGTCTGATAAATATTTTGAATCGGACGCAGAACCTGCGCCAGCGCTTCTGCGCTTAATTTAGATGCTCAACCAGCACAGGCTGCAAGGCTGGTGAGCCGGATTTTCTGTTCGGATGCTTTTGCTGCATCTGGCATAATTCACCTTCTTTTTTTATGCGTTTCGTTCCTGAATTTGAGCTTGCTTTCGTTTATAAATATTTTTTGCGAAAAATTTATTTCACTAAATAAAAACACAAAAACGGCAAGGGCTATTTTACTAGACCCTTGCCGCTCTTTCAATAAAGATTTTTCTTGCTTATGGTGTGGGGATTCCTGCTCCAACTTCTGGTAAGGGAAAGAGGAAAGGCGAATCGTTCGGCAACAGCATCACGTCAATATCTGGTGCGAGCTTGCTGATATATTGATAAGTGAGCAAATCGGGCTTGTTCTGAATAGCACTATTGATTAACTCCAAGGCGGCAGCCTCTGCCTCAGCTTCGATGAGACGCGCATCTGCCTTCCCTTGTGCGGCGATAACAGCTGCGTCTGCGACACCCTGCGCAACCTGACGAGCTTGCTCCGCTTCTTGCTTCTTCGATTCAACCACGAATTTAGCTTGTTGCGCTTGTTGTTCTGCAATTTGTTTTTGCTCAACGGCTACAGCGTATTCCGCACTAAAGTGAATATCTCTCAAAACAAAATCAACTAGGATTAGATTGTTTTCTGTAAATTTTGCACTCATCGATTCGGTGATCGCGTTCTCCAAAGAAGCACGCTGAGAACTAACGATTTCTTCAATCCCGTACTGAGAGGCTACATCACGAACAATACCGCGTGTAGTCGGGCGAACAAGTTCATTGAGATAACGGTTTGACCATTCAATATGAAGCTGGGTAACTTTCACAGCATCCACTTGAAAAATGACCGAAGCATCAATAAAGACTTCTTGCCCATCTTTAGTACGGGCACGAATCGAATCATCTCCGACAATAGTCCCTTCGCTTGATGCAGCCGACATAGTGTATGTCTGCCGCGAGATCGAGTAAATACGCGCGTTTTCACCAGGAACGATCCAGCGCAAGCCCGGGGTGAGTGCCTCTTCGAGGTAGCCTTGCGGTGCTCTGAAGCCATAAGGCGAGACGACAACTGCACGCTCATTCGGCTCGATGAAGACAATCCCAGCACTGATAACTGAAATAACCATTGCAAAAATAAGCACACCAATTAAAAGCGATGTGAGGCCTTTTGTCGGCTGCTTTCTTGATGCACGCATAACGATAATGCCAAGAACAACAATAAAAGCAAACCATGAAAGGCTGGCTAAACCTTGAAATAACAATGCGATATTCATACTTCCTCCGATTATTTAAAAAACTGATAAAAGACTAACTTACAGGATGATACCATGCAAATATCTGAGGTCATATTGGAAATATATCAGAAATTTAGCAAAGAAAAAGCCGCCCAAAGGCGGCTCAAGAGATAGAACTCATTTATTTTTTAATCTAATACCAAATACGGAAGGATGTGGATGTCTGCCCGTTAAGCTCTCCGTGTGTAACTTGCACATCGATTGTCACCAAGCCGCCATAAGCCTGATCAGCCACAGGCAACGCCAAAGTGGCGATTCCCTTCGCGTCCGTTACTATGGGAAAGGTTCCCACAGTTCCCGTTGTCCACTTGACCGTCGCATTTCCTGTTGCCCCTCCAACAGGCTGTAGAGTTTGGTCCTGAACGACAATGAAGATAACCTGCTGATCTGTTGAATATGTTACCGCTTTCCACGGAAATGCGCGTACCTTTAGAGATAGAACTTGAGAAGATCCAATGGTGTTGGTAGGTGGAAAAATGCCTGTGAGACGTACAGAGTCTTCGTTTATCGCTTTGAAATAGATTGACCCCAAATTTCCCATCACAACGCGTTGTCCTTCCGGGTTAGAGGCATGCCATTCCAAGCGTCCATTCTCAAAATATTGAACGATCATATTATCTTGAAACTCAAAAGAAGAAATCGGTCTTCCTAAAAGAGTCACCCCACCGTGAATATCAAAAAAATCAAGGAAAGCAAAACAAACTGAAAAACCAGTGTCATATTGCCGACAAGCTAACGAATTATTAATCTTAAGTTGTACACCAACCTTATAAGTTAGCCTCCCTAATGGGGAAAGGCGCACTTGTCCGTTTTGTGTTTCAAGGCGAGCGCGTTGAAAATACTGCACCAAAACACCATCACGATTGGTAAATTGCTCTGTAATTGGATATCCTAATACAACTTCTGCATCAGGCACGCTTTGATAATACTGCCAAAATGCCCCCTGCACATTATGCCTAGTCTGATCAAAAAAACGAGAATTTTCTATACCCTGCGCCTGGGTGGGAACCACCGCCAACAGACTTAGAATAATAACCAGTCCTACGAAATATTTCCCAAGTTTCATCATATTGTTATTATACACAAAAAATGCCATAGGAATAAAGTACCAATCGTAATTATTCAACCTGAAACAGCCCTGCAAAATCTTTATATTTGCGCAAAAAATCTAAAAAATCACTTCTCAAATGTCTGCAAAATATCAACTATATTTTTTGCCGCATTCCCGTCCCCAAAAGGATTCACAGCTTGTGCCATTGCGGCATGAGCAACAGGACCATTAAGCAAATAATTTGCTTCGTTCACGATCTTCCGCTCATCGGTACCGACCAACTTCAAAGTCCCCGCCTGCACCCCTTCCGGCCGCTCTGTCACATCTCGCAAAACCAAAACAGGCACGCCAAAAGCCGGAGCTTCCTCTTGGATTCCGCCTGAATCTGTCAGGATCAAATCGGCATTCTTCATCAAGTGGACAAGCGGCAAATACTCCAGCGGTGGCAAAAGGGTGATATTAGGAATATCTCCAAGTAGACGCTTGACAGGCTCTTGTACATTGGGATTAAGATGCACTGGATAGACAATTTCAACATCTCCACGTGAGGCGATAGCTTTCAACGCGGCGCAAATTTGCTCCAGAGGCTGACCATGATTTTCGCGCCGATGGGCAGTTACCAACACAAACCGCTTCGGCCCAAACGAGGATAACAGGCTTGCCACCTTTGTGGGAACTTCCTGCTTGGTAACAAAAATCAGCGCGTCAATAACAGGATTCCCGGTCACATGCACAATCTCTTTATCCACCCCTTCTTTCAGTAAATTCTGCATCGACCATTTTGTAGGCGCAAAATGCAAATCTGCTGTCACCCCTGCCACACGCCGATTGATCTCTTCAGGGAAAGGCTCCCATTTATTATGCGTTCTCAAACCAGCTTCTACATGCCCCACTTTTATGCGACGATAATAAGCATTTAGCGCAGCAGACATGACCGTAGTTGTATCACCTTGTACCAAAACCCAATCCGGTTTCATCTCTGCTAAAACGGGATCAAGATGCGTAAAAACCGACGCGGTAATTTGCGCCAATGACTGATTTGGGCGCATGAGGTTCAAATCTACATCAGGTTCGATTTCAAAAAGAGATAAAACCTGATCGAGCATTTCACGATGTTGCGCTGTCACACAAACACGCGATTCTATGCCCTCTCGTTGAGCAAGTTCACGCACAACAGGCGCCATTTTTATTGCTTCGGGGCGAGTACCAAAGATAGATAATATTTTCATGATGACGTATTGCGTATTGCGTAAAAAAATACGCAATACCTTTTATATTTATCCTCCTACACCTAAACGCAAAATATCAAAACCTGCGTTTTTCCACACGCTCACATTCCATCCATTGACTACATCCACGGCAACATATCCATTCATTATTTCAGAAATTTCCGTTGCATCCAAGCTTTTAAATTGACTATGCGCTACCAACAAGATAACCGCATCTGCATCTTCGAGAGCTTCATTTAAAGCAGGAACGGTTGTCAGATTTGGCAATTTTGCATTTGGCGCAAATGGCTCAAAGGCTTTCACGCTTGCGCCTGCATCTTGAAGGAGATGCACAACTTCCACTGCGGGGCTTTCACGTAGGTCATCTACATCGGGTTTATAGGCTAAGCCCAATGCAGCGATTTTTTTGCCTTCTAACGATCCGAGTGCACGTTTCACCAAATCCACTACAAATTGCGGTTGAGCATCGTTCACTTCACGTGCGGTGCGGATAAAAGGCGTCAGATCGGGCGCGGCTTCAACAAGAAACCAGGGATCAACGCTGATGCAATGCCCCCCCACGCCGGGACCAGGACGCAAAATATTAATCCGTGGATGCAAATTTGCGAGTGAAATCGCTTCCCAAACGTCTACACCGAATCGGTCAGCAAGGCGAGAAAACTCATTGGCAATAGCGATATTCACATCACGGGTGGTATTCTCCATCAATTTAACCATCTCGGCAGTTGTAGAATTAGTCTTGATGATATTACCTCTAACAAAAGTTGCATAGAGATCATATCCCGCCTGCGCAGATTCGGATGTAATCCCACCCACCACGCGGGCATTTTCAATCAACTCGCGCAAAATCTGACCAGGCAATACGCGCTCAGGAGAATAAGCAAGATGAAAATCTACGCCAGCTTTCAGCCCGGATTTTTCAAGGATGGGGGCAAGCAAATCAACTGTTGTACGAGGCGGGGATGTTGACTCAAGAATAACAAGGTTGCCTTTTTGCAGATGAGGTGTAATCGCCTCAGCTGCTGAGGTAACGGCACGCATATCGGCGCGTTTGTCGTCCTCATAAAATGGGGTCGGCACCGCGATGATAAACGCATCCGCAGGTTCAGGTTGCGCAGCGACACGCAGCATCCCAGATTGAATCGCTCCGCTTACCAGCGTCCGCAATCCTGGTTCGTGGATATGCAATCCACCACTTTTCAGCGTTGCGATAACTGCTTCGTTAACATCTACGCCCACAACTTCTAGTCCATTCGTAGCGAAGGTGCTGGCGGTGGGCAAACCGATATAGCCCAGCCCAAGAACACAAAGTTTTTGAAATTTCACAGAAGCTCCAATATTAGCGTAGGGGCGACTCTTTCTTCTTTAGAAAAGCAGATTTTCTTTTAGCTCAACTGCCTAATGAATAGTACGAGGCAGATAACATTCAAAATGGGTTGCCCTTACTTGTATGTTTTACGCACGTATTATACAACCAACTGCAAAAAAAATCGTAGATATATTGTATAATAGATTTGTCGTTCTCAGAAAAGAGGAAAAAATGGATACTATCTTGCTCAACCCCAATATCGCATACCTATTTTTAGTTGGCGGTGTTTTGTTGACCTTCTTTGCATTGGTCACGCCCGGCACAGGCTTTTTAGAAGTCGGCGCGTTCTTTATGATGGCATTAGCAGGATATGCTATCTACTTTTTGCCAATTCACATCTGGGCACTGGTTTTACTCGTGATGAGTATAGTGCCTTTTGTGATCGCGACAAGAAGCGCATCTCGCCGTGGACTTTATCTCGGCTCGAGCATTGTCGGCGTAATCATCGGGTCGGCATATCTCTTCCGTGGGGAAGGCTTGGCTCCGGCTGTCAACATCTGGTTGGTGATTATCGTTTCTCTGCTTATGGGAGGCTTTTTATGGTTCGTTATTATCAAGACCCTTGAAGCCCTTGAAGCTCTCCCTTCGCACGATTTAAGCTCCATCGTTGGGAAAATAGGCGAAGCGAAAACAGATATTCACGACGAAGGTTCTGCCCAAGTAGTAGGCGAGTTGTGGACGGCGCGCAGTGAAAACCCCATTCCAGCTGGCGCGCGCGTGCGTGTAATTGGACGAAGTGGTTTTGTTATAGAAGTAGAGCCAGCTGAAGAGTAGCTTATAATGCCCATTTCATAATTTGTGATTAAAGGCTTAGAAACTACGATTATCAAATATCGAATAACCCAATTTAGGAGGCAGTAAAAATGGAAGCAACACTATTATGTCTTGTTGGCGGCGTTGGCGTGATCGTCATCGCGCTAGTCGCCAGCGCAATCCGTATCGTTCCCGAATATCAGCGTTTGGTCGTCTTTCGACTGGGACGTTGTGTCGGCGAAAAGGGACCAGGCATTGTTATTCTGATCCCCGTAGTTGACCGTGCCGCGCGTGTTGACCTGCGTGAGCAAGTTCGTGAAATCCCGCATCAGACCGCGATCACCAAAGATAACGCCGGCATCTCGATAGATTTTATCTGGTATTACAAAGTTCTTGATCCCACCGAATCTGTCTTGGCAGTTGGGAATTTTGAAGCGGCTGCTCAGGGTATGGCGACCACAACCTTGCGTGCGATCCTCGGTTCTATCATTTTGGATGAAGTTCTTTCAGAACGCGAACATATCAACACGATGCTCCGCACCCGTCTTGATGAAGTTACCGAGCGTTGGGGTGTGAAAGTCACCAATGTTGAAATCCGCGAAATTATCCCACCACGCGAAATTCAGGAATCAATGAATCGCCAAATGACGGCTGAACGTATCCGCCGCGCTGTTGTGACAGAATCTCTCGGTACCAAAGAAGCAGAGATTACGGTCGCAGAAGGTGCAAAACAAGCTGCCATTCTGGAAGCAGAAGGTGAGAAACAAGCTGCCGTTCTCGAAGCAGAAGGTCAGAAAGCGGCACAGGAGTTGAAAGCAGCAGGTTACGCAGCAGCTCTCAGCAATATCTTTGAATCAGCCAAGGCCATTGACCAAAAGACGATGACCCTGCAATACTTTGAAACCCTCAAAGAAATGGGACAAGGCGAATCGACTAAATATATCTTCCCGATGGAATTCACTAGTATGATCGAGAAGTTTGTTGGCGGCAGTAAAGGCTAGATTTAGGTAATTGAGAATTTGAGACCTGACAGGTTTCCAAAACCTGTCAGGTTTTCTCTTTAATCATGACAACGCCCTACGAAATTATCCCCGCCACCTTTCGCGACCTAAACGCCCTGCGCCATTTGGAAAAGGTTTGTTTTCCTCAAGATGTCTGGGCTATTTTAGATCTCGCCGCGGTACTAACCTTCCCTAATATAGTTCGCCTAAAAGCTATCCATAACGGGGAAATGATCGGGTTTATCGCTGGAGATCCACGTCCATCACAGGGATTCTCGTGGATAGCAACTATTGGTGTTTTGCCAGATTATCGGCAACAAGGAATCGGGCGCAGACTCCTGCATCTTTGCGAGGAGCAACTTCCAACCGCGCGCGTGCGGCTTTCTGTCCGCATATCCAATGAAACTGCCATCCAACTTTATCGACAAGAGGGCTACCAGACCATCAACATCTGGGAAAAATACTATAACGATGGCTCAGATGCGGTAGTGATGGAGAAAAGCCGTATTGTGCGAGGGTTCTAGACCTGACAGGTTTTTTCTTAGAGGGGTATAATGAAATCATGACAAAGAAAACACTCCCGCCACCAGAATGGGTGGCAAGCAAAACAGCCCTAAGCAAAATGACCGATGCGCTCGCTCGCGAGTCACGCATCGCCATAGACACCGAGTCAAATAGCTTACACGCTTATCAGGAACAAGTTTGTCTGATTCAATTTTCGACCCCTTCACAAGATTATCTGCTTGACCCACTTGCCTTGCCCGATCTCAGTATTCTTGCGCCACTTTTTGAAAACCCCGAAATTGAAAAAATATTCCACGCCGCCGAATATGATCTAATATGCCTGAAACGAGATTTCGATTTTAATTTTATCAACCTTTTTGACACCATGATTGCCGCACGTATTCTGGGCTATAAAAAGTTTGGGTTAGGCAATATTCTCGAACTGAAATTTAGGGAAAAAGTCAATAAAAAATTCCAAAAAGCGGATTGGGGAAAACGCCCGCTAACGAAGGAAATGCTTAATTATGCCCGCCTTGATACTCATTACCTGATTGAATTGCGTGATATTTTCAAGTTGAAACTGGAGAAAAATGCTCATTGGTCACTGGCACAGGAAGATTTCGAGATGGCAGCCACTTTAGCGGGATTAAATGATCGTAAGCCACTGCCCGTCTGGGAGCGTGTCGATGGGCGAGCCAAACTTGACCCTCGGCAGGCTACCGTTTTGAATGAAGTTTGTCTGGCACGTGAGCAGCTTGCCGCTAAACTAAACCGTCCTGTCTTCAAGATTATTGGTAATAAATCGCTTATCAAGCTGGCTGAAACTCAGCCCAGAAATCGCCGTGATATGGAAATAGAAGGATTCTCCCCAAAGCAAATTGGCGGATTTGGAAATGCCTTCATCGCCGCTGTCAAGCGTGGTTTACACGCCGATCTCGTTAAGCGCACCTCCTCTCCTCGCCCCAGTGATGCCTTTATGTTTCGCTTCGAAAAACTCCGTAATTGGCGAAAAGAAAAAGCTCAAAAGATAGGCGTCGAATCGGATATTGTTATGCCACGCTTTTTAATAGAAGTAGTTGCCAAAGAAAATCCCTCTAATCTGGATGAGTTGGCAATTGTTTTAGCAAAGTCCCCGTGGAGACTGAATGAGTACGGGGAAGAGATTTTGAACGTGACGCATTAGTTAGCTCACAAAGGGTATAAAAAGGAAAGGTATGAATCTGGAATCTCTCCAAAAAATCCTGCTCAAAAAAAAAGGAACAACTGAAGAAATACCTTTTGGTCCTGAAGCATTGGTCTACAAAGTAATGGGGAAAATGTTCGGACTAATTGCATGGGAAGAAAGCCCTCTTCACCTCACCCTAAAATGCGACCCTGATCTTGCACTCGCCTTACGCGCTCAATATGAAGCTATCACAGCGGGCTATCATATGAGTAAAAAGCATTGGAATACAATCATTCTTGATGGGAGCGTTCCCAAAGACCAGATTTTAGGAATGATCGATGAATCTTATGCGCTGGTTGTTAAAAAATTGAAGAAAATTGAGAGAGAAAAATTAGCAACTTTATAATGCGATATTTATGGCACATTACAAGAAAAAATTCTCGAGACGAGAAATACACTTTTCAACTAAACTCTGTAAGCTTTCCATCTTCCTTCACATCTGAATAGAAAACCTATCTTTTAGGAGGCTACGATGAAAATCCATTTCCACGGCGCAGCTCGCACGGTAACAGGTTCGATGCACCTGCTCGAAATTAACGGAGCATTTATTTTGCTTGAATGTGGTCTCTTTCAAGGTAAACGAAAAGAGACTTATAAACGCAACAAAAACTTCCCTTTTGACCCCGCCAAATTGGATGCCGTTCTACTCTCGCACGCGCATATAGACCACAGCGGAAATCTGCCTAACCTTGTAAAACAAGGTTACGAAGGGAAAATTACCGCCACACGCGCCACCACACACCTCGTCAAACTCATGTTACGAGATTCTGGCCATATTCAAGAAAGTGACGCGGCTTATGTTAATAAAAAACGTGCAAAAAAAGGATTGCCCCCTGTTGAGCCGCTTTACACACTCGAAGACGCCGAAATCGTGGCTGGGCATTTTCAATCAGTTGAATACGATGACCCGATCGAAATCATCGAAGGTGTCCGCGCTACCTTCATGGATGCGGGGCATATTCTTGGCTCTGCGTGCATCGCCCTCGATATCGAGGAAAAAGGGCGCAAATTCCGCTTGTGGTTCTCAGGAGATATAGGGCGGCGTAATCTGCCCATCCTTCGTGACCCCGTTTTACCAGTCAATGCCGACTACCTCATCATGGAATCTACTTATGGCGATAGAGGGCATCGTGCACCCCACTTAGCCTATGAAGAGTTACGCGAGGTGGTTCAGAAAACAATTGAACGCGGGGGCAAAGTCATCATCCCCTCTTTTGCTGTAGGGCGTACTCAAGAATTAGCCGTTTTTCTACACCAGATGATGTCGAAAGGGGAAATTCCTAATGTGCCGGTTTATGTAGATAGTCCTTTAGCGATCAATGCCTCACAAATCTTCAACGAGCACCCCGAAGTGATGGATGCAGAAACTATCGCAGATATTCGTGCGCATGGTCATGCCGCACTCGATTTCAAAGAAATCACTTATACGCGTTCTGTTGCAGAATCTAAAGCGATCAATGATTATAAAAAGCCCGCTGTTATTATCTCAGCTTCAGGGATGGCAGAAGCAGGTCGTATTTTGCATCATCTCCGTAATAATATCGGCGACCCACGCAATACCATTCTGATTGTCGGCTGGCAGGCTCCGCATACCCTTGGTCGTCGCCTTGCCGACCGCGAGACTCAAATCAAAATCTTTGGTGAAAAATTTATCCGCAAAGCTGAAGTGGAAACCATCGGTGGTCTCTCTGCCCATGGTGGCTGTGAGATGCTGATCGAATATGCATCGGCAGTCAAGGACCAGGTGCAAAAAGTTTTCCTCGTCCACGGCGAAGATCGGGGTGCATTACCGCTCAAAAAAGAACTCGAAATGCAGGGTTTTAAAGAAGTTATTTATCCCGAAAAAGAGTCGATTTTTGAAATCTGATCACTAAAAAAAGCTATCGCGTTTTCAAAACGCGGTGGCTTTTTCTTTTAACGAGTGTGGCTTTTCTCAAAATAAAATCTCAAAAAACGAGAGCAAGCTAAGGGTCAAGAGGGACACAGTACTTTTCATCCATCTATTATACTTTTCAAATCTGCTACTCTTACCCCTTGATATTCATTAAAGTCAAGTGGTTCACGGCTGGTGATTTCTGAGGGGATGTTTTCAAGAAGAAAATCCCATTTTTTCTTATCGAGAGATATAACAAAATCGGCAAAACCCTGCGCTTGGATATTATGGGGAAGATATTTCTTATACATTTGAGCGATGCACTGGAGCATACTCAAATAGGGTTGAATATCGGTGGTCGTGGATGCGGCTTCGCTATCTATCCATGCAATAGGGACTTTAGAAATAGAGTTTTGGTGATGCAACTCTGCTTTAAGAAGTAATTCGATATCGAAAGCAAATTGCTTTTCAAGCATATCGGGGATAATGCGCGCTACCGTCTCAGCAGTAAAGGCTTTAAAACCACATTGCGTATCCACAATATAATTCAAATTAGGCAACATTCGTTTCCAGAGATAAATAAAGAGTTTTCCGCGATCGTTGCGCGCTCCCTTTTTGATCACAATTGATTCTTTTTCTCGTCGAGAACCAACGGCAGCGTCTTTTCCCTGCTTTATGATTGGGTCAATCAATAGCCCAACCTGCCCCAAATGCGTGGATAAATCTGCGTCGGTAAAGATAATAATGTGATTTGGTTTGAATTGTTGAGTAGCATCCCACATCCCATAGATAATAGAGCCACCCTTGCGACTTTCATCAGTAGATCGCATTGGGGCTGTTACAGGAATTCCTTGCCGAATAGCTTCTTCAAGGAAGATAACCTTGACATTATCCCCATCATATTTTTCTGAAAGGATTTCTTCTGCGATTTTCCCACTTTTAGCAGGATCACCATCATCGACCACAGTCATATCCCAAGAGAAATTGGGCGCACCATCAAAGAGCCAATTAAGTTGTTTTATTTTACGGAGCAAAAAGTTTTCTCCGTGAGGGTGCTCCTCTCTCGTGCGGATGCGGTTATGCTCTTTATAGACTGCAAAAACGATCGTGACGTGAACAGCATCGGAGATATTCCGTACAATTTGTTTTGATTTTGCCAGCTTCGTTGCCAGATGTGTCATCAAAGGAAAAGCATCTTTATTTGATATAAGTTGGTTTTCAAAAGCTTCAATTGCCTCATATGTAAGACAAGAAACCAGAATCTTCTCTGCAACTTCAAGAACCTGCTCAAGATGAGTTGAGTTGGTCAGATCTAAATTTGACGATGATGCGTGGATTATTTTTTCGTAGTCAATCGAGTTCAATGATTTCATATTTATTTCTCATAAGTAAAGTTATGTACCAATATCCGCCAAAGTATACCAACTATTCCTACATCATCTCCAGATATTAATTCTCTCTGATAATCTAAATTTAAGTTATAATACGCCCGCCCAAAGGAGAGGTGCCAGAGTGGTTGAATGGGGCGGTCTCGAAAACCGTTGTAGTCTTCGGGCTACCGAGGGTTCGAATCCCTCTCTCTCCGCTACGCCGCCGAAGCCACATGCTCGGCGGCTCTTTTTTTAGACAGACGACTATTCAGGTAAAATGACCAAAATAAAATTAGCCCTCGCACAAATCAATACAAAATTAGGGGATGTGGATGCGAATCTCGAAAAGCATCTGGATTTAATCGAACGCGCCCGCGCACGTGAGACAGACTTGATTCTGTTCCCTGAACTTTCTCTGACGGGATACACCCTCCAAGACCTGACTCCAAGCGTAGCACATCGCCCTAGTGCAGATGATCCGATTTTTGCTCCGCTTCTCAAAGCCAGCCACGAAATCGATATGGTCGTCGGCTTTGTGGATGAAGATGAACGTCACCGATTCTATATCGCGGATGCCTATCTCTCGAAAGGCGAAGTTGTCCACGTCCACCACAAAGTTTATTTGCCAACTTACGGTCTCTTCGACGAAGGTCGCTTCTTTGCCTGGGGAGATTCCATCCGCGCCTTTGATACGCGTTTTGGGCGTGTGGGGATGCTGATCTGCGAGGATTTTTGGCATATCTCCCCTCCCTACCTCCTCTGGCTGGACGGAGCTGATATTCTTCTTTTGACCTCCGCATCACCTGGACGCGGCCTAAAAGATGACGACAGACTCGAATCTGCACGTTGGGTAGAGCATACAAACCGCGCTTACGCCAATCTCTTCACTTGTTTCGTAGCTCACAGTAACCGTGTTGGTTACGAGGACGGGCTGAATTTCTGGGGAGGCTCAACAGTTTACGATCCCAATGGTGAGTTATTAGCAAAAGGTCCCTATCACGAAGAAGCCCTTAGTTTTGTAGAGTTAGATCTAAATCAACTTCACCGTACACGGGCGCGTTTGCCGCTCTTAAGAGACGAACGCACAGCTTTGGTGCAGCGCGAGTTAGAACGAATTCTTAATGGTAAAGGACATACGGGAAGATAAAGCGCGTATTGCGTAAAACGTATTACGTAATACAAGAATCTACAAAAAACAATGACAAAATCTAACCTCAGCATCAACACAGATTTGGCACGCAAAATCCTAACCGGCTTCATTAAATCGGAGTTAAGCCGTGTCGGGTTCAACAAAGCGGTGATCGGGCTTTCGGGGGGGATTGATTCAGCCCTCTCCCTTACTCTTACAGCGGAAGCAATTGGAAAGGAGAATGTTCTCGCGATTCGGATGCCGTACAAAGCCTCCAGCCAGGATTCTCTTGACCACGCCCAAACTCTGATTGAGCAGCTCGGCGTCCAATCTCTTACTATCCCCATCACAGAGATGGCAGATCCGCTCATCGCCCTTGATTCTGAAATATCGAAAACACGCAAGGGGAATATCATGGCGCGCTGCCGAATGATCGTCTTATACGACCAATCCGAATCCTTTGGTGGGCTGGTGATCGGAACGAGCAACAAAACCGAAATTTTGTTGGGCTACTCCACTATTTTTGGAGATTCAGCCTCTGCTATCAACCCGATTGGTGACCTTTATAAAACACAAGTGCGTCAACTTTCACGCGCAATGGGCGTCCCTGACTCTATTGTAGATAAAGCCCCTTCTGCTGATCTGTGGGCAAACCAGACCGATGAAAATGAACTTGGTTTCACCTATGAAGAAGTGGATAAACTTTTTTATTTGCTGATTGACCAGCGTTATCGCGTGGAAGAGTGTGTAGATGCCGGCTTTGACGAAAGTTTTGTGCGCTCCGTTTTGAAGCGTGTGCAGCGCAATCAATTTAAACGGATGATGCCACCGATTGCAAAAGTCAGTAATCGCACGATCGGCTATGATTTTCTCTACCTACGAGATTGGGGAACGTAGAGCAATATTCAGTTTTTTGTTAGAAATTCATTACACTTGGAAAACACCCGTTGACGTAAGCCTGATTTCGCTATATACTCATAGCACGATGAGAGTAGAAACGACATACTCCCCTTTTTGCCTTCAAACGCACGCGATTTTCGCGTGCGTTTTTGTATTCACCCACTAATCACTAAAGGAGAATAAAAATGGACTCTGGAATGATCGGCAAAATTCAAAAAGCGAAACGTTACGCTCAAGAACGAGAGCGTTTTACAATCGAAACACTTCTTATTTCTGTAGATGGAACCAATAACGGACATCATGTGGAGCTTAAAGATGGGAAATTAAGCTGTACATGCGATTTTTATCAATCACGCGAATATTGCAGCCACACAATGGCGATTGAAGAGATTATGAAGGGGATGGCACCGATAACTTAGCACCAAATATACACAGAGATAAAAGCAGCCTTCACTAATGGGAAATAGTGAAGGTTGCTTTTTTTTGTAAGGATCACGCCTAGAGTTACATCTTATTTAGTAAGTAAATGTCTAATCTAATATTAAATCATCATTCTCAAAAATAAGGTAAAATTCAGACATAATGACTACGATTTCAAGGCGAGACTTTCTTAAACTTAGCGCATTGGCTTTTGGGAGCATGGCTTTTTCACCCCCGAAAGATAATTTTGGCGTCTTCGACGACAGAATGCTGGTACGCGTGGCAACTGAGGCAATTAGCGTACACAGCCAACCTAATGATAAAAGCCGTATTGTTGGGCAATGGTATCGCGACAACTTGCTCACCGTCTACGAAGAAGTAACCGCCAAAACACCCACTTCTAACCCTATCTGGTATCGCGTTTGGGGTGGATTTGTGCACCGTGCTCGTTTACAGCGCGTTCAGGTTCTCTATAATCCCACTCAAACCTTTTTTGAAGAAGGCACGCGTTATCTTGCCGAGGTGACTGTTCCCTACACGCGCGCCATGCGCCACTCAAAATTTTATGGATGGGAGCCACTCTACCGTCTCTACTACGAATCTGTTCATTGGGTTGATGGGATGGCTGAAGGCCCTGATGGGACGCTTTGGTATCGCATTTTCGATGAGCTTGCTTCCGTACCCTATCATGTTCCCCCCTCCCATCTGCGGATGATTCCCCCAGAAGAAATTACCCCTATCTCCCCTGAAGTTGACTTTTTGGATAAGTACGTTGATGTTGATTTAACCACTCAAAAACTAACTGCCTATGAATATGAAAAGGTTGTTTTTGAAACAACAATTTCATCTGGATTAAATCAGGGAAACCCTAACGGTATCGGTTTAAAAACCCCAACAGGCACATTTCATATCCGTGAAAAAATGCCATCCAAACATATGGGCAATGGCAGCCTTGCTTCTGATATTAACGCCTATGAACTCCCCGGCGTCCCCTGGACTTCTTTCTTCACCGAGGCAGGACACGCTTTTCATGGCACTTATTGGCACGAAAATTACACAATACCGATGAGCCACGGTTGTATAAATATGCGTACTAACGAAGCCAAATGGCTCTTCCGTTGGCTTCGTCCCATCCACGATGGACCGCAACTTTATCGTCGCGGCTATGGGACAACAATTAATATTTTCAACAGCTAGGTTTTCCCTCCAGATCCCCATCATTCTAAGAACAGATTTTAGGGGAAGAACTCCGTCAACTTGAAACTCTTAACTTCCAACTAAAAATGCCCCTTCTCACCTGGCACAACAAAAAACATATCACACCCCAAGCCGCTTCGCTCAAAACAGAAGCGTGGATAAACCCATCCCATCCCCATCATCCTCCAGAAAACAGGTTGATTCTTGGCGATAATCTAGCCATTATGGCTGCCCTCCTGCCTGAATATGAAGAGCACATTAATTTGATCTATATTGACCCACCCTTTTTTACTAATCGAAAATTCTCTGCCCGCATTGGTCGCGGAGAAGACTCCCGCAAACCGAAAGAATGGGAAATGACAGAGGGCTACCAAGATAATTGGAAAGACATCGATTCTTATCTTGATTTTCTCTATCGACGCCTCGTTCTTATGCACCGCCTGCTCGCCCCCAACGGCACGCTCTATCTTCACCTCGATTGGCACGCCAACGCATACGCTCGCCTCCTCCTCGATGAAATATTCGGTGCAGACAATCTGCTCAACGAAATCATCTGGACATATCACGGACCCTCCCCCATCAAGAGCGCATTCAATCGCAAACACGATACGATCTTATCGTATACAAAAAATAAAAAAGACTATATATTCAACGCCGACGCTGTTCGCGAACCATATAACCCCAATACCGTTAAAACATTTAAATCATCGAAAAAAGCTGGTTTTGGCAAAACGCCCAATCTCAAACGTGGCAAAGTTCCCGAAGATTGGTGGTATTTTCCAGTCGTCGCGCGTTTACACAATGAGCGCACAGGTTACCCCACCCAAAAACCAGAAGCCTTGCTAGAACGGATCATCAAAGCATCATCCAATGAAGGTGATCTTGTAGCGGATTTCTTTTCTGGATCGGGGACGACTGCTCTCGTCGCGGCAAAATTAGGACGAAGCTTTATTACAACAGATGCGACTTGGCGGGCAACGCACACGACCTTGGGCAGGCTTGCTGCAAAAAAAACATCCTTCACCTTTGAACGAGATACCGTCTCCCCCCTCCCCAAAGCGGAATCCGTTAACTTTGCGCGGCTCGAAGGAGATCAAGTATTCCTCGAAGCAGACAAACTATCAGACTTGTCGTATTGGGAGGTTGACCAAGATTGGGATGAGAAGATTTTCAAGAGCACCGAGCAAGCCATTCTCCCCGTGCGACGCGGCTCAATTCCCCAAAATCTGCATATATCAGGCAAAATCGGCAGGAAGATTTGCATCCGCGCTGTGGGAGTCAACGGAGAGCGTTATCAAATAATATTAAAAAAATAAGGCGACCAATTGGTCGCCTTTCTTTTTAAACATCTAGCCGATAACCAACCCCGCGAATTGTTCGCAGGAATTTCGGCTTAGTGGGGTTTGGTTCAATGGCTTTTCGGAGCCACGAAATATGAACATCAAGCGTGCGCGTATCGCCTGTATAGTCTGTTTCCCAAACTTTTTTGAAGAGTTCTTCACGCTCAACCACTTCGCCGGGGTGTTCCATGAGAGTCTGCAAAAGCATAATGAGGCGCGGTGTAAGCCGTGTGTTTTGCCCCAAACAACGAACGCGTTTACGGTCAAGATCAAGGCGAATAGCCCCCTCTTGGATGATATTATTTCCATCACTAGGAAGAAGAGGCTTGATACGATTGGTCAATTTTAAAATGGTGAAGGGATGCCGAAGGACAAGAATAGGACCATCATCACTAACGTTTTTATCAGGATCAATAATAAGAATAATAGGAAGTTCTTCGTCTTTTTCTTGAAGTTTTTTACAAATACGAATTCCACTGCTCCGCATTGACGCAGCATTAACGACGAGAACGTCTGGGGCTATTTCTTCAAGTTGAGCCAATGCCTGTGCGCCACTTTTTACGACGCGCGCATCAAATCCTTTTTTCTGCAAGGGGATAGCAAAAGAAGGAAAATCAGCATGTTTTCCTTCTATAATCAAAACTGTTGCATCAATTGATTTTGCGCGTGACATTTTATATAAATAATCCAATAAGACTGGGTTTTTATCCCCAAATGATTAAGCCAATTAATTTAAGGTTAATCCATTATACCTTAATCTTAAAGAAAACTAGTCAGTTCTCAAGTCCTGTTTTCTTTAACATTTGACTTGCAAAAAAGAAATGCGCCCGTTATAATCACGCACGTTATTTCGGGATGTGGCGCAGCCCGGCCAGCGCGCGCCGTTCGGGTCGGCGAGGTCGTGGGTTCAAATCCCACCATCCCGACTTTTTAGAAAAAATGCTTACCGCAGATTGCATGCATGAAAAAACAGTATCTATATAATGTTCAGCAGCAAATGAGGGGCTTACTCTGCACTGTAGGCGTATATCTAAAAGGTTTTGAATGCCTAAAAAATGGGGGACTTTCAATTTATGAAGGAGAGTTATGGAGATAATAAAAACAAATATCCCCGATGTATTATTATTGAAGCCACGCGTATTTGAAGATAAACGTGGCTTTTTTATGGAAACTTTTCAAACTGAGAAAATGAAAGCAGCTGGGATAAATCATCGTTTTGTGCAGGATAACCACTCTCGTTCAATGCGGGGAACTTTACGAGGTTTACACTACCAGATAGATAACGTGCAGGGGAAACTCGTTCGCGTAGCGATTGGCAAAATTTATGACGTTGCGGTTGATATACGAAAATCATCCCCTACTTTTGGTAAATGGGTGGGCGTTATTCTCTCAGCAGAAAACAAAAACCAGCTTTGGGTTCCACCAGGATTTGCGCATGGTTTTTATGTGATTTCTGAGAGCGCAGATGTTTTATATAAAGCAACTGATTTTTATAACGCAAGCGCAGAAAGATGTATTATGTGGAATGATAGGGCTTTAGATATTGACTGGCATTTGATTGAAGGTGTTGAGCCGATATTGTCAGTAAAAGATTTAGAAGGAAAATCATTAGAAAATACGGAGGTTTTCAATTAATGTATAAACGTATTTTGGTTACAGGTGGGGCTGGGTTTATTGGCTCTAATTTTCTTCGCTATGTTTTGGGCAATTTTCAGGATATTGAGCTTGTTAATTTAGATTTATTAACCTATGCTGGAAGCTTGGAGAATCTAAGAAATTTACCAAATGAAAAAAACTATCAATTCATTGAAGGGGATATTTTAGACAAAGATTTGGTAGAAGGTATTCTTAGAGAGCATGAGATTGATGCTATTGTGCACTTTGCGGCAGAGTCGCATGTGGATCGTTCTATCTTAGGACCCAGTGCCTTTGTGCAAACAAATATCATGGGGACTTTCTCTCTTCTTGAAGCATCACGAAAAGTTTGGTTAGAAGAAAAGAAATTGGTTGAGGGTGAAGTTCGTTTTCATCATATCTCAACGGATGAAGTCTATGGGACACTGGCTCCAGGCGACCCTGCCTTTGAGGAAGGAACCCCTTACGCGCCCAATTCCCCTTATGCAGCATCGAAAGCCAGCAGTGACCACCTTGTTCGCTCTTATACTCATACTTATGGGATGCCAACAACACTGACCAATTGCACTAACAATTATGGTCCTTATCAATTCCCCGAGAAACTGATTCCTCTTATGGTTTTGAATGCTCTAGCAGGAAAAGATTTACCGATTTATGGAGATGGTCAACAAATTAGAGATTGGCTTTATGTAGAAGACCACTGTGAAGCCATCTGGCAAGTTTTACAAAATGGAAAAGTGGGAGAAAGCTATTGCGTTGGCGGAAATAATCAGCCAGCAAATTTAGAAATTGTTGATACTTTGTGCGAGATATTAGATGAGCTAGCCCCTAGTGCTTCAGGAAAACCCTATGTTTCTCAAAAGACATTTGTGACCGACCGCCCAGGTCATGATCGACGTTATGCAATGAAAATTGATAAAATTAATCGCGAATTGGGCTGGGAACCAAAACATAATTTGAAAGATGGTCTCTTGAAGACTATCCATTGGTATTTAGCTCAAGAAGATTGGATTGAAGCCATTAGTGATAAAAAAGAGTATAAGTCTTGGATGGATAAGAATTATACAGAGCGCACGGAGGAATAAAAATGAAAGGGATTATTTTAGCAGGCGGTAAGGGAACACGTTTATATCCGATTACGCAGGCAGTTAGTAAACAATTATTGCCTGTTTATGATAAGCCGATGATTTATTATCCGCTTTCGATGTTGATGTTGGCGGGGATTCAAGAGATTCTCATCATTAGCACGCCAGAAGATTTGCCGGCTTTTGAACGTTTATTAGGAGATGGTTCTAAATGGGGATTAAGTTTCGAGTATGCCGAGCAAGCTGAACCACGCGGGTTGGCAGATGCTTTTATCGTTGGAGAAAAGTTTATAGACGGAAATCCTGTTTGTTTGATTTTGGGCGATAATATTTTCTTTGGGCATGACATTCCTCAAGAATTACGTAAATCGGCTGAGTTGGGTGAGGGTGCAACGATTTTTGCCTATCCCGTAAGTGACCCAGAGCGTTATGGAATTGTTGATTTTGATGAAGACGGGAAGGCAATTAGCCTGGAAGAAAAGCCTAAAAATCCGCGTTCCAATTTTGCAATTCCTGGTCTGTATTTTTATGATCAACGAGTTGTTGATTTTGCGAAATCTTTAGCCCCCTCTCCACGAGGTGAGATTGAAATCACTGATTTAAATAGAATTTATTTAGAGATGAACGAATTACACGTTCGTCAATTGGGGCGCGGCACAGCTTGGTTAGATGCGGGCA
>Ga0209042_1001056_pt1 | contig 23051 bp, 19 predicted proteins | sample SaaInlV_200m_DNA_6_FD_184649 | JGI IMG/M metagenome (GOLD analysis project Ga0209042, IMG submission 184649) | Marine microbial communities from expanding oxygen minimum zones in the Saanich Inlet - SI037_S2LV_200m_DNA (SPAdes) (version 2) | ecosystem: Environmental > Aquatic > Marine >...
CAAGGCAAGCTGCTTATAGGTTGACATAAGTGCTCCTTTCACTTTGGTCGGTGTCGGAGGCTAATGCTACCGCAGCTTGCCTCTTTTTCGACACTGTGAAGTGGTGCACTTACAAGTTGAATCTAAGCAATAATATCCAGCTCATTGAACAAGCCCAGTCTGAGATCAGTTTGCGCAGAGAAGCCGAAGAAAGATTGAAAAAACTCAATCTTGAACTTGAAGGACGCGTTAGAGAACGCACTGTTGAAATCAATAAACGAATTGATACCGTTGAAAAACTGAATGCGGGTATGGCAAATATCCTACACGACCTCAACATTGCCAACGAAATTGCCGAAAGAAATGCCCGCCAACTCAAAGAAGCCAACGCAGAACTCGAAGCCTTCTCCTATTCCGTATCCCACGATTTACGTGCGCCATTACGACATATTGAAGGCTTCACTCAACTCCTTACCAAGAATCTTGGAGAAAACCTCGATGAAAATTCAAGCCGCTTTTTAGGAAATATCACCAAATCAACGCAAAGAATGAGCAACCTGATCAGTGACCTTCTCTTGCTTTCACGCGCAGGTAGGACGGAATTCCACACAAAGCCGCTAGACTTCAATGCGACGATCGAAGACATCCGTGCCGATCTGCTTGATGAGGTAGAGGGGCGCCAGATCACATGGAAACTTGCTACGCTCCCCCTTACCCAAGGCGATAAGGGGCTAATGAAAATCGTGTGGGTAAATCTAATAGACAACGCAGTGAAATACACGCGAAAACGCAAAAAAGCTATCATAGAAGTGAATACTCTCTCCCCAGACCACGCTAAGGCGCGCGCCGGATACGAAATTTTCTTCGTTCGTGATAATGGTGTTGGGTTTGACGCCACCTATATCGACAAATTATTCGGTGTTTTTCAGCGTCTGCATCAGCAAGAAGAATTTGAAGGGAATGGGATCGGGCTTGCTACTGTGCGTCGCATTATCCACCGGCATGGCGGCGAAGTTTGGGCAGAAGGAGACTTGAAGAAAGGTGCAACATTTTATTTCTCCTTGCCTACGCATAATAACAACTAAGGGCTATAATATCTTTTAGAAAAAACAAATAAGGCTTCTACAATCATGTCTCTGCGAGGAGGGCTTTAGCCCGACGTGGCGTCTCCCTCATAGCGTAGGAGATTGCTTCACCCCGAAAAGCGTCGGGGTTCGCAAAGACATATCATTGTCTAATTTCTAAATAATTTATCTATTAGTTAAAAAATATCCCTACTGGCTCTCAAGTAGGGATTAAAAAGGAATATGCATGCAGTTTTCAAAGAAAATCTTATACGCCGAGGATGATCCAAACGACATTGAATTGACAATGATGGCACTAAAAGAATATAACCTGGCAAACCAGGTTGTATCGGTAAAAAATGGGGTTGAAGCCCTCGATTATCTTTATCAACGCGGTAAATTCGCCGACCGCCCCGATGGGCATCCCCTTTTGGTGTTGCTTGATAATAAAATGCCAAAAAAGAATGGTCTGGAAGTTTTACGCGAAGTAAAAGCTGATCCTGAACTCAAGAGAATCCCGGTCGTAATGCTAACCTCCTCCAAAGAAGACCGCGATATATTAGAAAGCTATGATCTGGGTGTTAATGCCTATGTTGTAAAACCCGTTATTTTCCATGATTTTATCGAAGCTGTAAAAACTCTTGGACTTTTTTGGCTGCTTACGAATGAGCCGCCACGCTAAACTTTTTAAAGTGTAGTAAACCCGAAAGAGAAATGATTCCTTATGCCTACGCTTCTTAAACTTCTCCTTCTTGAAGACGACCCTTTTGATGCGGAACTTAATATCGCAACATTAGAGGCTGAAGGGTATCAATGTGTCTGGGAGCGTGTACAGACAAAAAAAGAATTCAAAGCAGCACTTGAGACTCCCGATTACGATATCGTCTTGCTGGATTACAACCTGCCCAGCTTCGACGGGATGGCAGCCCTGCGCTTATTCGCAGAATACAAGTTATTGATCCCTGTTATTTTAGTAACAGGTAATTTAGAAACAGAGTTGACGATTGAAAGCATCAAAGAGGGGGCAACCGATTATGTTCATAAGGATCGTATTACGCGATTAGTGCCCTCTGTAAAGCGAGCCTTGGCAGAATTTGAATTACGTCGTCTTGAACAGGAGAAATCTCAAGATTTGGCTTTGCTCAACAGGTTATATGAGCAAGCTAATCGGAGTAATCATCTTAGGGAGTTGGCTAACTTCATTGGGAATGAATTAAGTGCGAGGTTCGGCATCTTTTCCGTTTCGCTTAACTTTATTACCAAAGATCAACAGCACCTTGAACTCCTGAATATTCCCTTTTCTCCAGAAATAATTCGCAAGTTAGAAACCTTGGCAGGCCTGGCTGCTCCCAATCTACGTTTGTCTTTAGAATCCCATAGCGTATATAGAGATCTGATCGAGAACAAAAAAGCACACCGAGAAGTTTCCCAAGATTTTGTTCAGGGAGTTTTGAGTGATTTTGTCCGTCATTCTCTTTTGCCAGAAAAAGCAAAAAAAGGTTTGATAAAACTAGTCCCAAAAATTCAAGAATTCTTAAAGATAAAAACGGTCGTTGCTATTCCAATTATTAGTAAAGATGAACCTTTAGGTTTAGTTGGGCTTGCTTCTAGAACGACCATCACGGATGCGCAAATAGAACGTTTGGAAGCAATTGTTGAACAAATTGCCTTGATATTAAGCCGCAAAGCGGCTGAAGAAAAAATCACAGACTTGCAAAGATCACATCAATTGCTTCTCGACTCAACAGCCGAAGGCATTTTAGGGATGGATATGGAAGGAAAACATATCTTTGCGAACCCAGCGGCTGCTCAAATGTTGGGATACGAAGTAGATGAACTCCTTCAAAAAACAAGCCATCAGCTTTATCATCATGGTGGCGATACAATTGGAGAAATCAGAAATTGTCCTATCTACAAAGAAGAAGCTTACATAGATGACTCTCAGGACAAAACAACTATTTTTTATCGACAAGATGGAAGCTCTTTCCCCGTTTCATACACCAATTCCTTTATTATGGAAAATGGAAACCCGATCGGGGTGGTACTAACCTTTCAGGATATCAGCGAGCAAGTTGAACGTACGCGCGAAATCGCTCGGTTAGCACAGGTTGTTGAGCAGGTGCAAGTCTCGATCGGGATCATGGATCTGGCTGGCAAGGCGCTTTATGTCAATCCCCAGGTTGAGAAGGCAACGGGGACTTCACGAAAAGAATTCATCGGCAAGGATATAAAACTTCCACCTGAAAATGCACAGGACAAGGAAATTTACAAAAAAATATGGGCATCAGTTAGACTTGGCAAAAACTGGCAGGGAAATCTGGTCTATCAGAAATCTGATGGCAGTGAATATCATGAAGATGCAAATGTTTTCCCGATCAAAACCGATGATGGCGAAATTATCAATTATGCTTTTGTAAAACGTGAAATTACAGCTGAAGTAGAGGCGCAAAAACAAATTCAGCGTCAACTCTCTCGCTTGGAAACACTCCACTTAATTGATGCGACCATCCTGACAAGTCTCGATTTGCCTCTTACCATTGACATGATCTTGCGCCAGGCACTGAAAGAACTGGAAATGGACGCCATTGATCTGCTTGTTTTTGACCCAGCCATGCAGACTTTTTCTTGTGTTTCGCGCTTTGGTTTCATAACAGATGCTCTTGAGCATACGAATTTGCGTCTGGGAGAAGGGCTGGCAGGACGCGCCGCATTAGAACGGGAACGAGTTCATGTAGATGATCTTAGCGAATTTCTAAAAGGTGCGCCCCTGCTTTCTAAGGAAGGGTTTCTTAGCTACTTTGGTGTTCCGCTGATCGCAAAAGGACATCTCAAAGGAGTGTTGGAAGTTTTTCATCGAAAACCCTTTAAAGCTGATGCTGAGTGGCTCAGTTTCCTCGATACGCTTGCAGATCGAGCAGCAATTTCTGTGGAAAATTCTGATCTCTTTAATAATTTACGCCAAAGCAATGATGAATTGCGCTTTGCATACGAAGCCACTTTAGAAGGCTGGGCACATGCCTTGGAATTGCACGATATGGAAACAGAAGGGCACAGCCGCCGAGTTGTCGAAATGGTAACGCGCCTGGCTCATGTAATGGGCATCGAAGAAGAACACCTTACCCATATTAGACGTGGTGCTTTATTGCATGATATCGGGAAATTGGGTGTGTCTAAAGATATTCTCAACAAAAACGGCTCTCTGGATACCGAAGAGAGAAAGCTGATGGAAAAACACACCATCTATGCCCGCGAAATGTTATTAGGGATTCTCTTTTTGCAACCAGCTCTTGAGATTCCCTATAGCCACCACGAAAAATGGGATGGCTCAGGTTATCCGCTTGGACTAAAAGGTGCCGAAATTCCTCTTGCTGCGCGTATCTTTGCAATCATAGATGTGTACGATGCCCTCATTAGCGATCGTCCCTATCGAAAAGGTTGGGAACGTGAGAAAATCCTGAATTACCTTCAAAAAGAATCCGGCACGCACTTCGACCCGGATGTGGTGCGCGCGTTTTTGCAAGAGTTTGCCTCTTAGCGCTATACCGCTAAACGCAAAAAACTCTCAACGAATTGAGAGTTTTTTGCTTAAAAAGGGCTTTATCAAGACGGCCTTTGTACCCCCGCTGAGACTCGAACTCAGGCTTTCGGCTCCGGAGGCCGACGCTCTATCCACTGAGCTACGGGGGCAAAATTCGCGTTCTCTTAACCAAGCTGCGCGGGAGATTTTACCATGAAAGATTTCCATGCCCACGTGCTTGGAAAGTAGAGATCAAACCAATGCCTGTTCTTTTAATGCGCCCAGTTCAGCGCGATATTCTTGGATGAGTTCAACGTTGTTTCTCTCATTCCCTAATTTATGAAATTGATTTTTCTTATGTGCTAACTCTCCACAAACCTGATAAAAGCGCCGTGTTGCGGCATACCTCCCGCTAAAAAGGGCGCGTAAACGTGCGGAACTTTGTTTGCCTGTCGAGATGGCAGTGTGATATTGTTGCGCGCTAAGCAGCCCAAGTGTATATTCTTCTTGAAGATGTAATTTGAGCAATTTGCGCTCACTGGAGATTGCCCAAAGAATAAAGATGAACATAAAGAGCCAGCCTGTCCAATCGAGGGCGGTGCCAATGGCGAGCCCCGAAAGCCCACCCAGCAATGAAGCCAAGGTGTTGTGCATGGCATGCGTAAATAAAGCAATTCCAAACCCAAAGAGTGGTGCGAAAAACTTAACCAACCCAGAACGGTTAAGGCGCGCCATTGCCAAGCCGATGCCGATAAAAGACGTATAAAAAGGATGCTGCCAACCAACCAGGATCACGCGCACAAAGACCAGAAACCAAAGTCCGTCCCAGCCGCCATCTAGATAGCCCATATTGTAGATATAGTGTGTATTCTCTGTTGCGGCAAATCCCAAAGCGGTGATGCCTGCGTAGACAATACCATCAAGAATAGAGTCGAATTCCTTGCGGAAAACAAAGAAGACGATCAAGACAGCCAAGCCTTTTAGGCTTTCTTCAACAATTGGGGCGATGATCGAGCCAGTCGCCAAATCGGATGCGCTTTCAGAACCCGTGAAAACATAAACACCCATGCCCAAAACTGTATTGATGATAAAAGCGCCACCCGCGGCAATTGCCATTCCCCAAAAAAAGACCGCCCCGAGCAGAATTTTAGGTTCGCGCTCATAGCGGTCTGTCCAATAGAGAATATAGGCGAAAAGGAACATGGGGGCAAAGCCAAAAAATAAAGAAACCAGAAAGGGCATACTATCTCCTTTTTTAAAAGAAAAAACTTACTTGGGAGGCAGTGTTAGGGCAAAGCGAACACCCTCATCCACCCAACCCGATAAAGCCTCGTCGTTGTTTGTTCCAGCGGGACCAACCATCACCCAGCCGCGCATTACGCGCCCTGTGATATTAAAAACGCGCGTATGTGGGCGCGCCAAAGCCTCTTCATAATTCTCTTTTCCAACGCGTACGATCAGTGCGTCATCGAGAATGCCACAAGCCATGTTGCCTTGAAGCAGATAACCGACCCCACCAAACATCTTCTTTTCGATAACGGGGATAGTACCGAAGGATGTGCGGATGCGCTCTGCTAAAGTTTTATCGTATGCCATTCGGTTTTTTACTCGTAAACCAAATTGGTACGTGTAACGCGCGCGGCCTCGATCGGGATGCCCATCTCGGACAATACATCGTCTGGACGCCCGGTTGCCCCCTCGCGTGCTGTCAGGCGCATGAAGAGACGTAAATTCTCTCCCTCGGCGGGGAGGGGGGTAATCTCTAAAATGAGTGGACGCAGATCAAAGGTGGGTTTTTTTGTGGTGTAGCGTTTGTTCTTGCGGCGTTTGCGCCGCTCACGGAGGATGGATTCTGCCGCTAAAAGGGTAGCAATTTTCTCGTCCAGGAGTGATGCGGGTATTTCATCCAATAAAGTGACTTCGTACTCAGCAGTATGAACTTGAGTTTGAAGCGGCGGGCCGCGTAATTCCACTTCTTGCACTTGGGAAATCTTGATCCCTTCAGGCAAAGCTGTCTGGAATTTTTCTTTTAACGAATCAAGCTGCCAGCTTTCGTCATCTTCAAGCCAAAGATCGACTAACTCAGCTTGGCTAGTGAAACCCAGGGCGAGGGCAGCCGCTAATTGAATTTTGGGTTGAGGGTGAAAGCCCTGGCTATAAGCGAGGGGTAAATTTGCGCGGCGGGCGCTGCGTTCCCAGAGGCTGTGCAGGTCCAGGTGGCTGGTATAGCGCAATGCGCCTTGCTTTGAGAAGGTAATGCGAATTCTTATCATAGGTTGGGGATTATAACCGAGCAAGGGTTATTTTTCTGAGGCAACCTGATCGCGTCCCAGGGATTTTGCATGGTAGAGGGCTCGATCTGCATGCTCCAGAAATGCGTAGAGATCGGTATCTTTTTTTACGTCATTTTCACTGCTAATGCCAATACTTAGCGTAAAGAAAACGTTTCCCTTTTTTGTAGCGAAAGGTGTCTTGCGGATTGTATCGCAGAGGCGGTTTGCAGTTTTTATAGTGGTCTCAAAGTCTGTTTCGGGAAGGATCACAACAAATTCATCGCCCCCGAAGCGCCCGATGATGTCTACAATGCGCAGCATTTTTTGCAGGAAATTTGCAAAATTGATCAGCACTTGATCCCCGACAAGATGCCCGTAAGTATCGTTGATGTTTTTAAAATGGTCGATATCAATGACTAGCAGGGAAATGGTGTGTTTATAACGATAAGAACGATGGAGTTCTTGTTGGGCTAGTTCGAGCAGGTGGCGACGGTTGTGGAGACCGGTTAGAGAGTCTTTTGATGCAAGTCTTTCCACTTCGTCGTGGAGTTTTTTTCGTTCAGTGATATCTTGCAAAACGAGCAGGTAGCCAAGACGTTTTTTGTTACGATCGCGCAGGATAGATAATTTTCCTTCGAAATTTCTTATGATCCGATTTCGTCTTAGGGAGAATTCGAGCGCGCGACTGCCCTGGTCATCTTTGGGAAGGAGCGGTTTTATTTCAGGAAGATATTTTTCAATTGGCTTGCCAATAATGCTGTCTTTTGTGGGCAGGAGTAATTTTCGTGCAGCCGGGTTAATATCGAGCAGCCTGGTTTTGTGGTCGATGACCAGCATCCCTTCTTGCATATTTTCTACAATGGTATTCCGTGCAATGGGCATCAGATCTAGGAGATCATAGCGAAAGATGCCAATTGCGAAAGCAATCCCTGAGAAGGCAAAAGCAATGGGAGAAAAATCTTTCTGGAGTCCGGGGATAAGCTTGGTAATATAAATGTAATTGAAGATCAATGGCGCTAGCGCCCCTGCGACCAGCCAGTTCGATTGTTTGCGGTAGATGGGCGCTGAGCGAATATGTTGCTGGATGAGCAGAAATGCCCCAGAGAACATTAGGGCATAGGAATAAACCACGTTGACCCAGAACCAGGGGCCATATAGAGTAACTTTCAGGAGTTGTAAATGGTCGTTGACTGCTTCGATTTTCCATACATCCCAGATCATGCCGTGCCATTCATTGGTTTGGACAAGGGTAAAGGTGATAATGGGAAATACCCAGAAAAAGGCAAAGCGCGAGAAAGAAAGCCAGCGTACCTTTCCTGTATATTGCAGGGCAAAACCTATCCAGAAAATTGGTGCAGTTGTGATGAAGAGATAAGTGATTTTTACGCTTGAAAGTGAGATGTTTTCGGTAGAACCGATCAGTTCTCCAGTATTTGATAGTAACCAACCTGTAATGCATAAGAGATCCAGCATCAGCATCACAGCGCCTGGTACGAGACGTCGACGCCATGCGTAAATGGCAGCCGCAATCGTGATAAAGGCTGCTGTTGGCGCCAAGACAACGAAAAAATAATATTGATCCATAAGGAAGATGTTCCAGTAAGGGAAGTTTATTTAGTGTATCATAGGGCGTTTTATCTTCAATATTCTAACTTCAAAAAAGATGTTACGCAAAAGATGCCTTTGGCAGACTTTGGGGCTGCCCTCACCCTTCGCCATCTCCCAAAGGGAGATGGCGACTTAATTCCTTCTCCCTTTGGGGGAAGGTTAGGATGAGGGGAAAGGACAGTCCAATTTATTCACTGCGTAAGATCAGTTCATAATAAAAAACCCGCGTTCAAAACGATGCTTTTATCTGCTAATTAAGCACAGGAATTTCTTTCTTAGGCTTGGGTTTGCGTTTTACTTCGGGGCACATCCAGCCTTTGCCGGGATTTTCGTGGCGCAGGTTGTTGAAGATGGGCAAAATGCCGCAAGCGAAACATTGTTCGCGGCAGTCAACGCGGATCTCACCTTCAAGTGATTGTTGGTAATCGCGGAAGATGAACTTCTTGTTGACGGCGGTCGAGATATGATCCCAGGGGAAAATCTCGTCCACGCGGCGTTGACGGTGGGTGTAGAAATCGGGGTCAATGCCATGTTCGGCGAAGGCTTCCATCCAAATATGATACTGGCGTTGATCGCCCCAGGCATCAAATTTGGCACCGTTCTTCCAGGCGGTGTAAACCACGTCTGAAAGACGACGGTCGCCACGTGAGAGGAAGGCTTCGAGGAAAGTGTCTTCGGGCTGCGTCCACGAGAGATTGATGCCGCGGCGCAGTTTCTGTTTGAGCAAATCCTGTTTGGCGTTGATCTGTTCAAGCGTATCAACGGCCACCCACTGGAAGGATGTTTGCGGCTTGGGAACAAAGGTACCCACGCTCAAATTGACTTTGGCTCTGCCGCCAGTAATACGCTTTCCTTCGTCAAGAACTTTGTGCGCCAGATCGACAATGGCTTGTACGTCTTCGAGGGTTTCTGAGGGATGCCCGATCATGAAGTAGAGTTTGATGGTCGTCCAGCCGCGCTTGAAAATATCGCGCGAGACATCCAGCAATTGTTCATCTGTGATGAACTTGTTGATGATGCGCCGCATACGTTCGGTGGCGGCTTCGGGCGCGAGCGTAAAGCCCGTCGCACGGCTGCGTTTCAGCCCTTCCATCAGGTCGACGGAGACGGATTCGATGCGCAGCGAAGGCAGCGAGACGCCAATGGTTTTGTCGGAGAAACGTTCGTTGACTCTTTGGACTAACTCCGAAATACCCGTGTAATCGGATGAAGACAGGGAGAGGAAGGAGACTTCTTCGTACCCTGTGGATGCGAGGGCTTTTTCGGCGGCTTCGAGGACTTCGTCGACGCTGCGCTCGCGGACTGGACGTGTGGCGAAGCCCGCATGACAGAATCTACACCCGCGCGTGCAACCACGCATCACTTCGACCGTGACACGGTTGTGAACAATTTTGATGTTCGGGACGATGAAGTCGGTCGGCGGGGGCGGGAGTTTGGCAACGAGGCGCTTCATGATGACTTTGGGCGCTTCGGGCGCGAGCGGGGCGACTTCGGCGATGGTGTCGTCATCCATATAGTGGGCTTCGTAGAGGGAGGGGATGTAGACACCGGGGATCTGTGCGAGGGCTAAAAGTAGGCCTCTGCGAGCGTCTTTTTGCGACGTGTGCCCTTCTGGGTGAGCAGTCTCCTCTTTTGACGATGAGATTGCTTCGGCGGTAGTGCTGCCTCGCAAAGTCGCTTTATGTTGTTGAACGACATCGACAATATCGTGAATGACTTCTTCGCCTTCGCCGACGACGTAAGCGTCGATGAAGGGCCACATCGGTTCGGGGTTGGAGAAGGTGTGTCCACCGGCGATGATGAGGGGATGTTCGGGACCGCGATCCGCGCTTTTGAGCGGAATCATGCTCAGGTCAAGGGTGTTCAGCACATTGGTGTAGAGAGTTTCATAGGGGATGGTGAATCCGATGATATCGAAATCCGCCAATGGATGTTTTGATTCCAAGGCATAGAGCGGAATTTCGTGCTCTCGCATGACTTCTTCGAAATCGAGCCAGGGGAGGAAGGCGCGCTCGGCGAGGGCGTCGTCGCGCTGGTTGATCTGGTCATAGAGTATTTTCAGACCGACGTTGGAGACTCCGAGGTCGTAAATGTCGGGGAAGACGAAGGCGACTTTGGTTTGGATCTCGTCCCAATTTTTATGGACGGCGTTATATTCTCCGCCGACGTAGCGACCTGGTTTTTGTACCGTTAAAAGCACCCGCTCGAGGTGGGCTTCGATTTGTTCTGGAGTTAGCATGGGGGCATTATAAAGGAAAGTGGAGAGTTTTGGTAATAATTATACTCTTCAAGGCTTTTTGTCATGAATACCTGAAGACCAAAAATCAACGCGTGCAGGATCTGTGAATCGCTTTATATCGGTATTAGGCTTCCACATTTCCCCATCGGGAAGATAGGTTTTTTCATTAAACATATGCTGCCAAGTGTTAGTCCCTTCAATTCCAACAAGGTTTGCGCCGCGAAGGTCAGCTCCATGAAAGTTGCAACCGCTAATCCATGCGCCTTCAAAATCCACACATTGAAGCAGAGCCCCTGCAAAGGAAGAATCTTCAAGTTCTGCATTTTTCAATATTGCATAAGTTAAATCTACTCCAGCAAGTTGTGATTGGAGAAGGATTATGCCTTCCCAATTTGCAAAAGCAAAAGAATGATTTTTAAGAGAGCCATCTCGATGCCAACCATGATCAATGATTTCTTCTGAAGCAGGTACAGCAACATCCCTTATTTTACTTCCTAGTTTTCCAATTAGATCTTTTTTTCTGTTAGCCAAGTTGTTTTGTCTGTTGATTACAAGCTCGAACAAGCCGTAAGTGATTAATGCTCCAGTAATTTCCGTTCCAAAATTTAATAACCATCCACCCCAATCATTCGTAAAGAAAATCCCGAGAACAGAAGAGATGAGCGCAATAAAAAAAAGTAAGGTAAAAATCAACTTACGAGTTTTGTCTAGATGCATAATTCAATATCCCGTTTAACTTTAATACGTCATTTTATCAAAATACGTCCACCCATCCAGATCGGGCGGTTGGATGCCCAACTGTGTCAGGATGGTCATGATCTGCGAGCGGTGTTCGGTAGCGTGGTTGATGGCTTGCGTGAGCAGGATCGTCTTCGGGACGTCGCGGAGAGTGCCGTCCCAGTCGATTTCGACGGTGTCGTCTGCATCCACTTTTGGCGCCCATTCGATGAAGCTTACGCCCGTGTCGCGCAGCAATGCGCCGATCTCGGCGAGGCTCATGGGGGCATCACTTCCCCCTTCAAAGCGTTTGCCTGTGCTGACGCGGGAGAAGTAGGCGCGTTCTGCGCGGGCGATGTGTTGGAAGGTCTCGCGGATCGCGCCGTAGGTGCCGTCGAGGGTCGAGTCGAGTTGCTCGTCGCTGAGTTTGGCGCAAATGTCAAGCAGTTGCAGGTTTGCCCATAAATTATGGTTGAAGAGGGTGGTGAGAGTGTTCATATCTGAACTCCTATTGAATTACTGATTCTGCGAGGAGCCGCTTTGCGGCGACGAAGCAGTCTTCTGGTAATTGGCTTACTCTAAATTCGATGAGATTGCTTACCCCATTTGGGGCACAGGTCGCTTCGCTCGCAAAATCAGTACAAATTTAAAAATGTCCATCACGAGCGTAGGTTTCGATCATCTGAACGGCTTTTTCGACACCGTTCTCCGCTCGAATTTCTTCTACAATTCGCTTGGCGTTTTCACGAATGGTCTGATTCTCAATAACCTGTTGCAACGCTTTAGCTAGTTTCTCTGCCGTCAATTTCTTGCGCGGAATAGGCTGTGAACCAACACCCATTTCGTGGATGCGATTGCCCCAGAAGAATTGGTCGCCGAAGGAAGGCACGATCACGCTCGGCACGCCAGCGCGTAAGCCTGCTGCCGTTGTCCCTGCACCGCCGTGATGCACAACCGCCGCCATTTGCGGGAAAAGCCACTCGTGTGGCACGCTTTCAACTTTCAATATCGAATCGGGCAAATCAGCGGAATCAAATCCGCTCCAATCGCTGAGCATAATGCCGCGTTGACCGATCATCTGCAGGGCATCGGCAACGATCTGTACTGCTTCTTCACGCTCGTGATCGATCATGCTCCCAAAGCCGACGTAGATGGGCGGTGGTCCGCTTGCCAAAAAGTCACGCAGTGCGTCGTCGGGCTGATAATCTTCCGCTGCATCGAGGAACCAGTAGCCTGCCACCTGTTGATTGTCGCCCCAGTCGACAGGTTTGGGGATCACGAGCGGGCTATAGCCATAGACGAAAGGTGTTGCTCCTCTCGGGGAATCGATCTTCCAATAGAATTTTTTACTCAGAGCGGGTAAATCCAGTATGTCTCTGCGGCATTCGTTCACGGAGGAAAGCAGCAAATTGAAAAAAGTCTGGTTTGAAATTTTCGTGGACCAGTAATTCGAGAGACCCTTCAGTGGCTGCCAACTTGGCGATTTCTTTCCCATCAGCGGGGGAATATATCTTGAGGGAATCGCGGGCCAAAGATAGGTGGCGATGGCTGGGAGTTCCAGTTTTTCTGCCACATGCCAACCGGCAAAAGACAGCCCAGAGTTGAGCATTAAGTCGGCATCACGATTGGCATCCAACGTTACCTTGAAAATCTCTTCCAGTGCCAGCTTAAAGTTCTTCTCCATCCAGCGCATGATGCGCAGCATATTATTCCCCAACTCGGCGACGGCTTGGTTGACCAATACTTCACGCGGGTCCAAGTCGATTGGGTAAAAATCCAGACCATGTTCTTTGACAAAGCTCTCGAAAATCTGATGAGAGACAACACAAACCTCGTGCCCAACCTGTTGCAAGCCTTTTCCCAAAGCGATATAAGGTTGAACGTCGCCGCGTGTACCAAAGGTATTGATCGTGATCTTCATTTATTTTTCCCTAGAGGTCAAAAACAAACGCTCCATCCTGCATAAGCACTTCCCCATCAACGGCGATCGTGCAATCTGTGGGGATCACATCGATATGTGTGGTTGCTGACCAATCCGCGCCGGTGGTGCGTCCGCCCGGGTCACCGAATGCGATATGGATGCCGGGGATTTTCTCATCCTGCAAGAGAACGCCGCTTAATTTGGTCAACGCGGTGTTAGTGCCGATCGCAAATTCACCAATGCGGCGTCCGTTTTCGTTCGAGTTGAGATATGCCCAAAGCTCATCTTCGATCTGCTTATTCTCGCAATGTACTTTTTCTACCCAGCCATCTTTTACTTCAAAGGTGACGGGCGTATCCAGCACGCCATATTTTGGCGAGAAATAGTCGCCGAGGATATCGGCAACGATTGTGCCATTTACAGTTTCGGGGCAGGTGAAGACTTCGCCTTCGGGCAAGTTGCCCCAGTCGCCGGGGTTGTGATAAAGCCCGTGGCACGGAATCCATTTCAAATCAGGGGCGAAACGGGCGGTCACATCGCTACCTTTTTTGGATGTAAAGGTGATCGTTTTGGCTTTTTTGACGATCTCGTGGACTCGCATCGTTAGGTCGTGAATTTGCTGATAGTCCGCCCGCATCCCCTCGCGCATCAGTTGCTCTGTGATCGAGACCATATGCCCGTGCCGGAATTTGATTCCCTTTTTTATCATCTGCGCGGTAATACCCATGCGGAACGTTAACTCGCCCCTTTGTGCACCGGCGGCATAGATGGTGACGGTTGGGTCGAAATCGAAGATCGCTTCCATGAAGCCTTCCGGCATCTCGGTGAATGGGCGTGTACCGAAATCTTCCATTTTGATCAGTTTGACTTTGGCATCAGTCGCCAGAGCTTCTGCTTCGAGTGCTTGCCCAATTGAGAAAGTTTCTTCATCAGAGATGATATAAACGCAGTCTTTTGCGCGAATATTCATGCAGGTTTGGACGGCAACTTGCGCGCCTTCGCGGATGTCTTGGGGAATGTTCATAGATGTCTTCCTTCGTTATAGTATGAGGGAATTGTACTCGAAAGTGCCGGTTCCTGAGCGGAGGCGATGCGAAGCAGCGTCGTAGTCGAAGGGCGCTTTGTGAAAACCGGCTCTTACCCGAAGGGCACACGTCGACTGCGCTTCGCTCCGCTCAGAGGCTGGAAAAGAAAAACCCCTGCACGAAACCGAGGTATCCCGTGCAGGGGTGAGAAATGGGAGAAGACGTGATCTACGCTTCTACAACAGTCTCTTTTTTACCAAATTGTTCACGTGCCAGCAGCCAAAGGGCGCCGAGGGCAAAGAGGATCACGACCCACTTGATGATCCAGCCCGCTGCGGGGACGGACATGAAGAGCGCCAGGATAATTACGCCAATTGCCAGTGGGTAGAATTTATGGTTGACCCATTCCGGTTTGAAGCGGGCGAGGAGCAATTTGCCACCGAGGGTAGCGACGATGATCTTGGTCAGGTAGGCGACCGTTAAGATGAAGCCTACGATCAAGGCGAAGAGCGTGAGCAAGCCCAGGATCACGATCGTGCCGCTTAATCCGCCCAGCGAGAGGAAGCCGAAGATGATCGCACCGAGGATCATGGCTGTGAAGACAACCAGAAGGGCGAAGAAGAAGAATGCATAGGCGACCACGCCCCAGCCGAGGCTTTGCCAGGTTTCGGTTTGCAGTTTATATTCTGCGCTGGCAAGGAAGTTCGGGAAGAGCCACTGCATCAACATGCCCAAAGCGATCAGGGTGATGATGGTGCGCAGCAGGCTGAGTGCCCAGAAGCCAGCCATTTGTTGCGGGGTAGGGGGAGCGGGATGCTCGTAATTGCTGACATATTCAGGTTCTACACGCAGGGTTTCGCCACCGACAGCATTGGCAGGAAAACTGAGAATTGTGGCGGATGTGTAGGTCAGGTCGCCGTTGATCTTGGCATCGTTGGTGATGGTAATGCCGGGGGCTACCGAGGGAATGGCGATATTCATTTGGGGGCCATAGAAGTTCGGGGGCATGTTCTCTCCGCCTTCTGAAGACGAATCGACATAGGCTTTGACGTTCCCGTCAACCCTGCCGCTCAACTCAAAAGCGGATGTGCCTGCGAGAATATCACCTGCGACATCGCCCGCGACGAGAACTTGCGCGCCGCCGACAACAATATCTCCGCCGATGATGCTGCCCGGCATTACTTCGAGGCTTGCGCCGCCAAAGAGCAGATCGTCGCCGATGACGGCTTCTTTGCCAAGTTGGATGGCGGCTGCAAATGCACGTACATCATCGCCGACAGTGCCGTTGATGATGACACTCTGTGCGCCGGTAACGAGGTCCCCTTCGACCGTGCCGTTGATGGTCACCGTCTGTGCGCCAGTGTAGAGATCGCCTTGAATGACGCCATCTACAATGACGGTTTCTGCGCCGATGTATAGGTCGTCTTCGACGATTTCGTCGGCTTCGATGACGACGCGCCCGCCTTCGCGCCCGTCAAATGCGGATGCGGTGGGGACGAGGATGAGGGCAAGCATGACGAAGATCGTCAGGGTGGTGAAAATTTTTGAATTGCGTGACATAACACTCTCCTTAGATAAGTGGGGGTTTAATTTTTGTGTCTGGTGAGATATACGTGATGCGGAGGAAAACGTTGCAAAGAAAAACCCCATCCCGAAGATTGGGATGGGGAAGATTCTTTTTTAGCGGGAGCAGGTTCAAATCTGCATATGATCTGGCTAAGCCTGGATGACGATCTTGCCATTCTTGTAGAAGAGTTCCCCGTCGACAAGAATTTCACCATCATGCATATCGCAGAGCATATCCCAATGTAAACCGGATTCATTCTTGCCGCCGCCCTCAGGGAAGCCCGCGCCGACTGCAAGATGGATTGTGCCGCCCATCTTCTCATCGAAGAGCATATTCTTGGTAAAACGCTGGATGCCATAATTGGTGCCGATGCCAAGCTCGCCGAGAATGCGCGAACCATCATCGGTATCAAGCAAAGCCGTTAGTAATTCCTGATTCTTTTCAGCCTGTTCTTTGACAACCTTGCCATTCTCGAACCAAAGCTGAATATCGTGAATTTCTTGCCCACTGTGAATGGCGGGATATTTGAAACGCACCCAGCCATTGACTGAGTCTTCGACGGGGCTGGCGAAAACTTCACCTGATGGGAAGTTGTGTGTCCCTGCTGATTCGATAAAAGTACGCCCTTCGATGGACAGGGTCATATCAATATTTTCGCCTTTGATAACGACTTCTTTATGTCCTTTGAGCCACTCGATGAGTTTGCGCTGGCGAGCAGCTTCTTCTTCCCAGAACGCAACAGGGTCGCCTTCGTGAAGCATTCCCGCGCCATAAACAAATTCCTGATAATCCGCCAAGCTCATGTCGGCATCTTGTGCCATCGCGTTGGTCGGGTAGACCGTCATGCACCATTTCAAGTCGCCGGTTGCAGAGCGTTGCATCATGATCTTGGACATTTCGGCATTGGCGCGCCCAAATTGTGCGAGACGTTTGGGGTCCACGCCGCTGAGGGTGCGGGTGTTGCTGTCTGCCCAGATGCGTAGAAAAGCATCGAAGGTTTCGAGCATTTCTTTTTGAACGGGGGAGATGTAGGTGAGCTGTTCTTCGGAAGCGTGTTTAAAGAAAATTTCGCGTAAACCTGGAACCTGGTTCATAGTCATAACGTGTGCGCCAGCTTTTACGGCTTCTTCATAGACAGCCATAGTTAGTTCGTCTGCTAATGGCGTGGTTTGGATGAGTAATTGTTCGCCTGGCTGAATTTTGAGCGAGTAGTAGATGATTACTTTTGCGAGTTTTGTGATGCGAGGATCAGGCATGGTTTTTCCTTTCAAGGGGGAACAGCTCAGAAATTATAAAGGGTAAGAGCCTTTATAAATATTGGAGTTTTGTATGATTTTTATTCCCCGATGATTTTTATAAGGACACGCTTACGGCGCCGACCATCAAATTCCCCATAGAAGATTTGCTCCCATGTACCGAAATCAAGTTTCCCGTTAGTGATGGCGACCATAACTTCGCGTCCCATCACTTGGCGTTTCATGTGGGCATCGGCATTATCTTCACCGGTATCGTTGTGTCGGTATTGGTTGATGGGGGCATGCGGGGCAAGCGTTTCGAGCCATTTTTCGTAGTCTTGATGTAAGCCGTGTTCGTGGTCGTTGATGAAGACCGATGCTGTGATATGCATTGCATTTACAAGTCAAAACCAACTACCACTTTAAAATATCGCCCGATCTGACTTCGCTGTTGCTTATACTAACAAAAGACATACATTTCAATGTAAAACAAGGAGTTTCAATAGTCTAAAAGTTCGGATGGGCTCCATACTTGGTACAGAAGCCCTCGTCACACCATTCTTTCGTGTCGGGTACAAGCGTGCCAACGTGAACGTTTTACCAATCTTGACAACGGCGTAATGACCAATGCGGATATGCGCGTGCCAAATAGATAAAGCCCGTTGAGAGCCTAATGTGAGTTATATCACTTACCCAGGTTTGCTCCGGATAAGAAATAGCCTGTTCTTCTATAAGATTGGGATAACGAGGATATCCATACTGCGAATTAGTTGTGATTGTTTTCGTCTTTTTCACAGGCTGTAAAAGGTCGTTCTCTCGCATTATGTGTTGCGCTCGTTTGCGATTGACTTATATCCTGTATGGTCCTCGCCCTAATTATTTTGCTGCTCGGCGAGACTCACAAACTGGGAACTTTGCTTGAGCACTCTTGATCTGAGAAAGAATTTCTTCTTGCACAGTGGCCGCATGTTGATATAATCCATTCAAAAGGATTGAATATGCAGAAAGTTAACAAGTCTAGTTTGCGATATAACTTTAAAGAGATTTTATTTTCTGTGCCTGTGCGCATCAAAATTGTAGGTATTATGATGCTGCCTATTTTGATATTAGGAATCTCTCTCAATTATTGGGTGCGAACCGGATTATCAGACTGGCTATCTTATCTGCTTTCAGATGAGCGGGTGCGGATTGCAATGGAAGCTGGAAGTCGTAGTGTGGTACTTGTCACTGCCTTATCAACTGTGATGTCGATTTTGTTTACATTCCTGTTGATGCTTACGCTTACCAAGCCTTTGTTAGAGTTAAGGCAAGTTGCTCTAAAAGTTGCAGAAGGGGATCTTGAATCACGAGCACATGTTAGAACCCGTGATGAGATCGGTGAAGTGGCAGAGTCTGTGAATCAAATGATAGATCACCTTGTCAGCAGTCAGCAAAGATTAGAGCGTACGAATCGACGGTTAGAAGCGATTAACCGCATTGCAATTGCTGCAGGACGCGGATTGGAACTGAAAGATCTCTTGGGGGTTTCACTGCAAACTGTACTTGAAGAAATGAGATTTGAAAGCGGGTGGATATATCTAAAAGACCAAAATGATCATTCATCGAAATTCGTATTAGCCTGTGCAATTGGTTTACCAAAAAGGGTTGAAGCGCATCTCCTTGATGCAAATAAAGGACTATGCACATGTGATGAAAATATTTTGATTGACGATGCAAATACGCAAATCAATGTACATCAATGTGCTTCACTTGAGAGCTTGGCACTTCAATACAATATTCCAACGCAATATGTTTCTGTTCCACTGGATTTAGATGACCGGCGTATCGGCATAATTAATATGCTTTGTTCAAAAGACCATGTGCTGTCAGAGAACGACTTAGAAGTGTTGGGGATAATCAGTCAGCAATTGTCTGACTACATCGAAAACGCCTGGTTACAAATTAGTTTACGTGAAAAAGAGGCAACTCGTCAGGTATTGCTTAGTGCGCTAGTTAAAGCTCAAGAAGATGAGCGTGCTCGATTGGCCAGAGAATTGCATGATGATGCCGGGCAACAACTTACCAGTTTGTTGGTACACCTTAAAGCCTTTGAAAAATTAACGCCTGAAGGGGAGCTTAGAGAGAAAGTTGCTAATCTTTGCCAGACCACTTCAGGGACTATTGAGCGAGTACGATCTCTTTCACATCGCTTAAGGCCTGCTGTTTTAGAAGAGCTTGGGCTTGAGGCCGCCCTAAGAACCTTGGCTGGTGAAATGCTGGTCACCACTGACCTGGATTTTGAATGCAATCTTAATTTAGATGATCGTCGGTTGCCCTTTGAGATAGAGACCAGCCTGTATCGTATTGCACAAGAAAGTTTAACAAATATTGTTAATCACGCAGAAGCCCAGTGTGTGACGATTGAATTATTGCACCTTCCCTATGCCGTAAGCCTTCAGATCAAAGATGACGGGCGTGGTTTTGGAGGTCAGTTTTCTGTGTCTAAATCGGATCAACAACGGCTGGGGTTGATCAGTATGCAGGAACGTGCAGAGATGTTGGGGGGATATTTTCTTATTGAAACGAGTCGGGATTTGGGAACGTCCGTTCAAGTGCGTATTCCTGTACTTCCAGAGGTTATTGAATGACAGAGTCGAAAATTCGTGTATTACTGGTAGACGATCATAAAGTCTTGAGGGATGGCCTACGTGTATTGGTTGATGGAGAAAATGATTTAGAGGTTATTTCCGAGGCAGGAACCGGTGAAGAGGCAATCCAAAAAATCATTGAGACGACCCCAGATGTAGTTGTTTTAGATATTGGTTTACCTGATACTAGCGGTATTGACATTGTTCGCAAGATCCGCCAACAAGAATTACCAGTTCGTATTGTTATTCTTTCAATGTATGATGATCGAGAATTGGTAATACGAGCCATCGAAGCGGGGTGCGATGGATATGTGCCAAAATCATCTGCTCATACGGATCTTTTGCAGGCAATCCGCACAGTACACACGGGAAAGCGTTTCTTACATCCCGAGGCAGCTACAGAAGTGATTGACGGACTACTGGAGAAACAAGATGAAGCGCGCTTATTAACGGGGCTGTCGAAACGCGAGGTGGAAGTTTTACGGCTTACGGCAAGAGGATTTACAAGTCGAGATATTGGGGAGAAACTCGCTCTCAGCCCGAAAACTGTGGATACTTACCGACAAAGAGCAATGATCAAGCTTGATTTGGAGAGCCGAGCTGATCTCATAAGTTTTGCTCTCCGGGCTGGGTTGTTGAATAACGGTAACATTCCCGAGTAAGCAAGTGTTCTATTGCAATATGAAGGAAGCTTTTGTCAGGAATACTCCTACAAATCAATGTGGTTTTCCTGATAGATTTGAATTTGCACTTTTGTTACTATCGTAAGTAGTAGTAAATTCGGTTATTGACGGATAGAGAATGATGACAGAGAAACGAAAAAAGATTAGTCGACGAGAATTTCTGAAATTAGCCGGTTTAGCTACTTCCTCTATCGCGGCGGCGAATTTAGATTCGTTGGTTAAAAACAATCCCGTGTCTACAGAAAACAGTAAGATGATGGATGCGGCAGGGCGTCCTAAGCGTCCGTGGTGGATACGGGAGGTAGAAACGCCTACAGTAGATATCGATTGGGAGAATCTACAACGCTTTGATGCTCGTGCTACGGTTCGCGGTTCAGGGATAGTTAGCTATGTTGGAGAAGATGAATTTGAGAGACTGACTAAAGTAGCTGCTGAAAAGGAAAAGGAAAGAATTCTAAAAAATGTTCCCGGCTATACGTTAAAAGATCAGGCATTGGTGTCAGCTCAGGCCAATGCTGCTGTAGGAATGCGTTCATTTCTTGGGCCACAACGAGCATTAACACCAACTGAACGTGAAGCGCCCAAATGGAAAGGTTCATCAGATGAAGCGGCTCGCATTTTGAGAGTTGCAATGCGCCATTTTGGGGCTGCGACAATTGGCTTTGTTGAACTCAATGAAAAAAACAGTAAATTAATGTATTCCTATGATATGGATGGGAAGCAGATCGCCTTTGAAGATGTAGATGAAGCCTATGAGACAAGCCAAAAGCGAGTAATTCCTTATAAGGCTAAATGGGTTATCGTCTATACCGTTCAAATGTCTTCCGAGACACTTAAGCGAGCGCCCACTGCGATCGCACAGCAAACGACCCTTTTGTCTTACAGTCGCGCTTTGGATATTCAAAATAAAACACAAGAATTCTTGCGTGGCTTGGGATACCAGTGTCTTGGGGAGGCTACTGTAAATGGGTTAGGTATCTCACCTGCTTTTGCTGTAATGGCTGGTTTGGGAGAGTTGGCACGGCACAATCGTGTGATAACACCGGAATTTGGTCCAATGGTGAGGATATTCAAGATGGTTACGGATTTACCGGTCACTATAGATAAGCCGATTGATGCCGGCATCATGGAGTTTTGTAAGCATTGTAAAAAGTGCTCAGAAACGTGTCCAGCCAGCGCCTTGAGTTTTGATGATGAGCCAGGGTGGAGTGTTCAGGGAAAGTGGAATAATCCCGGACATAAAGCTTGGTACGAGAATTCAATCAAATGCCGCACCTATATGCTGGGGGAAGCGGGCACTAATTGCAGTATTTGCTTTTCAGTTTGCCCATTTTCAAAAAAGAACAAAGCCTGGATACACCAGTGGGTCAAAGCCGGGATTTCAGTTGCGCCTCCCTTGGATAGTTTACTACGCAGCCTAGACGATGCCTTTAGCTATGGTGCTCAAAAGAGACCTGAAGAATGGTGGTGGTTGAATTTGCCTGAATACGGCATTGATACCGAACAAACCATTCAGGAAGATTGACGCTAAATACATGAGTGACGATAAAGATTTCCAGACAATCAAAATAACGCGCAGATCATGGTTTGAGTGGACGCTGTGGGCTTTGTGGCTATTCTTGGAGGTCGTCTTTTTACAAAGTGCTGTAGCTAGTGGCAAGGAACTTGAACCAAGAGCAGCCATGATCTATTGGCTTATATTTGGAGTATTGCTCCTTGGTGGGTTCGTTTTTTGGATTGTACGCCGGAGTCGTCTGCTATAGATCAAGCATGGCGTTTATGGGGAAATTGCAGAAATATTAAGTTTGTCAGAAAAAACCCTACAAAACAACTGATTTTTCCTGCTATATCAAGCAAGTCGCTTCTGCTACCATAAGATAGTAAAGTTTTGCCCATTTTGGGTCATCTTGCTATTGGAGAGCAGAAAATACATGAAACGAGTCACCAACGCTGTAAAAAAGTTTTTCTTTCCACCGGTTGATGCTTCGCGTCAGATGAAGATTTTGCCATATGTGGTAATAAGTTTTCTTTTTCTATTTATGGTAATTGCTAGTACTTATACTTGGGAGTACACCAACTCCACAGATTTCTGCGGCTCAGCCTGCCATGGTATACACCCGGCAGAGAACGAAACCTTTGAAGCATCTCCTCATGCTGAAGTTAAATGCGTTGAATGTCATATTGGGCGTGAATTTGTTGGTAATCAACTCACGCGCAAAATGGGTGATGTAAAACATTTGATCGCTGCAGTCACTAAGAATTATGAATACCCCTTACATGTAAAAACTCTGAGGCCTGCTCGCGAAGTGTGTGAGCGTTGCCATAATCCTGACAAATTCTCTGATGACAGCCAGCGTGTACTCTATCATTACGATACTGATGAAAATAATACATTGTTCAAAACTTATATGGTTCTCAAAACAGGCGGTGGCAGCATTCGTGAAGGCTTAGGGAAGGGGATCCACTGGCACACCCAAAATAAAGTCTTTTATTACCCGACAGATGAAAGTGAACAAGAAATCCCTTATATAAAAGTGCTATACCCAGATAGCGGTTTTACTAGCGAATTTTTAGACATAAGCTCGGATTTTGATCC
>Ga0209042_1001057_pt1 | contig 23030 bp, 27 predicted proteins | sample SaaInlV_200m_DNA_6_FD_184649 | JGI IMG/M metagenome (GOLD analysis project Ga0209042, IMG submission 184649) | Marine microbial communities from expanding oxygen minimum zones in the Saanich Inlet - SI037_S2LV_200m_DNA (SPAdes) (version 2) | ecosystem: Environmental > Aquatic > Marine >...
TGAAACGGCCGAGGGAGGAGACCCACGCGGATTCGTACGGCTTCCACGTTTCCCCCTCCAGCACCGCCACCTCGTTTGCCTCCCCCCACCGAAACTCGTAACCGCCCGTCTGCTTACATCGCCCACGGCAACACGCACTGATATTCCCTGGATGCAACCCCAATTCCCGAGCCGCCTCCGCACTCGAAGCGTACGACACCCATTCCTCCGCCCCGAGCTCACGTCCCTCCACCGGCTTCGACCGCCTCGGGGCGCTCGACTCGCGGTCCTCGTTCGTGGCGTACGAGTGCTGGATCTGCTCGCTCTTGCTCGCCCAACGCAGGTTCTCCAGGCTGTTGTTGGACGGGTTGTTGTCGATGTGGTCCACGGTGTCCTGGTCGTCCCGCTTGGGGAGGCCGAAGGCGATCGCCATCAGCCGGTGGATGTAGTGGTTTTTGCGGTTGCAAAAGACGCGAACGTAACCGCTTTTTTGGGGTTTGGGGGTGGAGACCACGCCTCTGGAGGATTTGAAACGGCCGAGGGAGGAGACTTGCGGTTTGGTGGTAGTTTTGGTAGTTTTGGTGGCTTTGACCATTTTTTGTGGTTGAATTTTCTTCTTTTAAGTCACAAATAATTATGTTTCCGAATACTTACTTCCAGCATTTCTCAACCCTATACCACTCCATTGCTTTTAAGTCCTTCAAGACACAGGGGACAAAACGACACTTCTCACGATTGCAAATTCCCTTGCGCGTAAAACGATTACAGCCCAGGTCCGGACGGATTCTAGGTCTGTGTAGGTTTACACAACCCGCTTCCACATACAACATAGAATCCCACAGAGACAGATCTCCATCTCTCAACTGAGACATTGGCTGTGTTTCACAACATACGCATATGCTGTCTTTAAGTGAACATTGCTGATGCATCATCCAAGAGGATCTTCTCCAGACTATCAACCAGTTTTTTTTTATCAACCAGTTGTTTCGAGTAGCTTCATGGTCGCACAATATTGGCGCGAACGAGGTGGTGGATAATTGTATACCTCCGGACCGACTGAGACAAAACAGACAGCTTCTCAAGAAAGGATCCCAGCAAGGCGTCATCATGAGGAACGCACTGGGAATCCGAGAGGTCAAGAAGGACGAGGAAGGAAAGACTGGAAAGACTGGTGCACCTGCAAGATAGCATCAAATCCACGTTTGTTCCTATTCGTTACTGAAAGCTCCTCTGCTACATGGCTCTTTCTGCCCTCAACCGGTCCATGGCGGATTCCAGATCGGTAGCAGCCTTTCCAGAATCGGCTGTGTGCTTCTCCATTGAAGCTGTAGGTGTCTCGTTGATGTCGACAAAGTGACTGGACATACTGACTTCTGACCGGTCTTCTCCTATGTAAGTGAAAGCAGAAGATACACCAAACGACTCCACACCCGTTACCATGTTTTTTAGCTCATTCTGTAGCCACGCAAACGCTTCTCGTCCACTTAGCGCTCTGTTATTATTGACGACAATAGTCGGTACGACATTGACTTTTGACACGTCAAAGGGAGTTTTCTCAATATCTACCACACTGAACTGGTCAAGCATCATGTTTTTGTTTAGAGTATTCAAGAATAGCTGACAGTATTTGCAAGTACTGGATGAAAACAATGTGTTCTGTGGTGATGACTTGTTGTCCATTATTATATACCAAATTTTAATTCTCTTAAATGTAAAACGCGTATTTTTTAAACAAAAAAATTATGTGTGCACCTCAATAAATGAGATATTCTCTAAGCACTCATACAGATGGATCTTATCTTCCTCTAGATATTAGTACATCAACACTGGTACATAGAGAGGATGCAAACACAGGAACTAGATTCATAAGAGTAATCGGATTCAACAGGGGGAAAAAGGCTCGAAATATTTCTTTCATTTTCAATGATGTAGAAGCTCTCTATGCGACTGTTCAACCCACTGGTAATTCTCAGATACTTGTGCCTGATATTCCACTATACAACAATGGAACTGGAATAGATATATATACATCTTTGAGGCAATCAGCACTTGCATGGACTTTACCTCAAAACATTGAAAACAATATTGTTTTGAATAATGGTGAAGTTATAGGTCTAGATTTATCTAATTTTGCGGCAGACGCAAGTGCACAACCTCTACTTGTACATGTCACAGACTCAAGAAGATCAAATACTGATGTAGACCCATCAAAAGGCTCAGACGCAATAATTGAAATATACCAAACAAATGGATCGATTGCTGTGGAAATAATTGAACCTGGATATAATTTTGAGAGTGAAAGTTTGCGCGTTAGTTTCAAATCCGCGGTATATATTTATGGTGATATATTTGTAGATTAAAATGTTTTTACATGGTAATATAAATGTTCAACTTTCTTACAGGAGGAAAAAAGGAAGAACAACCCTCAAACCAACCGGCCGCGACCAATGCCAATCCACCGAATAACAAACCACTTGTATACAACCAAGCTACTGCTCCCACCACTCCCAACGCCAATGATATTATGAAGAAGGCTGATGCTGTTATTTCAGAAATACAAAAGAATAAACCATTGAACCTCAACAAACCATTGAACCTCAACAAACCATTGAACCTCAACAAACCATTGAACCTCAACAAGAATAAAAGCATACCATCAAACCTGAATCTCACTCAGTTCGAAAACAAACCTAACAACAATCCATTCAAGCGAAATCCATTCAAAAGCAACAACATCATGAACAACAAACCCAACAAAAACAAACCTAACAACAACTTGAACGCATCCAATTCCACTAACACTAGCAATTCCACTAACAATTCAAACAACAATAACAAATCGAAGATGCCTCGATCTATATCTACTTTTCAACCCCCCAACTCTAAGATGAATATTAACAAAAACATGCTACCATCACCATCACCATCACCACTCGGAATAGGGCCACTTTTGAACAATTCATCAAAAAATAACAGTCCTGTTAAAACACCAAACATAGGAACTATAACACTTCACATCAACAAATTCACGGTTGGAAACAAGGCACACATGAAGACCAGTGGGAAAACCATAAAACATTTGATCAAATTCGCGTCTGGAAAACACCCTCCAAAGTTCAATAAGGCATTTGCTCCCCACGGGCACCCCAAAATGAGTGATGAGCAAATGGCATTTATGCTCTTGAGTCTTCTTCGCGTACTAAATCCATCTGGATTTTCAGAACTCAGAAACTCTATCAGCGGAAACAGTCTGTCGAAACCAAAGGGAATCACTTTCAAAGACTCACCAGTGAGAGTGAACATTGACTTTACTCATTCACATGCTGGAGCAAAGAAAACCAAAAGCACCAGCAGAAACAACACCATAAACACCATAAACAACAGCAGAAACAACAGCAGAAACAACAGCAGAAACAACAGCAGAAACAACAGCAGAAACAACAGCAGAAACAACAGCATAAACAACAGTAGAAACAACAGTAGAAACAACGGAAACGGTGTTAGCATTAACAGCCGAAGCAGAGGGTCAAATAACTCTGTGAATATATATTCAGTTAGAAAGTCACCAAATTATGTTCACAATTCAAAATCAAATAATTTGTATTAGTTTCATAGCTCATAAGATCTTCGTAATACCAAATCATTGACCATATCACAATGAATGCAAATTCTTCTGTTGGATTAGGGCTATCTTCCAAAAAGTTGCGTATCCTTTCCTTATCTTCCTTAGAATATCCTTTATTACGTAAATTTATCAATAACGAATCATTCAGCTCATCAGCTGAAGTTGATTTACAGCACAGTTCGTTTTTTAGGAGCGTTACTAGTTTAGTAGTTTAATAAGGGAGTCTGATAATGGAAACAAGATTACCGATAATTAATTTTAGGGTTTCTTTTATAAGTGTCAAAGGGTCTACTGATGTTGTCACCATACAATCCTCGTATAAATTCATCACGGTCATCAGGCACACCACTCGTTGGAATAGAGTAGAAACTTCTTCTGGCTAACTTAGAATTGACATCTTCTCCTGCTGTAGCATAGATTGGACCAGTGATCGGCTGCGAATTCAGAGCTTCTTTTATATCGGATCTGACATTATCTGTTGGGCAAGCCGGAAGTTTGGGTTTTCCATTACCCCAATCTGCTGGTGTTGGGTTTGCAAGGGGGTTATGCACCGATGGCGACTGACAGTATATTTTAGCATCTGATGTCAAGTCTTCCGTTGTAATAGTTTCTTCTGTAAAAACTGGTCTTCTCATTACTATGAGAGCAACAACAAGAATAACAAATACTATAGGTTGCCACGTCATAAAATATATTATGATGGTCCAGTAAATTGCAAATCTTACCATTGCATTCAGATTGCGTATTTTATCAAACTGCTCTGAGTACATGAATTCAGCTGGTGATTCTATCAAAACAGTTGGATGTTCAGACCACAAGTTTGTCATCATATTAGTCATCTTATATAATAGTTACAAAATTATTTGTAGATTCGTTTGTTTGGTGTAGAAGAAATAAACATTTTACTTGGGACCCCACGACTTCTTCACTATAGTAGTGTATGGGGTAGGGCTTGTCAACTTAAGTGCTTTCTTCAAAGCCGGATCGACCTGACTCATAGGCACAGGGTCAGTGATTTTGCGTCCCTTCAAATTACCCACCGCATCTCTGAGCTTGCCAGCAAAATCAGTGTAAGTGGTTTGAGGCGTGGCTCCCAGAGCTTTCATTACTTCCTTTTTGGGCTTTCTCTTACCATCACTCAGCTTCATGTCAAGTCCAGTCATTGTATACTGATTAATTACATTTTTTTTCTTGCGTTAATTTATAATGTCACCAAATAGTCAAGAACCAAATAGTAAAAGCACCAGCTCTAGTACTACATCTAAGGAAGCATCCAAAGAAGACAAACTTCAAAAACGTGCCAGCGATGCTTATGCACAAAAACTTGCAATACTCGAAGGTTACAAACAAATACTTAAGGTAATAAAATTTGCGGAAAAGTATTACGAAAAGCCACTCCAAAATGGCATACAAAAGAAACCACGATTGGAACCAATTATGTTATTGGAACCAAATAAAGACTATCTCGGTTCGAAAAAAATATACAAAAATCTTCCAAATATCAACAATAACATGACTAATGAACAAATAAATGCAATCATCAAAAAACGAAAAACAAAGATGAAACAAGGTGTTCTAAGAGGCAAATTTAAAAATTTCAGAGAGAAAACTGCTGAGTTAGAAAGTCTGCAGAAACAAAAAGTTTCTATTACGAAACAAAGGGGAGACCTCAAAAATATAAGAAATTATTTATTGGCAAAGCACTCAAACCTTGATCATTTTAAGGATGCTGATTGGACAATACAACAGTTCTTAAAAAAAATTGTTAAATTGAAAGAATCGTTAAAAAAGTATGAAAACACGACACAGAATATGATACAGAAAAAAAAGGAAAGAAATGAAGCAAGAGGTAAAAAACAGAAGGCAAAAGAAAATTTAAAAACAGAAGCAAAAGCAAGAAAACAGAGTAAAGCGAAGAGAAATAAACTTGCACGTCAGAAGACTAAGGAAAGTGAAAAAGCTGAACGTCAGAAGGCTAAGGTAAATGAAAAAGCTGAACGTCAGAAGGCTAAGGATGCAGAGACTGAAAGGAAGAAAAAAAAGAAGAAAGAAATCAGAGAAGCAAAAGAAGCAATCAAACAAGCCGCTATATTGACAGCAGCCATACAAATGACATACAAATGAGTAATAAAAAAGGCTTAACCACCGCCTTCTTGGCAACACACCATCCTTGACATTCCTTCACATCACTTAACCCACTTTGATGACCAGACGCGGAGTCTTTACTCGCCAAACTCGAATACCATGTCTGAAGCCTTTTTCTTCTGATGCTTAACCATGGTTCGCGCCTTAGCATACGCTTTCTTTTGGATCACCGACTCAAGTTCCGATGCGTTGTTCAACATTGTACCTTTAGCCTCTTCATAACGCGTGCGAAGCAGTGAGGCCTTGGTCTGCAGTGACTTGATATGCTTGCGGAATGTGGTTTCACGAGACTTCGCATCATGTACCTTCCGATATAACGTGTTGATCATTCTGGTCACCGTCGCCACTTCATTTTGAGTCATCATGACACCCTGGTGAATGAGTCCCGCGCCATTGCAGAAATCGAGGTACTGTCCTTCAGAGACCTTGCCGTCCGCAAGCAGATCATCAGCATGCTTCATAATATTCTCTCCCAGTTCGCGCTTCGAAGGGTGGTTCTCGTTCTCCATCAGTGATTCGAGAACATCCATCTGACTGGCGACTGGTCGGTCGGGTTTGTCCGGTTCGATTTGCCGGGAAACTGGGGTACACATGTGTGACCATAAAATGAGACACTCTGCCTCCCCCCTAGCCCTTTGGTTCTTGTTTCTTCTCTTGAATTAAGAAAAGAAAGAAGAACCAAAGGGCTAGGGTGTCTCCCCCCTCCTGATCTCTGAAGGGTCACACATGTGTACTCCAAATCAAACCCAACCGCTCCACAACCAATCGCGCCAAATCTCATCACCACGAGCCGGCAAAATGGAGGAGCGCAACTTCCCTCCGCAGGTGTTGCTCCGCAACATCCCCGGGGGGTATGATCACTTCTACATCATGGAGACCATCTCCAGCATGATTGAGGACGGCCACTCGAAGGGGCTAGTCGACCCGATCAGGATCATTGTCCGCACCGACCATGCTTTCCTTCACTTCGACGACGTCCACGATGCTGTTCAGGCACGGAAGCACCTGAACCAGTACAAGTTTAAGCACGCCATCCTCTCTGCTCATCTTCTCGTGGACGAGGACATGGAGGTAGTGGATCAGGCCCTTCCGGAGTCTGAGATCAAGCCCCCTTCGGACAAGGATTTTGTCCCGATTCCAATGCCGCCACAGGAGAAGAAGGAGGTCAAGGAAATCAAGAAGCCCGCGGGTGAGCACAACATTCTCAACTCGATCATGAAGGGCATGGAGGGTTGTGACGACTTCCTCAATGACAATCCGGTCGAGGTGAACAAGCCTGTCGCGCACTTCTGCGTTGAGTGCGGCTGCGAGCGGCCTCACACCATCCGGGAGTGCCCTAGCCTCCGGCACAAGACGCGCAACTCCAAGTGCTCTTACTGCCTGGAGGTGGGCCACATTCTGTTCGCCAAGTACCCCGGCATCAAAGAGCTCATATGCCCGGTTGCGATCGCCAAGGGCAGCGCCTTCAAGTACTAAGGACTTTAGTACTCGAGGGGGGGAGGGTCATACAGGGGAGCGAGTGCGGTTAGCACTCCTGGTATGGGGAATAAATTGTATTAAAGACTTGTAAATGGGTAGGTGGTGTCATGTTGCGTCATAAGAAACGGCACAGAATGAAAGATGACAAATCAGATGAAGAAGAAGATGAAGAAGTCATCCTGACATCATACAAGAACAATTTATATTACAAAGGTGAAATCAGAGAACCAGAAGCGACTAAGTTTTGCATCAAACTCAAGGAACTTGCGGACATATATCATGATACTGACCAGAACATTATTTTCCATTTGACTACACAAGGTGGTGATATATTTGCTGCTCTAAGTATGTATGAAGCACTCAGACACAGTAAAATTCCAGTTCATGTTATCGCAGAATCGTGTGTTTGTTCTGCTGGAACGATAATAATGCTAGGTGCATCCAAGAGATTCATGTACACAACTTCTGTTATACTCGTGCATTCTCTCTCTTCGTGGATGGGAGGTCTACAAAAACCAAAGGAAATCAGAGAAGAACTTCAAAATTCGGAAACTCTTCTCGATATCATGAGTGAAGTTTACAAGGAGAATACAAAACTTAACAAAACGAATCTCAAAAAACTATATGATACCGACCTTTATATGAGACATGAAGAGTGCGTGAGATTGGGTTTTATAGACAAAGTCATTTAAAATTTAGCTTCCGTTTGATAATATAAAAAAATATATTGATATATTAAAAATTCATGTTATCTTATTTCATATTATTTATTGTGTTGTTAATATTATACTTAAAATTTGTCCTAAAGTATTATCGTTATAAAAATGATGTGCTTGTTATTACATATGAAACTGACCTTAAACATAAAAATCTCAAATTATTATATGATACTTTGAAAGACAATAAATATAGGTCTAAAATAATTACAGAAAGAGCATGGAAAGGGTTTGGTGGCAAAATTATTAAAATTAATGAATATCTTAAATCATTACATCCTGAACAAATTGTTGTTATTTCAGACGCTAGAGATGTTCTATCTGTAAATTTTGATCAAGAACACTTATATTCAAAATTAAGTAATTTTGACGAGATTGATTCAAAAGTAATATTTGGTACTGAAATTGGTTGCTGTGTTCGAACTCCGTTTGAACCAGGTAAATTACGATCTCGTAAAGGAGATGTTATTCATAGAACATTTGAGGAAACGGGGAAAGATTTATCTTCAGAATGGAAAAATGTCTTTCAAACGCGTGCAAAATTGAAAAATATCAATCACAGTATTTCATCAAAACCAAATATCTACATAAATGCTGGCTTATATATTGGTAAAGTTAAGAACATTATAAGTTTATATAAACTTATAAATATTGACTATAAAGAGGATGATCAATTACTTATTTCAGAATTTTTTTATCATTTTCCAGATAAATTTCATCTAGATTACAATAGAGAATTTATAAGTAATTCTCATGTATGGGATAGTTTTAATAAAAAGACAATTGAAGATGATTCTGGATGTTATTATAAAATGGATAATAACAAAATAAAAGATACGTATTTAAATTCATACCCATATTTCATTCATACACCGGGTAAACATTTTAAATGTTATGACGCTATTAGCAAAATGCTTTCAAAAAGATGCAACGGCCATGTGGTGTAGTTAGTTACGTTTCAGTACGTTTGAGTTTGACTTAAAGACAACTCCTGTGAGTTGGAGCAAAAAGAGCCCTGAGGTATGAGTCGACTCGAGGATCTTTCGATCGCAAAACTGCGCGACAGGATGTCAAAAGCAAGCATTGCCGAGATGGCAGGCATCAAGAAAGAACTTGAAACATCTTGCAAGGGTGGTAACGAGCACGTAATATTTGATGAGTCTTTGACACGTGATCTGTATGCTTATGCTGTGATCAACTTTCTCACCATGTATGACTTCATTGTATTTGGTGGGTTCGTGTCAGCTCATGTGAGCGGTAAACCATGGAACGATGTCGATCTTATGATGCCAGCCGATAACTTAGCGCAAGATCATGTTCTGAAGCTTGTCTCGTTTCTGAGACTGGCATTTGGGTTTAAACCGATGCAAATTCAGATGTACGAATGTCATACAAAGAGATACGCAAGGACATTCAGTTTGACAATCAAGGAAAATGGTGTCGTGCACTCTATAAAATTTGACATTGTTCCAAAAGTCATGTATCGCAAGATGATGTGGCTTCCAGTGACGGTTGGAAAGTGTCTTTCAATGAGTGACAATGTGATTTCATTGCGAAGTATTCCAAAAGCCGCACACATGTTGCTCCCCTGGAAAGTTGATGACATCTTGCAATTGCTACGGTGTGGCCATGATGTCGGATTGAGCTTTCCAACACCAACACATTCACGTAACGCAGCATACAGAGACTACTGGTGGAAACGAATCAGGGCTCTTCGGAAGTCGGGTTATGTCGTGGACGATTTTTTGGGATACACACCACAAGAGCCGAATCAGGGAGGGTCTTCAAGTGCTACTGCGTCAGTTTCTTGACTGATACATACACGTCCTCGCAATTGTATAGCAACAATGGAATAGTGGATTCGCAGAGGGGACAAGGCGTAACATACCACAAGCAAATGGAAAAGTGGTCACGAAATATTTACGTGTGCGAAAAAGTGGAAATAAATTAATTCCATTTTGGAGTACACGGAATGCGTGTACTCCAAAATACTTACTGAGGCGTTAATTACTGATCACGCAATGGATCTTGTCTAATTGCTCCTTGTACCGCCGGCCACCGTCAGTACCACTCGCACTCTCCTTCACCCTATCCTGGTGATCCAAAAAACGTAACCCCTCGCGCGTATCCTCGTCCGCCTCAACCTCCAACTCGCCCGAATATATTGTCTCTGACACAAGTGTCTTCACAAACCATTTTATAAAATACACAATTATAGGGTTTTCTATAGGAATTACGTTCGTAGTCTTCAATCACTACACTGGAGTGAACTTGTGACCACCACCCTCACTTAACTTAAGTACTCATCACACAGTGAATCTTGTCCAGCTGCTCCTTGTACCTCCTGCCACCATCTCCCCCATCCACGCTCGCCTTGACCCTATCCTGGTGGTCCAGAAACCGCGACCCCACCCGAGTCTCCTCATCCGCCTCCGCCTCCAAATGACCAGAATTGTCATCGTATAACTGCTCCAACACCTCTCCTTTCGCCTTGTTCTCCCACTCCTTCTCCTCACCTTCACCAGGTACCACTACCTGGTAGATCGCCCGCTTCTGATTGGGGACCCTAATATTGTTATTCACACCATCAGGCGCCCTCCGGTGCTTCAGCTTGATGAACTGCGGCACTGCATTAGCAGGGTCGGCCAGTAACGCCTGAATTTGCTCGTGTGAAATATGCTCAATCGACTCCTTACCAAACACGTTTATTTTCTGCTCCACCACGTATTTGTTAGTGGTGTTATTGGTCACCATACGGGGTTTCTTTATCAACTGTTCTATTTGTCTGTCTTTTGCTGCCAGTTGCTCTCTCATCTGCTCTTTCGTATCTGCCAATTGTTGCTTCATTTGTTGAATCAATTCATCCTTATCACACTTCACCAACTTACAACTCTTCTTATGTCGCGACCATAGATCCATCTTCATTGTGCTATAACCACATTCGCATACACGTTCCTCTTTGTACTCCTTAGCTGGCATAATATACTATGGTTATAACATATTTCTTGTCTTTAATATCTTGGCCTAACCTTGGTCGAAGGTAGACCAAGCCCATACTACCCCTGCCACATTCTCCCCCATACTACCCCTGCCAAAATACACTATAATATAACATTTTTAAAGATATCGCGAAGAAAAGAAGGGGGGGGGGGCAAGGCCCAGAGGGAAACTCAAAAACATATTTCCTCAAAAATTATTTTGGGATTTTTTTTTCGGGATTCAAAAAAATCCAAAAGTTGATCGAAAACATTTCCAAATTTTTATTCTCTAACCATCTGGTACCAGTGGGGGGTCGTCCACTTGACTACCCCTCAAATGCACTCAATTTCACACATGTGTACCCCAACAGGTGGAGAGGGGAGGTTACGGCTATGGTTTCGATTTGAGAATATGTATTAAAAGCATTATGTATTAAAAGCATATGGTGAATAGGATACAAGAATGAGTTTGAACCCTAACCCTAACCATCTACGTACTGCCAATGATTATGTTCAGTTTGCCTTGAGTTTAATGCAATCCACACCACCTCAGTATCTTGCCGCATCGTGTATCTTCAGATTCTTGCACCAAAATATATCTGAATCGGAGAAACCAAAGCTTGCAAAGTTTTTAGTGCAATGTGGGATAGCGTTACATGACGCATCTCTGATGAATTATGTTTCTCAGATACCCAACAATGACATGACTCAGCAAGCCCAGCTTGCGCACTTCATGTTGAACACTGCACTACACCAACAGCACAAAGACGGGTGTTTAACAGAAGCCGAGCACCAGCCTGCTTTCCGTTCGACCTCCTGCACTTGGGATGATGTCATTCTTGTATGTGCGGGGGGTGATAAGTTACTACAGCAATTGTACTGTAATCTGAAATCTCTTGAAGTTTTCCGATACAAAGATACATATTGGGGTGCTTTACAGGAGATTCCAATTGTTGTTGCGCATGCTGACGAAATAACTGAGACAGAAATGACAAAGTTTCGAAATACTTTTAGTAAATTGAAGCTAGAGTTCTTCAATGTTGCAGACACCACCCTGGTTCTGGAGTCTCGTTTGACGGCCTCTTCGTTGAGAGGGTTTCAAATTAAGCTTGCTGCGCTAGTGGCGATACCAGCGCATCGTGTGTTAATGATGGATGCTGATTTGCTGTGGATGAGGGATCCTCGTTACATCATAGCAAAGTGCAAGTGCTCTGGAATTCACGCTCACTTGTTCTGTGACTTCTGGCATTTTGTGGAAAGACGACACGAGAAATCTTCAAGCACATCATTCCTTTATTCTTTACATGGAATTGATTACAATATTTCTGAATTCGAATCTGGTGTTGTTTTCTTTGATCGTGAACACGCATACAAAAGTATCGCAATGCTAAGATACATGGTAATGAATTATGAATATTATTTCTCATTGACATTCGGGGACAAAGACTTATTCTATCTTGCATTGCGTTCCGCTCAAAAATCTAACGTATCAATTTCTGAAATACCAGGAATGCTTGGTTGTGTTTACAATGAGGGTCGTGAGGGACGCGATACAGATGTGTTTTACTCGCAATCAATGATTCAATCATTTGATGGGAGCCCTAGTCACATTCACACAACTCTTCATCCTGTTGGTGATGAAGGATTTGATATTCCAACCCATATATGTAATGATGGTGAAAAGATACATTTTGTGCAGAGAAATATCAATAACAAAGTAGTGGGTACAGTGGCATGTGATATGATTCACGCTTCGAATCTTGAACTTCCAAGCTTATACAATCATATTTATGTTTGTGCCCTAAGAGATAAAAACACATACTTAAAAGAATAATTTGTATTCTAATCATAATGTCTAAGAGAAAGTCCAACATCAAATCAATTGATCTTAATCCTGAAGACATTCCTGTTAATTGCAATCACATTGTAATTACTCAGAACAAAACAAAAATAGTAATCAAGACTGATAATGGTATTACCAGTTCAGTTTCTAACAAACATGATTTAATAATGAAAAAAGTAAAGCGATTCTTTGATAAGCATGAGAATTTTGAAAAATTGAAACCGATGCTTACTCAAGAATGCAATATATCTTTGCGAGTGTTGGACTGGAGTACAACTAACTGGTCAAAGAAGCATACTGTCATGCTTCAAACGTACAGAAATGGGTTCAAAGAGACGATTAACATGTTTTTAGACTACAAAGCAAACCTGAAAGCATTTTCAAAGAAAAGTTTTGATCCATTTTGTAGGAGAGAACGTATAATGCTACAGTTCGAGTGCGATCCAGAGAAAAAGACTTACATCACCACAACTGCACAGCTTAATTTCATGAAATGGGCGATAGAGAGTGGCGTGCTGGACTACTGTAAGGCCAATATAGAGTTGCTCGAAGCAGACATGGTGAAATCATTGAAAGTCAAAACTCCAAACACTGAATCGATTGCCAGGCGCGTAACAGTGAATGTAGGCGAAGTACAAATTGGATTATAATTCAGCTTAAAAGAATGCTGGAAACGACTGTTAACTCATGACAGACGTCTTACACTATCTTGAATCTTCAAATGATGATATAAATGGTGTTCACACGGGCACAAAGAAGCTTGCAGTAGGCACACTTGTAGAAATCATGGCTGGTGAAGATGAAACCTGGTTTGCTGAGATCAACGGGTACAATGGTGTAGAACCGCTGGTGACTTATATTGAAGCTGATGAAGATAACGTTTACAGTTTTCAATACGACACTTATGAAGCACCCAAAGAGTCTGTGAATCGTTTCATCCGATTGGAGAAGGGAAAGAAACGTGAAGCATGGAAGCTGTTAGGGTTTGTGTATATGGATCGCCATGAGATCATCCCCATTGAAGACATCAATAGTGACGACTCCGATGATGAGTGGTCTGCAGAAAATGAGGAGGAAGAGGAGGAAGAGGAGGAAGAGGATAGCGAGGATGGGGACAGTGAGGAAGAAGAGGAGGAGGAAGAAGAGGAGGAGGAAGAAGAGGAGGAGGAAGAAGAGGAGGAGGAGGAAGAAGAGGAGGAGGAAGAAGAGGAGGAGGAAGTTCCAGTGAATTTTTCAGTTAAAAAGAGGAAGGTTGGTGATAAGTAATCATGGAAGATTATTGCATATCTGACATACACGATAGATTGTTCTTCATCAAAGACAAAAGTCAACGTGAAAGGATCAAAAATATCTGTCTTTTTGCCACTAGCATAAAATGTCATACATTTTCAACAGTCAAAGAAAGGATAGAAGAAATTGGAGATGCTTCTATTATTGAAAATGTATCAAATGGAAATTTTGATTTGTTACTAAAAGAAATATTTTCAAAAAGGTTGTGGAGTGAAGGTATTTAATACAAGTTAAAATTTTATATGCTTTTAAGGTATTATAATAGTTTTGGTGACTTTGACCATTGGTGGTTTGATTTGTTATGCTTTTAAGTTTTCGTTTTTTCGTTTAAAGATATAATATTGATAAATGATAAATGGAAGACCTAAATGCGCATTATTCAGTGGGCGAAGCATTAACTTGGGAGCAGATGGTTCAAACAAAAAAGGAGGAGAAGGAACTGTCTTTATACAATCCTTTTGAAAATTTAACGGAGGTAAATTCTTATGTATTTGAGGACAAGCCTGTTGGTCTTCGCAGGTTTGCAGTTGTAAGCTTAGTTGGAGAAGGATTTCCTCAGAAACACGAAAGCAGCGGAAAGTGTATGATGAAAGTAAAAGTTTCGACAATCTCTCAGGAGAAAGCAACACAAATGTGTGAGCTTATTCAGGAGAAGGAAAAAAAATTCGCACTTTTTGTTGTGGAGATGTTCAAATTCATTTGTCTTCCGCCACTGGCACAAGATGTGGACTCTGAAATGAACGTTGCAATCAAACTGGAGTATACGGCTTTGAATGAAGAGAAAGAAGAGTTCAACAACAGAAAGAAGGCGATGATGGACGAAGTGAAAAGACACAATGAAATCACAAAAAAGATTGCCAATGGAGAGCTGGACGCAAGTGAGGCGCAAAGTGCGCCCATATTGCCTGAGGATATGACAAAGATAGAACCAAGCAATGAAGTTTCAGATTCCATGGAGCCAGACGCTCCATTGTGCACGGATAAATACGTAGTGATAGCATCTATAAAGACTACAAAGTATGAGAAGATGAAGGATCATCTAATAGTAAAAATATGTGGTACGTTTGAAAATGAGGCGGATGCTAACTCGCACATGAAGAGCTTGAAGAAAGACACAAAATACAAGCTTTTTGACGTGAGCGTGTGTGACATGTACGTCTGGCTGGAGATGCCTCCTCCATATGAATTGATTGAAAATGTTGTGTTTGATAGCAAAAAATTGACAGAAACTCTTGGTCAGAGGAAACAAACAATAAACATTGATTCATCGGATATGCAGATAGATAATGACGATTAAAATATTGTATTTCAGCATAATGTTTCTAAAAACAATATTTGACTTCAAGCAGACAATGAGTTCGACCATTACCCATTGCTGGTGGCATTTTCTCTAATTGGTGCAGCCACGGTTGCGTATTTTGTTTCCAAGCATCTTAAATCTAGCCCTCGGAAGTAATCAACCAAACTTTAGTCAAAGAAGATAACAGAACATTGCATATTAGAAGAACTCGTGAAAAGGAACTGGTATGATCGATATGTGGAGGCATGGAGCCAGCACTAACAAATGAAGACAACATTGCTGCGTTCACTGCTGTATAAAACGTATTATCTCTCATCAAACCAAAGTCGTCATGAATGTGATATGTATATACTGAATATATTGTTGCAAAGGACACAACAATAATTGAATGTATTATCAATCCCTTTGCTAAAAGAGATAGACTTTGTTGTTGTTTGATGATAACTTCTGAAGACTGCATTATTGTATTAACTATTTAAAAAATATTGCAAAATAAATTTTACATGGATTTCTTTGAATTTCTCAAAATATCAACCATAGGGCCACAGCACCTTCGACTCAATGAAGATGTACTAAGATTGATACATGAATTTATACAAGAACCAAAAGTACTTTTGATATGTCAACAATGTGAATGTGTATTGCTAACAGATAAAAATAATGAAATGTTCATGCACATAGAATACTTCACTCATATTGATACAGACACGCATATTTGTTATAATTGTTCTAGATTCAAAGACGTGAAAAAGTATTTTGGTGCAGAACATATGGAGGCTCGCTGAATATAGATTTAGATGATGCACCATGGCCTTGATGTTTTATAACAACCATATCAATGACTAGTGCAATAATAGTCATCACAATTCAGGTGCACCCCACATCCTATCAAATTTTCTGTCAATTGATTCTATATCAAAAAACAAAAGTATCATCTGGGTATACTTCCGTCTCATAGTTCGTGTCGTTTTTCTTGTACTTGTAGCTGTTGTCGTATGCTATTTTACAAAAACTTGTGAAACTACAAGTTTCGGAATCAAATACATGTCTTCCTGATGACTTGCATGCCTCTTGAAGAATATTATATATAGTAAGCAAATGGTCCTCGTTGTGATCGCACCATTGATCAAACGAGACCACGTGTTTGTTCACTTTTACTTTAGGAACAAGAATGGACTTCTCCTCTGCTATGTAGTCGTTCGACTTGTTAATGTACTTTGAAGATGGCATCCGGTTGTTGGATATTACCTACATGCTTTTAATAATCATCCTTTAAATAAAAATCTATGTTAAAATTATCATGACTACACCGGCACTGCCGATTATACCGAGTGCATTGAATCCAGCAAACCGTGGTAATTTAAGACTGAAGTCTATGAGTTTGCGTGAGTTGGATGACTCGCAGTCACTTAGTCTTGCTGTCGATTTCACACTGACTAACCAGCGACTACAGTTTAGCAGTAGTCTTGACAATGGAACATCAGTGAATATGTTCTCAGTTATTGGATCTACGAGTGAAATGACCACACTCTCCGTCTCTACCATTCTTGCTCAGGATATCTCGACATCGGGTAAGATATTCGTAGACGAATTGTCCGTAAATGGTGTAAATTCTGATCTTAGCGTGAGCGGTAACATATATGCACCTTACATATCTGTTCAGGTTGCCGATGTTGGTACTATGAATATTTTTGCACCAGATACACTTTCTGTTGCTGGTAATGTCGTTTTTGCGGGTGGACAGTTCCTTATCGAGGGTGCGGGTGGATTCGATGTAGAGCGTGAGTTGTCGTGTGGTGCATCAATCACGAGCAGACAAGCCATGTCAGTGGGTGGTTTTGCTGATATTGGCGGATCTTTGTCTGTAGGAGGCATTGCTGCAATTGTCAGTAACACGTCCATTGGAGGAACGCTTGCCGTAGTTTCTGATACTGAAGTAGGCGGGAATCTTTCGGTCAGTGGATCAAATACTACACTCGGTACAGATCTTTCGGTAAGTGGTGAACTTGTTGTTCGTGAGGACGCGGTATTCGACCAGACCTTATCGGTAGAGGGCAACTTGACCACTGCCAACAGACTTTCAGTGGGTAGTGCCGTTCGTTTTTCGAGCATTCTGAATGTTATGAGTATTGCAACTTTTCATGCCAGAATGTCAGTTCATGGCCCGTTCGATGTGGAGGGTACTGTGTCAATAGGAGAAGCAATCACAGCAGCGAACACTCTGTCTGTACAAGGATTGACCACCATTGGCACACTATCTGCTGGAGTGAGCACTCTGAATGTCCTTCAGGTAAGGCAAAATTTGTCAGTAGCAGGTGATTTGATTGTTGAAGGAAACACAATAACATTAAACACCTCACAGATCGATATTGAAGATCCAATTATTGAGATTGGACAAGGTGGTGAATCTCTTGCCGGGATCAAAATCGTCAAAGACACAGTTGCAGCAAACAATCAGTCCGGTATCTTCCGTGAGAAACAATCTGATGATGGAACTACACCATCTTTCTTCGCGGTCTATGAAGACTTCAATGATACCGACTCTTTGAATATCATCAAGACTGTTGGCGATTTCCGCGCGGCACAGTTGTCTACCAGTTCGGGGGCCTTCCTTGGTGGAGCCCTGTCGGTTGGTGGACGGGTTGATGTACCCAATAGTGTATACGTGAAAGAAAATCTTTCATTGAGTGGATTTGTACATGCCGAGGGGAATCTTTCAATCGGAGGTAGCGCTAACATGGATGGCTCTCTTGAAATAAATGGTGCATTGAGTGCTGGTTCAGATATTACATCAGGAGGCAATCTGTCAGTGCAGGGCATGGCGGACATTGTTGGAATCACACAGATCGCTTCGAAACTATCGGTCACTCAGTCCGTGACTTTTGCCAGTGATCTGTCAGTAGGAACTGATCTTCAGGTCGATGCAAAGATGAGATTGAAAGATACACTGTCCACGGGTGGATTCGCAGTAGTAAATGGGTCTCTCTCCGTTTCCGGGGAGCTTGTGCTTGATGATGATATTTCAGTGTCAGGAAACGGTACGGTTGGCCAGTCCTTATCTGTGTCGGATGTGGCTGTCATGACACCGTCTTCTGGAAGCAATGACTTTGTTGTGAATCTTGCAAGCACTGGATTAATCCAATTAACTTCAGACAATGCAGGAGATGCAATTCATCAGATCGAGTTTAGTGAGCCACCAATCCAAGTCACATTAAGTCAGATGGGGAAAACCAACATTGAATACAGTGTTAATGTTAATGGAACAGTGACTGCACCACCAATAACATACGATAATACAATTGAAAAGTGGGTCTTGCCACTGCAATACCGCAATGGAACAGTGAGTCCCGCGTTAGTTCCTCACTCTTTTGTGATCGAAATGCAACGTCCATATGTATCGAAAGATGCGTTCAAGATTCGTAACATGTTAACGAGTGCTTACATTCATGACACACTAGATCTGGTACCCAAGGACATATTTACTACCGATAGTGGTCATTTTATACCAACCGTTTCCGTTTCTGGTGATATTGTTGCTGGATCAGCATTGTCTGTGGGCCACGACATCCATTGTCATGGAAACACCCTATTTTCTAATACAACAAAAAAGGTAGGTATAAGAGGAAAACTATCCGTAAATGATGATGTGAATCTCAATCAACGTGTCATTATTGGTGGTCGTTCAAGCGCGTTTCTGAGTGTCGGCTCGGACATTGCAGCACGTCAATCACTGTCAGTTGGTGGAAAGACAGTCATTGCTGACGAAATGAGTGTTGGACGGTTTGCTTTTTTTGAAGACAATGTTGAGATCAAAGACTCACTTTCCGTACAGTCAGAATTAGAAGTTGGTGGTAATACTGTTCTCAACAACTCTCTCTCAGTTTCTGGACTCACTGTTCTAAATCATGACCTTTCTGTTGCTTTCAACCAGATTATCGGGGTAGACCTTTCGGTTGGCGCTCGTGTGACAGCACAAGTTTTGTCTGTCAGTGAATTCTTTGCTGCTAATCAGTCAATTGAGAGTGCAACCCTCGGAGCTATAACAAACACTGGTGAATCTGATCTTCATGGTAAGGTAGAAATTGGTTCAACCCTTTCTGTTGCATCAAGTGTCTATCATAGATCTTCTTTGTCAGTGGGAGATCGTACTGATTTTGCAGCAGATGTATTCATGGATGGCAAGTTGTCAGTAACAGACTCATCAACATTGGAAGGTGCAACACTAGTGAACAACACGCTCGATGTAAGTGGCGTTACTAAACTCGACAACACTCTTTCGGTTACTGGTGCGGCAATTTTGTCGTCAAATTTGAGCATTGGTGGCTTTGCCGAGTTGACATCAGCTCTATATGTTAGAGAGACGGCAGTCGTGAACAAACAACTCAGTGTTGGTCGTCAAATGACGGTTTCGAGACAGTTGTCTGTTGCTGACACTATTACCGGGGGCCGAAATATCTCAGTGGGTGGGCTTGTCCTTGATCGCGCCCGGAGCAAGATACGTTATTACCTACTTGGCCAGCCATCTAATGCCGGGCTAGAGATCAAAACGACATCAGCTGGTCAGGAATTTATCTTCGATTTAGCTGATGGAAGACTTTATTCCGTAGTCTCGTTTCAGCAGGGGGCTGATTTTTTCGTTAGATCGCCACAGAACGTGGCTGTCAACTGGATAGAAGTCAATGCTTCTGTTCAAGAAAGTGACTTTTTGGATATACGTGATCTGGTCACAGATACGTTTTTGCCGATTGACTTTGGTCTGCCAGGGTCGAGTCCGACCGCCCCCATTCCGCCCGGCTTGACTGCTCTCTCTGTGGGACACAACATGACGATTGGCAAAGATGGTGTGGATACTTTCTTGTCAGTAGGGAGCACTCTAGATGTCACCGGCCGTACCCAAATTGGGAATAGTCTATCTGTGTCTGGGGCGGTATATCTAGCGAACTCATTGTCAACAAATGGCGATTTAGATGTCGCGAGTGATGAGCGCGTGGGAGGAAGTCTTTCGGTAGGGGTTCTTGGAATTTTTGGTAGCACTTTGTCCGTTCAGGGCAACACAACTATTTCGAGTAAGCTGAGTGTACAGGGTGATCTTGATGTTTTTAATGAAGTAAGATTTGCGAATCACCTGAGTGTAAATGGTGATCTGGATATAAAATCGAACAGCAGGCTTCACGGATCCCTTTCTGTGCAGGGTTTAACAACAATTGATGATGATTTGAGTGTATCAGGCCACTTAGAAATTGTTGGTGGACTCACTTTTGGATCACATTTATCGACCGGTGGGAGCGCCACAATCGGTGATTATCTTTCCGTGGAGAATTTTGCAGGAATTGGAGGATATTTGGAGGTTGGTGAGCGTCTGTCTGTGGGTCAGGATTTAGCCCTTGTTGGCGCGGCTGAAATGAACTCCACGCTATCGGTAAATGGTTTCACTTTCATTGGTGACTCTCTTGAAGTAGAAAGCCATACAAGTGTCGGAGGGAACATGGAAGTCACAGGAGATGTTCGTTTTGGACTCAGTACCAACAGTACCCTGATGACAATTGCTGGACAGACAAGTGTTGGTGGCGCAATGACCATTGGCCAGAGTCTGTCTGTTGCTTCACTTGTAGCGTCACCAGCAATTGGTGAGAATAGTTTCATCCTAAACCAGCCAATCACGAGCAGTATTGGGGCAGTGAAATTGCGCATTGAGCTTTCCTACCCACACGTATTGAAGTTAATCACCAACAGTGGTGACGTAGGTCGCCCAGCTGCAGTGCAAACGGCACAGGGAACATTTGTCACTGAAGTAGACAACCCCGCCGGTGTTACAGATGGCATTGGACAGATTAGTGGATTCAAATTAGTATTATCTGAAAACGTAAATGTACCGCAACTGAGATACATGACCGAACATGAAGTTGTTCAGGTCGAATATGAACTTGGTAATGGAAACAATACAGTGTTACACAATAATGTAGATACACCCGGCCTGACTGGGGGTCAGAGAGCCCCAACACTCAGTGTGGGTGGAAGATTCGTTCTGTTAGAGGATCTTTCTGTTGGATTTGACGCTACTGTCTCTGGAATGTTATCCGTAAATACTTTTATGGTTGCAGACACTCTCTCCGTGTCGAATACAATAACCACCTCCATTTCAACAAACTCAATGTTTGTTGCTACCTCCTACTTAGACGATATTATTTCACAAACGATATCCGTTCAAAACGCGTTCATAGATTTAGTACACGTAAAGGAACATCTTTCAATTGGTTCAGATGCACTTTTCACTCAAGATATTCTTGTCACAGGTCAGAATCTCACACTTGAAAATAACCTCTCGCTTGGAGGAGACGCTCAAATGAATCTTATTTCTGTTGCAAATCTTCACGTCAATATGCTCTCTGTCAGTGATGCATATGTATCAGAACTATCCGTTCATACTCTTTTCGTTCAACAGGTAAGTACGACAGATCCTGATGAATCTTTCGATTTCCAGGATGACGCACATTTTCAGGGTGATCTGACTATTGAAGGAAAACTTTTTGTGAAAGACATCATCTACACTGGTCCTGGTGGTGCATTTACCATTGAAAATGTTGCAGGTTTGACTGTTTCCGGTAACATCAGTACTGCAAGTTTGTTTTTAGATCTGACGAATCCACCCGCAACCTCCTCCGACCCCGGAACGGCTGGTATCTTTACAGTGGACACACAATACCTTTATGTTTGTATTGCAGACAACACATGGAGACGCGTCACTATGTCAGCATTCTAAGTCATCACCCACCGACACCGGCACACACAAACCACTTCAAAACGCATAGTCTAACATCATATCACACCCTCCTCCGTCAATAATCTCTCCCTCACTGCTCTCCTTCTACCACCAAGTGATAGAATCATTTGGTGGTGGAAGCACGTCAGCACGAAGCAAACGGAAGCAACTCGGCCTGCTGGTGGCACATGTAGCATCCCCTTTTCTTCACCTCCTTCTTGTCGTAATCAGGGGCGCACTCCTGGCAGACCACGACATGCTTGCAAGGAGTGAACGCGTGTGTCGGCACGTTGTTCAGGCAGACGACACACGTCTCCTCGAAGAACCAGGAGACCTTCTTCGGCATGATTTGCTCGTGCAACGATTCGACCGCTGTCTTGACGAGAGATTCGACCGTCTTGACGAGAGAGGCCCAGTCCGAAAGAGGGATAGGCGCCAGCTCGAGAATCGTGGGGGGTGGCAGTGGCGGCGGCGGAAGTGCCAGCAGAAGGGGGCTCCCAAGGAGCTTGGGAAGAATCGGCTGGTAGGCGTGAGTCGGAGGCGGTCCGGGCGGAAGTGGCGGAATCACTCCATACTGAGCCGGGAGAATAGGAGAAGGCATGGCCTTGGCGACGGGGAGGTAAATCTGAGGCAGCGATGGCAACATGAGCTTTTTGCGCAAGTCCAGCTTGCCATGGGCGTACAAGCACTTCTCTCCGTAGCGGCACTGTCCAGTGTTCATCCACGACTTACACTCCATGGTCTTGTAGGTGTCCGGCTTGAAGTAGCGGTTGTTGAGAACACACGCGGGCGGCTCCATGATCGAGGGATGCGGTCGAGTTTGAGTTGAGTTGGTGTGTATCTCGTCACCACAAGGGAGCGAACACGTGACCGTACACACCATGAAAGCGTAGCACCCCCGAGGGGGGGGGGGGG
>Ga0209042_1001080_pt1 | contig 22545 bp, 33 predicted proteins | sample SaaInlV_200m_DNA_6_FD_184649 | JGI IMG/M metagenome (GOLD analysis project Ga0209042, IMG submission 184649) | Marine microbial communities from expanding oxygen minimum zones in the Saanich Inlet - SI037_S2LV_200m_DNA (SPAdes) (version 2) | ecosystem: Environmental > Aquatic > Marine >...
AGGTGTAATAAAAAGACACGGGTTCCATGGTGGTAAAGCCACACACGGAAGTCACAGCCATAGAATTCCCGGTTCAATAGGATGTAGTGCCTGGCCTGCAAAAGTAATTAAAGGCAAGAAAATGCCCGGACATTACGGTAATGAAAGAAAGACTATGAAGAACATTCAGATCGTTAATATAAGACCTGAAGAGAACCTTATACTTCTTAAAGGTTCATTACCAGGACATAAGGCTGGAATAGTAGAGATAAATAAGCTTAAAATTAACAAATAGCTTAAATACAATTTATTTAAGAATTTATAATTGAATAGTTAATAAATAGAACGAGGAATGTTATGGCTGTTGTTGATGTTCAAAATGCCAATGCAGAAAAAGTATCACAGGTCGAACTTGTTGAAAGTATTTTTAATGTACCGGTGAAGAAAAGTGTTCTGCATGAAGTAGTTACAATGCAGCTTTCCTGCAAACGTGCTGGAACAGCCTCTGTAAAGCGGAGATCAGATGTGAAGGGGAGCAGAAGAAAACTCTTTCGCCAGAAGGGGACAGGAAGAGCTCGCAGTGGAGACATAAAATCTCCTTTATTGAGAGGTGGAGGAGTCATTTTTGGTCCTGAAAATAGAGATTATTCATATAGTGTGCCCAAAAAAGTAAAAAAGTTAGCTCTTAAAATGGCCTTGACCAGCAAACTGCAGAAAGATGAGCTTATTGTGATTGATAAGATAGCTCTTGAAAATATTAAGACAAAAGATCTTAAAAAAATAATGAGTGGCTTGAATATTGAAAATGCCTTGATAGTCACGGAAGTCAAAGATGAGAATCTTGAACTTTCAGCCAGAAACATTCCTAATGTAAAAGTACTGAGGACAGATGGATTGAATGTATATGATATTTTAAAGTATCAGAAATTAATCATGATTGAGTCTTCAATAAAAAGTATTGAAGGGAGGTTACTCACATGAATTATTACGACTTAATTAAAAGACCTTTGAATACAGAAAAAACAACCATTCAAAAAGAAATATATAACCAGGTTACATTAGAAGTTGATGATGTCGCAAACAGGGTAGACATAAAAAAAGCGGTAGAATCTATTTTTAAAGTAAAAGTTGCTGGAGTTCGAACAATGCGAGTTAACGGTAAAATAAAACGCAGAGGGCGGACTATTGGGAAACGTAGAAATTGGAAAAAAGCAATCATTACTTTGATGCCTGGTGAAAGAATTGATTTTTTTGATGGGGTTTAATCTGATTAATTTGTTTGCAGCAAAAGTTGTTTGGGAGTAAATAATGGCAATTATAAAAGTAAAGCCGACTTCACCTGGACGTAGGTCCCAAGAGTATTCGTCATTTGATAATATTACGAAAACTACTCCGGAAAAAAGTCTTTTAAAACCTGCTAGGAAAAAAGGTGGACGTAATTCAAATGGTAGAATCACTATCAGGCATAGGGGCGGAGGACATAGACGTCATTACAGGGTAATTGATTTCAAACGAAATAAAGATGGTATTCCTGGTAAAGTTTCATCCATTGAGTATGATCCTAATCGTAGTGTAAGAATTGCTTTGATTAATTATGCAGATGGTGAAAAACGTTATATACTTTTACCATTGAAATTAAATGTCGGTGATACGATTTTATCAGGACCTGATGCAGATATAAAACCCGGCAATACATTACCGCTCAGTAATATACCTCTTGGTACTCAAATACATAATATAGAATTACGTCAAGGTAAGGGCGGTCAGATTGTAAGGAGTGCTGGTACATATGCACAATTAATGGCCAAAGAAGCACCTTATGCACTTGTGAAATTTCCCTCAAGCGAGGTTAGAAAGATACTCCTTAGTTGTAAAGCTACTATCGGGCAATTGGGGAATACTGAACATGAAAATATTTCAATAGGAAAAGCAGGTCGAAAACGATGGCTTGGCAGAAGGCCCAAAGTCAGGGGCGTTGCAATGAACCCTGTTGACCATCCAATGGGTGGTGGTGAAGGCCGTTCGTCAGGTGGAAGACATCCATGTTCGCCCTGGGGTCAGCCTTCAAAAGGTTATAGAACAAGAAAGAATAAAATAACAAATCGTTTCATAGTAAAAAGGCGAACCAAGTAGTAACAGGTTCTTAAAATAAGCAGATATTGTTTCAGGAGAATGTATGCCTCGTTCACTAAAAAAAGGTCCTTTTATTGAATCCAAATTATTAAAAAAATTGGAAATGGCCCAAAGTACACACAGTAATCAAGTAATTCAGACCTGGTCGAGAAGATCTACAATAGTTCCTGAAATGGTAGGAATAACTTTTGCTGTACATAACGGCAAAAAATTCATCCCGGTATTTGTTACTGAAAATATGGTTGGGCATAAATTGGGTGAATTTTCACCGACACGTACATATTATGGACATGTCGGTTCTAAAAAAGGCAAATTAAAATAGAGTCGTGTAAATTATATTATTGAAAGGGAATGTTTGTCATGGAGGCTAGAGCTGTAGCAAGACACCTTCGTATTTCTTCACAGAAAGTACGCAAAATAGTTGGTTCAATTAAGGGGAAACCTGTTGAGACTGCGCTGAACAGCCTGAAATTCATGCCCCAGAAGTCGGCCGGTTTGGTTATGAAAGTCCTTCAGTCAGCAATAGCAAATGCTGATGAAAATGCTAATCTTGATGTAGATTCTTTAATTGTTTCGAATATAATAGTTGACCAGGGGCCAACATTAAAGCGATTTAGAGCCAGAGCACGCGGTAGAGGCTCTCGAATATTAAAACGAACAAGTCATATAACGGTTATTGTTGCTGAAAAGTCAGTATAGAAGATTCAGTTTAAAGGAGGAGGCGTCTTGGGCCAGAAAGTTAATCCGATAGGATTGAGATTAGGAATAGTAAAGACTTGGGAATCACGGTGGTATGCCGATAAGAATTATTCTGATTATATATATGAAGATTATAATATCAGGAAGTTTCTGAAAAAAAAGCTGAACCATGCAAGTATCTCAAGAATTGAAATTGAAAGATCGGCTAAGCGGGTAAGACTTAGAATATATACTGCCAGGCCCGGTATTGTTATCGGAAAAAAAGGTGCTGAAATTGAAAATTTAAAACAGGATCTGAAAAAAATAATCTCACAAGAAGTACTCATTGATATACAGGAGATTAGAAAACCTGAAATTGATGCTCAGCTGGTAGCAGAAAATGTAGCAAATCAATTGATAAGAAGAGTTGCTTTTCGACGTGCAATGAAAAGATGTGTGTCCTCATCATTAAGATTTGGAGCACTGGGTGTAAAAATAATTTGTTCCGGACGACTTGGTGGAGCTGAGATGGCACGTACAGAATGGTACAGGGAAGGGCGAGTTCCTCTTCACACCCTAAGGGCAGATATCGATTATGGATTTGCTGAAGCGAATACAACTTATGGAATTATCGGTATAAAAGTTTTTATTTTTAAAGGTGAAATTTTAAAGAAAAAACAGGATGAAATTACCGGTTAGAATTATTTAGGAGATATAAGTAATGCTTAGTCCAAATAAGGTTAAATACCGAAAACAGCAAAGAGGAAGAATGAAAGGCAAGGCCCATAGAGGAAGTGCTTTAAATTTCGGAGACTTTGGCCTGCAAGCTGTTGAATGCGGAACAGTAACCTCAAAGCAAATTGAAGCTGCTCGTATTGCCATGAATCGTCATGTAAAGAGAGATGGCAAAATGTGGATCAGGATATTTCCAGATAAACCTTTTACTAAGAAACCTGCTGAAGTAAGAATGGGTAAGGGTAAGGGTGGAACAGAAGGATGGTGTGCAGTAATAAAACCGGGTAGAATCATTTACGAAATGGAAGGTATTTCAAGAGAAATGGCAAAAGAAGCTCTAAGACTTGCTGCGCACAAGTTATCTGTAAAAACAAAATTCATTGAGAGGGACTGATAGCAATGATACCAAGCGAAATTAGAGATATGAGCATCGAAGATATGCAGAAAAAAGTTCTTGATTTAAAAGAAGCATATTTTAATTTGAGATTTCAGCATGAAACCGGTCAGCTTGAAAATACAAATACTTTAAAAAAAACAAGGCAGGATATTGCAAGAATTATAACAATAATTAATGAAACAAAAAAGTAAAGAATAGTTACTGCTATGGAAAAAAGAGGAAATCGAAGAGAATTTACTGGAACTGTTGTAAGTGATAAGATGGATAAAACAGTTGTTGTTATGGTTGAAAGACTTGTAAAGCATAAACTTTATAAAAAATATATAAAGCGGCGAGCAAAATTTTCAGTTCATGATGAGAAGAATAATTGTAAGACCGGTGACAAAGTAGTGATTACGGAATCAAGACCGCTGAGTAAAACAAAAAGATGGCGAGTCATTAATATAGTTGAAAAAGCAGTTTCGCTTTAAAGGATGATAAAAGATGATTCAGTCGGAAACACGTTTGACAGTTGCTGATAATTCTGGTGCAAAGGAAGTATATTGCATAAAAGTATTGGGCGGTTCCAAAAGACGCTATGCAAGTATTGGAGATATCATTGTTGTATCCGTCAAGGAGGCAATACCAAACTCAAAAGTTAAAAAAGGTGATATTTTAAAAGCAGTTGTTGTCAGGACAAAAAAGGAAATTGGGAGATCAGATGGATCCTATATCCGATTTGACGATAATTCAGCTGTTTTGTTATCCACTAGTATGGAACCTATAGGAACAAGAATATTTGGCCCAGTCGCTAGGGAATTACGAGCAAAAAAATATATGAAAATAATTTCACTGGCCCCAGAGGTTTTATAAAATTAGCTCTGTGGAGAAAAAATCTATGTTGAATAAAAAAATAAGTATAAGAAAAGATGACAAAGTAAAAATAATTGTCGGTAAAGATAAGGGTAAAATCGGAAAAGTTTTAAGTGTAAACAAAAAAAATAACAGGGTTGTTGTTGAAAATATAAACTTTGTTAAACGACATACAAAACCGAACCCTCAGAGCAGTCAGGGTGGAATTGTTGAAAAAGAGGCTCCGATTCATTGGTCTAATGTGATGATAATGTGTGACAAATGCATTACACCGACGCGTATAAAAATGAAACTACTTGAAGACAATAAAAAGGTTCGTGTATGCAGCAAATGTAACGAGGTCCTAGATAGTTAAAATACATGAATTGGGAGTCGGAGGATATTAGGTAATGTCAGATATAAAAGAATTTTATAATAAAGAAATAGTCCCAGAACTGATTGAAACTTTTAAATATTCAAATATTATGGAAGTTCCAAAAATTGAAAAGATTGTATTAAATATGGGACTAGGAGAAGCTATCAATAATATTAAAATTATTGATTCTGCTGCTGAAGAACTAAAACTTATATCAGGGCAAAAACCTGTTGTGAGGCGAGCAAAAAAATCAATTGCTGCATTTAAATTAAGAGAAGGAATGCCTGTGGGTTGCATGGTTACACTCCGCAGAAAAAGAATGTTTGATTTTTTTAATAAACTTGTGAACATAGCACTTCCTCGAGTTCGTGATTTTAAAGGTATATCGGGAAATTCACTTGATGGACACGGGAATTATTCACTCGGTGTAAAGGAGCAGATTATTTTCCCTGAAATTGATTATGATAAAATTGATAAAGTTAAAGGGTTAAATATTACTATTGTAACAACTGCCAAAACTGACGAAGAAGGAAAAGAACTTTTACGTCTGTTTGGAATGCCCTTTAGAAAATAATAGTATTAACTGACAGATATATGAAGACTGGTTTATAGTTAACTTAAGGAGGATGGTTTGGCAAGAAAGGCTCTAAGATTAAAAGCTCAGGGAGATATGAAATTCAAGGTGAGGAAATATAATAGATGCCCCATTTGCGGAAGGCCACGTGGATTTATGAGAAAGTTTGGTATATGTAGAATTTGCTTTCGGAATCTTGCATCTCACGGTAAACTTCCTGGGGTAACTAAATCAAGCTGGTAAACAAAAAATTGATAGTTCATTTAATTTTAAAGAATTTATCAAACGGAGAATAAAATGGCGTTAAGTGATCCCGTTGCTGATATGCTGACCCGAATAAGAAATGCAGGAAATGCAAAGTTTGAAAGTGTTAATATTTCAGGGTCAAATATTAATGTTGAAATAGCAAAAGTTTTGAAAACGCAGGGCTTTATAAAAAATTATAAATTTATAAAGGATGATAAGCAGGGTGTCCTGAGAGTTTATCTCAAGTATGATGACAAAGAAGCTCATGTGATTCTTGGATTAGAACGCGTTAGTAAGTTAAGCCGACGTGTTTATGTAAAGAGCAGAGATATAAAGCCAATATTAAATGGTATGGGTATATCCATTATATCAACATCTAAGGGAATAATGACTGATAAACAAGCCAGAAATGGGAATGTTGGTGGTGAAATTCTCTGTAATATCTGGTAGTAAGAGGAGCAATAATGTCCCGAGTAGGTAAAAAACCGGTTGAGATACCTGGAAGTGCAAAAGTAACATATAAAGAAAAGCATCTTACGATAAAGGGGGATAAAGGAAAACTTTCCCTTGAAATCAATCCTTTAGTCGATCTGAAAATTGATGATAGATTGATAGTAGTAGAAATAAAGTCGGATGATCGTAAGACCGTTGCATTACAAGGGCTTACCAGGTCGCTTGTTTCTAATATGATCGAAGGTGTTTCAAAAGGGTTCGAACGGAAACTAGAAATAAATGGTATAGGTTACAGAGCTGAATCGAAAGGTAAAAGTGTTGTATTTAATCTGGGTTACTCTCACCCGATAGATTTTAAATTACCTGAAGGTATATCAGCTTCAATAGATAAATCATTAATTGTTCTTTCCGGTATAGATAAGCAACTGCTTGGGCAGACAGCTGCTTCAATCAGAAAACTACGTCCTCCTGAACCGTATAAAGGTAAAGGAATAAAATACGTTGAGGAACATATACAAAGGAAAGCAGGAAAAACCGGAACAGTTTAGAATACATATAATATGGGATAATATTTTATACTATATATTTGTAAGGGATTAATTAAAATGAGATTGCATCAAAGAAAACAATCTAGACTAAAAAGAAAATTAAGGATAAGGAAAAAGATATCCGGGACTAAACAACATCCTAGATTGAGTGTGTTTAGAAGTGCAAAACATATATTTGCCCAGATTATTGATGACGACAGTGGAAAAACTCTGGTCGCTGCTTCTACTCATGAAAAAGAATTTAAATCTCAGGATAAATTTGAAAGCAAGATAGCTGCTGCAAATTTTATAGGGAAATTAATAGGCAAAAGATCCATAGATAAAGGTATAAACTCAGTTGTATTTGATCGTAACGGGTTCATATACCATGGGCGTGTAAAAGCTGTTTCAGAAGGTGCACGTGAAGCAGGTTTGAAATTTTGAAAAATTGTTTTAGAATTTAGGAGGCAATCCCCTTGTTCAAACAAGAAAAAGATGAAAATCAGTTAATTGACAAGGTTGTTCATATAAACCGTGTTGCTAAAGTTGTAAAAGGTGGTAGAAGATTTAGTTTCAGCGCTATTGTTGTTGTTGGTGATGGGAAAGGCAACATTGGATGCGGGTTGGGTAAGGCTGGTGAAGTGCCTGAAGCAATTCGTAAAGGGGTTGAAAAAGCTAAAAAAGCGATGGTCAAAGTGCCTATAATTGAAGGAACAATTCCTTATGAAATCATTGGTAAATTCGGAGCAGGGAAAGTCCTTTTAAAACCGGCTTCAGAAGGTACCGGCGTGATTGCAGGCGGAGCTGTGAGAGCTGTGCTTGAGGCGGTCGGCGTTCAAAATATATTAACGAAATGCATGGGATCACATAATCCGCATAATGTTGTTAAGGCGACAATTGCAGGTTTGAAAATGCTTCAGACTCGTGAACAGGTTGCCGCAAGGCGCGGAATAAACGTGCAGGATTTATAATTTAGGATTTAGCAAATGTCAGTAATGATAAAAGTAACTCTTGTTAAGAGTATGATAGGTAGGCCTGAAAGTCACCGCAAAGTACTAAGAGGTATGGGACTTACAAAAGTAAACAGGACCGTAGAGTTGAAAGATACACCTTCCACCAGGGGAATGGTTAAGAAAGTATCTCACCTGGTAAAAATGGAGGAAATTACCTGATGAGGTTAAATGAGCTGTCACCATCAAAAGGATCAAAAAAACCCCGAAAAAGAATTGGAAGAGGGCCTGGTTCTGGAAATGGAACATATGCCGGAAGGGGTAATAAAGGCCATAATAGTCGTTCCGGAGGTGGTGTAAGACCTGGTTTTGAAGGTGGCCAAATGCCTTTACACAGGAGATTACCTAAACGGGGTTTTACAAATATATTCAAAAAGAATTATTCAATAATTAATATCCGTGATCTTACAAGGTTTGAAAGCGGAAAAATTGTTGATGAACTTGAATTGATTCGTGAAGGACTTGTAAAGGGAAAAAATGAAGGGATAAAACTTCTTGGGAATGGTGAGATAGATTATCCACTTACATTAAAAGTTCATAAAATAAGTGAAAGTGCCAGAAAAAAAATTGAAACAGCCGGTGGCTCAGTAGAGGTATTATAATATGGTAGGTGGGGGCTTACAAAATATATTCAAGATTCCAGAACTAAAAAGAAAAGTCTTTTTTACTATGATGATTCTTGCGGTTTATCGAATTGGAGTTCATGTTCCCACTCCAGGAATGGACCAAGCTGCTCTTGCAAGGATTTTTGCTAAGTATAGTGAAGGAATGCTTGGATTATTCAATATGTTTTCAGGTGGAGCCCTTGAAAGATTGTCTGTTTTTGCCCTCGGTATAATGCCTTATATCAGTGCTTCAATTATACTTCAGCTTTTGACTGTCGCAGTACCTCATCTGGAAAGGTTGTCAAAAGAAGGTGAACAAGGCAGGAAAAAAATAACTCAGTATACACGCTACGGTACAGTGGTACTTAGTGTAATACAGGGCTTTGGAATTAGTGTTGGCCTTGAGCAAATGGGAGCAGTAATTCATCCTGGCTGGGGTTTCAGGATCTTGACAGTACTAACTCTTACAGCCGGAACTGCTTTTATTATGTGGCTTGGGGAACAGATTACTGAAAGGGGTATTGGGAACGGTATCTCCCTGATAATTTTTGCAGGAATTGTTGCCAGGCTACCGAGTGCAATTTCAACCATTTTCAGACTGGTTGCCACAGATGCAATGACTATTTTTACAGTAATATTACTTGCAGTGCTTGCATTTGTTGTAGTTGGTTGCATAGTATTTTTTGAACAGGGCCAGAGAAGAATACCTGTACAGTATGCCAAGAGAGTAGTAGGAAGGAAAATGTATGGTGGGCAGAGTACCCATCTACCATTGAAAGTCAATACATCAGGTGTTATACCTCCGATTTTTGCATCTTCTATAATAATGTTTCCAGCAACTGCTGCCGGATTTATTACGATACCGTTTATCGCAGAACTTGCTAATTCTTTGAGACCAGGGAATTGGGTATATAATCTTTTATATATATCATTTATTGTATTTTTTTGTTTCTTTTATACTGCAGTAACATTTAAACCAGATGATGTTGCGGAGAACATGAAGAAGCAGGGTGGTTATATACCTGGGATAAGACCAGGGAAGAAAACTGCTGATTATATTGACAGAGTATTGACTAGAATAACAGTTGGAGGAGCGATATATCTGTCTATAGTTTGTATTTTTCCTTCTTTATTATATTCATGGTGGCATATTGATTATATGATAGCTAGCTTTTTCGGAGGGACATCACTTTTAATACTTGTTGGTGTTGCTATTGATACAGTATCCCAGATTGAATCACATATGCTTACACGTCATTACGAAGGGTTTTTGAAAAAAGGCGTTAAGTCAAGGGGGTAAGATTATAGATATGGTGATTTTAAAATCACCTAAGGAAATTGAAAAAATCCGTGAAAGCAACCAGATAGTTGCAGAAATTCTATCAATCCTTAAGGCTGAAATTAAGCCAGGGGTTGATACATTGTATCTAGATAATCTGGCAGAAGAACTGGCAAAGAAAAAGAAAGCTGTACCGGCATTTAAAGGGTATAGAGGATTTCCATATTCAATTTGTGCATCTGTTAATCAGATGGTTGTTCACGGTTTTCCATCAAAGCAGCCCCTTAATGAAGGTGATATTTTAAGTATTGATTTTGGTACACTATATAATGGTTTTTATGGCGATTCGGCAATAACGGTGCCTGTAGGGAAAATTTCTAAAAATGCTGAACGTCTTTCACAAATAACAAAAGAGTCACTTTTTAAAGGAATTGAAAAAGCAATTCCCGGTGGTAGATTATCAGATATATCGAATGCCATTCAAACTCATGTAGAAAGTGCGGGTTATTCGGTAGTCAGGGTTTTTGTAGGACATGGTATAGGTTCTAAACTTCACGAGGAACCTCAAATACCAAATTACGGTTCACCCGGTGTAGGTATAAGATTAAAGACAGGGATGACTTTAGCTATTGAACCTATGGTTAATGAAAAGGGACCTGACGTTAAGATACTAGATGATGGATGGACTGCAATAACAAAAGATGGCGGGTTGTCAGCGCATTTTGAGCATACTATAGCAATAACTGAAAACGGTCCTGATATTTTGAGTAAAAGATAACTGGAGGTCGAATGCCAAAGGAAGAAGCAATTAAAGTTCAGGGCAAAGTTTTGGAAACATTGCCTAATGCTATGTTTAAAGTTGAACTTGAGAATGAACATCAGGTACTTGCGCATATTTCCGGGAAAATGCGTATGCATTTTATTAAGATTTTGCCCGGAGATACAGTAACGGTTGAACTGTCTCCTTATGATTTGACTCGCGGCAGAATTACATACAGGTCAAAATAAAAATTTGAGGAAAACGAGGGCAGACAAATGAAGGTAAGAGCATCTGTAAAAAAAATTTGTAGCAAATGTAAGATTGTAAAAAGAAAAGGTGTACTTAGATGCATCTGTGAAAATAAACGTCATAACCAGAGGCAGGGATAGAGGAGGACATACTTTGGCCAGGATTGCAGGTGTAGATTTACCGAAACGTAAAAGAATTGAGATAGGGCTTACCTATATATTCGGTATAGGTCGAAGCACTTCAAAACAAATAATTCAAAAATGTAATATTGATCCAAATACAAAAACTGATGAATTATCTGAATCTGAGATAAATAGTATTCGCCAGTTAATAACAAACGAGTATAATGTTGAAGGTGAACTACGTACGATTGTTTCCATGAACATTAAGAGATTGATGGACTTGGGTTCTTATAGAGGTATTCGTCATAGAAAATCACTCCCGGTACGGGGCCAACGGACCAGCACAAATGCAAGAACACGTAAGGGTCCTAAACGTACTGCTGTTAAAAAGAAAGGTGCTGTTACAAAGAAATAATTAGGAGGCAATGCGTTAAAAATGGCTAAACCATCCCGTACCAAGAAAAAAAAGGTAAAGAAAAATATAGCCAGTGGAGTTGTACATATACAATCCACTTTTAATAATACTATTGTTACAATAACTGATTCTGCAGGAAATGTTATTTCATGGTCAAGCTCCGGTGTTCAGGGATTTAAAGGATCTAGAAAAAGTACTCCCTTTGCATCCCAACTAGCTGCTGAAGATGCAGCTAAAAAAGCAATGGATCATGGGATGAAAACTGTAGAGGTATACGTAAAAGGACCTGGTGCAGGACGTGAATCAGCTCTTAGAGCACTGCAGGCCACAGGTTTTACGGTTACAAAGATAAAGGATGTTACTCCTGTACCTCACAATGGTTGTCGGCCGCCAAAGAGACGCAGAGTTTAGTTGCTAGAAGAAATATTATAATTTATAGGACGACAGTTTCTTAAGGAGGAAGTCTTGGCACGATATAGAGGTTCAGTTTGCCGATTATGCAGACGTGAAAATATGAAATTATTTCTTAAAGGCGATCGTTGTTATTCTGACAAATGTGCATTTGATCGGCGTAGTTATGCACCTGGGCAACACGGACAAAGAAGGCCGAAATTCTCAGATTACGGAGTTCAGCTTCGTGAAAAACAAAAAGTAAAACGTATGTACGGTTTATCTGAAAAACAGTTTCGACTTACATTTGCAAATGCTGATAAAAAGAAAGGAATAACCGGTACAAACCTTCTTGTTTTACTTGAAACTCGGCTTGACAATGTTGTTTACCTGCTTGGCTTTACAAATTCACGTACTCAGGGTAGACACTTTGTAAAGCATAATCATTTTCTTGTTAATGGTAAGAAGGTAAATATACCATCATACAAGGTTAAGCCCGGTGATGCTGTTGAAATTCGTGAAAGAAGCAAAAATATTAAGTTCATTGAAGATTCACTTACCGCTGTAGTACGAAGGGGAATACCTCAATGGCTTGAGCTCGAAAAGGACAATAAAAAGGGTGTTGTAAAGAGCATACCTGCTCGAGAAGATATTAATATACCAATTCAAGAACAGTTAATTGTAGAACTTTATTCAAAATAATATTATTTATCTTTTAATCAACAGGTTCTATGTTTGGAATTGTGGTAGTTTTTTTCCGATCAGCCTCCTTATGAAATAACAATGGAGAAAGATATGTCATCAAGTGATTTAATGTACATGAACTGGCGGGAAATGATTAGGCCTGAAAAAGTTCAGGTTGTCGAAAGTAATCCTTATTATGGTAAGTTTGTTTGTGAGCCATTAGAGCGAGGCTTTGCCATAACAATTGGAAATGCTTTAAGACGAATAATACTTTCTTCATTGCATGGTGCTGCAATAGTAAGTGTTAAGTTTGATACTGTTATGCATGAATTCAGTGTGATCCAAGGTGTTTACGAAGATGTTTCAGAAATAATACTTAACTTGAAACAGGTTCGAATTAAAGTAGATGATATTGAAAATCGAACAATAAAGATTGAAGCTGATGGTGAAAGAAATGTAACTGCTGGGGATATTATTTGTGAAGATGGTGGTATTGAAGTACTTAATCCAGATCAGCATATCGCAACACTTTCCGCAGACTCATCTTTAAAAATGGAAATGAATGTTAAGGTCGGTAAAGGTTATTCCCTTTCCGATTCAAATAAAGATGAGCTTTTTCCCGTTGGAACTATTCCTATTGATTCTGTCTATTCACCTATAAAAAATGTTAGTTATGTAGTCAGTAACTCACGAGTAGGACAGAAAACAGATTATGACAAACTTACATTTGAAGTCTGGACAGACGGTAGTATTCTTCCGGAGGATTCAGTAGCATTTGCTGCTAAGGTTTTAAAAGAGCAGATGACAATATTTATCAATTTTGATGAAGAACTTGAACCCGAACCGGAAAAAGTACAGGAAAATTCTGAAGAAGATGAATTTAATGCTAATCTATACAGAAATGTAGATGAACTTGAACTGTCAGTACGAAGTGCTAATTGTCTTAAGAATGCAAATATTATTAAATTATATCAGTTGGTACAAAAGACCGAATCTGAAATGTTAAAGACTAAAAACTTCGGAAGGAAGTCTTTGAATGAGATCAAGGAGGTCCTTAATGAGATGGGACTATCTCTTGGTATGAATATGGAAGGATTTGTACCACCTGATGAGAATACAGATGATGGAGAGTAAGTAACCAATGAGACATCGAAAATCCGGTATAAAATTAAATAGGACGAGTAGTCATAGAAACGCCATGTTTAGAAATATGGTTACTTCCCTATTCAAGTATGGCAAAATTAAAACTACTGATGCAAAAGCAAAAGAGTTACGACGCTGGGCAGATCAGATGATAACTCTGGCAAAACGTGGAGATCTTCATGCAAGACGGCAGGCTCTTTCAGTAATTATTGAAAAGAATGTAGCTCACAAACTTTTCGAAGAAGCTTCCGACAAGTATGGGAGTAAACCCGGTGGTTATACACGAATTACTAAAATTGGTAAACGAGCCGGTGATGCAGCAGACATCTCTCTGATTGAGCTTGTATCAAGTGAAGATACCGGAAAGAAGAAATCTCGTAAAAAGAAAGAAACCGTTAAAATTGAAGAGACACAGACGCAGGCGGAAGCTCCTGAAGTAAAAGAAAATATAGAAACAAAGGAGAATCCTGAAGATAATAGTACTGAAGAAACCGATAAGGCAACAGGTAGTACTGTAGAAAGCAAGGAAACTCAGGTAGAAGTTGAAGATGATAAATAATCACTTCTAATTACCATGAGCGTTCTCAATATAAACTTTATTTCGTTCTTACATAATGATTGATGCGGGCTATTATAAGTATCCCCATATGAATAATTGTTATTAAAATGTTAATTCAAAAGGCTTTGTTTTAAAGAAACAAGGCCTTTTTTTTGTTATTTTCTTAATGCTTTTATCTGATACAAAGCCTTATCAGCTTTGTCTAACAATTTGGAATAGTCATTTATGGTCTTATCCTCTGTTGAAGCAATGCCGAAACTTAAGGAAACATTGACGCTCTCACCCTGAACAACAAGAGGTGAGGCTTTTATATGATTGTTTATTCTGTTCATCATGCTTTTTGCTTTGTCTATTTTAGTTTCAGGAAGTATGATAACAAACTCATCACCGCCAAATCTGGTAACAACATCGGATACACGGCACATGGCTGACAATATATCAGCTACAATTATTAAAACTTCATCCCCAACAGCATGTCCGAATATATCATTCACATTCTTAAAATAATCAAGATCAAGGAAAACAACAGAGAGTTGATTGGTGTATCTTTTTGAGCGTTTGAATTCACGTTCAAGAACTGTCTCCATGACTCTTCTATTTAGCAGGTTGGTAAGTGGATCATGATATGCAAAAAACTTTATTTTTTCATGAGCAGTAACATTTGAAAGGCAAAGAGATACTTTTAATGCAAGCTGTTTAAGTAAAAATGTATCAATGCCGGGAGAAAATCTTTTTTTTGAAAGGTCGGCAAGGTTCAAGCTTCCTATTATATCACCTTTAAATGAAATCGGTAGAAGTGCAATAGATTCAATAACACTATTTTTACCTGATGGATAAAGTTGTGAATATGTTTCCAGGTTTTCATTTACTAACAGCGGTTTATTCTTATCAATGAGGTTGAGGAAGGTTTCTTCTTTAATGAAATTGATTCGCCTTTGTATTTCAATTGAAGAGTCTAATGCATCAATAAGATTAGATACTTCACAGTTATTAATCATTGAAATCCAGGCATAGGGGATTTGAAATTGCATCTTGATTTCATCAAGAAGAGCTTTGAAAAAATTCTGAAAATCAAGTATTGAGAGAATTTTTGTTTCTACGTTATGAAATTTTCTTGAAAGATTTTCATTTTCTTTAAGTCTTTCAATAATATCGTCCATTTCAATTTTTTTTAACTGAGTTTCCATTTATTTATAATCATTCTATTTTATTTTTACAATTATACTAAAGCTATTTTCGAAAATTAAGCGATTATGATTAAAAACATATAATATCTCAAAAAGGACCTAAGATTAATGTCTAAGTAAAATGATAGTAGATTAATAGAGGATAAACATAAAATCATTGATGAACAATGATTATGAGCAAAATGTTTTTTTGTGTCAAGAATAAAGGGTTGGAAAACAAATATTTCACCAAATAACATATAGGATAGTGGAGTTTATCCAGTAATAGCCCAAGAATACCAGATTATTACTTTTTACCCGGTTCTTGAAAAAAGACTGTGCTCCTTTATATCTGTATCAATAATTTGGATTGTATGTGGAGAGTTCTATTTGGTCATCAATTATATTTTTACTTGTCCATCAAAAATTACCATGATTATAAATAAGAGTTCCATTATTGATTTGAGAGCGGCAACATGATAAAAATTTGTATAAATTGTAAAAATATATAATAAATCAGCAGCAGTTAATTTTTAAATATTTTTTTTGCGTATTGTTTAGTACTTAAATACTTTGTCAATATGAAATATATGTGGCTTAAATCATTGCCCTTATTCTGAAATATATTAAAAAAACAATAAAACAGTGATTAATGAATAAAAAAATATACCTTGCTCCCATCAGAGGATTTACAAACGCTTTATATAGAGATTTATTAACTGAATATTTTGGAGGTTTTAACCTGGCGGTTTCTCCATTTATTTCTGCAGTGAATGAAAAGCGAATCAAAAAATCTACTTTGAAAGATATCCTTCCTGAAAATAACAAAGGGATATCGATAATTCCCCAGATTTTAGGAAATGACCCTGAGAATATTATTAACCTTGCAAAGCATATCTATGATTTAGGATATGAGTCTGTTAACTGGAATCTTGGATGCCCTTTCCCCATGGTTGCAAAAAAGAGACGAGGCTCAGGATTGCTGCCATTCCCGGAGATCATCAATTCAATATTGGAAAAAGTAATCCCCAATATACAAAATAATCTTTCAATAAAAATGCGAATAGGGAGAAACAGGAATGATGAAATATTTAATATCGCACCTTTTCTTAATCAATTCCCACTTGAAGAGATAATTATTCATCCAAGGACAGGGATACAAATGTATGAAGGCGAGGCAGATCCCGTCGTTTTTGAAAAATGTATAAAAGTCTTTGACCATCAACTTGTTTATAATGGAGATATTGTTAACCTTGATACATTTAAGACATTAAATAACCGCTTCATGGAAGTAAACAGATGGATGATTGGCCGTGGTGCATTGATCAACCCCTTTTTGCCCGAGATAATAAGAAAAGGTAGAGATGATAATTCAGATAAACTTAAAACATTAATTAACTTTCATGATGAACTATTATACCGATACAGCCAGGTTTTAAGTGGTCCTTCTCACATTATTGATAGAATGAAGGGATACTGGTTCTACTTTTCCCAGGCTTTTAAAAATAAAAAAGAAATTTTCAAAAAAGTAAAAAAAGTTAGAACTTTGGAACAATATGGGTCTGCAGTTAAAGATATTTATTATGATGACCATAAGCTTGCCATTTGAGCAGTAAAAAACTTTCCCATGGGAGACCGGGTCCATCTGACATATTTATGGCAACCACTATATAAAGACCGAAAGTGAAACTTCTAAAGTCAAAAAGAAAAAAATGTAGTATAAATAGATCAAGAATGAAGATTATTAGCAGGCTTTGCTATAATGTTACAGATCAGCCAGGGAAGAAAATAATTCCTTCCCTGGAATAATCTATGACAATTTATTTTTCAGGGATGCTTTGACAAAATCTCTAAATAGCGGATGTGGGTCCATGGGGCGTGATTTAAACTCGGGGTGGAACTGGCAGCCGAGGAACCACGGGTGATTGTTAAGTTCAATAATTTCAACGAGTTCACCACTTGGGGATATGCCGCTGATAATGAGCCCCTTTTCTTCTAGCTTCTGTTTGAATTCATTGTTAAATTCATATCGGTGGCGATGACGTTCGGAGACACTCTCTACATCATAAGCACTATATGCATGAGTTTCTTTAATAATACGGCATGGATATGCCCCAAGACGCATTGTACCGCCTTTGTCAGAAGTTACATCTCTTTTCTGAACAGTTTTAGTTTTATCGTCAAACCATTCACGCATTAGATAAATGACTGGTGATGTGGTTTCTTTATGGAATTCCGAACTATGAGCATCTTTCATACCGACAACATTTCTTGCAAATTCGATCACAGCAACCTGCATCCCAAGGCAGATTCCGAAAAAAGGAATTTTGTTTTCCCTTGCATATTTTGTAGCAAGAACTTTCCCCTCAATTCCGCGTGCACCAAAGCCTCCGGGAACAAGTATACCATTAATATCTGAAAGTATTTCTTTACAGTTCTCTTCAGTTATTTTTTCTGAGTCTACAAATTTAAGTTTAACACTGCATTGATTCGGTATGCCTCCGTGGTACAGTGCTTCGTTAAGACTTTTATATGATTCGGTAAGGTCAACGTATTTTCCAACCATTGCAATTGTGACTGAGTATTGCAGTTCTTTGAACTTTTCAACAAGCTCTTTCCAGGGTTCAAGGCGAGGCGCTCTGGTCCATATCTGGAGACGTTTTAAAATCTGTTCATCAAGACCTTCTTTGTGAAAAACAAGAGGAACCTCGTAAATGCATTCAACATCTTTTGCAGTAATAACAGCTTCTTCTTCAACATTACAGAAAAGAGCAATTTTGGATTTTATATCTTTTGTCAGATACCTGTCAGTTCTGCATAGTAGAATATCTGGTTGGATACCGATACTTCTGAGCTCCTTTACACTATGCTGGGTCGGCTTTGTTTTTACTTCTCCTGCGGTCTTTATGAAAGGGACATAGGTAAGATGGATGTAGATAACATCATATTTTCCCACATCAGCTTTAAACTGGCGGATTGCTTCAAGAAAAGGAAGGCTTTCAATGTCACCTGTTGTACCGCCTATTTCCACAAGAACAACATCAACATTGTTGGTGACAAGCATAATGCTGTTTTTTATTTCATCGGTAATATGAGGTATTACCTGGACAGTGCCACCTAAATAGTCACCCCGCCGTTCTTTGGATATAACAGAATCATATATTTTTCCTGTTGTAAAGTTATTGTCACGTCCCAGTTTGGCATTTGTGAATCGTTCATAATGACCAAGATCAAGATCTGTTTCAGCACCGTCATCAGTAACAAAAACTTCTCCATGTTGAAAAGGGTTCATTGTCCCGGGGTCTACATTAATATATGGATCCAGTTTCTGAATGGTTACGGTTAGGCCGCGACTTTCAAGAAGAGCACCTATTGCCGCTGAGGCCAGCCCTTTTCCCAAAGAGGATAAAACACCACCGGTAATGAAAACAAATTTTGTATTAAAAGCCATAAAGTTCCCTCCGAAAAAAAGTTATTCAAAGATGTTTCTAAAATCCTCAATTGCCTTTTTGATTTCATTAACATCATCATTTGTATCGGTATCTGTATCAGGAACAAGAGGTTGGTATACAGATTTAAGATATTCAATATCAAAAAGAGAATCGGAAAATGATGGGTTTATCTCGATTCTTTCAGCCATTACCGTGCGGATAATATCTTCCCCCTCATAAAATATGATTTGCATGGGATACCATGTTCTCTTTTTCTTTTGCCAGTTGGTGTAATGAATTTCGATCTGGCTGTTATCGTCATCGCTGCCTTTTAAAATCCATCTGATCGGTTTGAAAGAATCTTTGTCTAACCACAGCTGCGGTTGAGATTCGTCAGGGTACCTGGCACCTATTATGTAACAAATTCGGTTTTGGAAGCGGCCAATGCTTGAAATAGAAATATCTATTCCGAGCTCTTCCAGCCTTTGTTTAAGAATATTTCGGGAATTAAAAAGAAGAATATCCTTGTAATGATCCAGTAGATTTCCAGAAGGTGAAATAATAATATCCCCAATTATGGTAATAGACTCCTTTGAGGAAAGCACATGAATTTTACTGGTATCGTTTGTAAAAATATCGGATCGAAACCTCTTGGGGAATGAATACTTCAAGGTTTCATCAAGTTCAATAGTACTGCCTTCGTGTTTATTGTGCAGAACAATTTTTTGATCTACAGAAAGCCTTCTTGGGGTCCCAAGCCTTTTAGTCATCAAGTCCAAAAGGTGAGAACCGGATAGTACATAGGCATCTGAAGGGATGTATGTACTTGAAATCAGCAATACCCCAAGAATAAATATTAATATTTTTTTAAGGTGTTCATGCATTATTTTCCACCTTAATTAAAAAGCCCTCTTTTGTGAAATAAGAGGGCTTTTTAATACTTAAAGATTATTTTGATATAAATACATCTTTAGAAAACCTGGCCCCAGAGCCAAGTTCTTCTTCTATGCGTATTAATTGATTATATTTTGCAACTCTATCAGAGCGGGACATGGAGCCTGTTTTTATCTGGCAGCCTGTAACACCAACAACAAGGTCTGATATGAAGGTGTCCGAAGTTTCACCCGATCTATGTGATATTACGGTAGTAAAGCCGGCCTCTTTTGCTATTTCGATGGCATCAAGAGTTTCAGTAACCGTTCCGATTTGATTAAGTTTTATCAGAATTGAGTTTGCAACGCCCTCCTTTATCCCTTTTGTAAGGATTTCCGGATTAGTTACAAAAATATCATCACCCACAAGCTGTACAGAAGCACCAAGCCTTTCAGTCATTAATGTCCAGTTTGCCCAATCCTGCTCATCAAGTCCGTCTTCGATGGAAAGAATTGGATATTTACTTATCAAATCATCATAATAATCTATCATTTCTTCTGATGTTAATTCTTTCCCTTCAGATTCGAGACAGTATTTACCGTTTTTATAAAACTCGCTGGCTGCTGCATCAAGAGCAATCCCTATGTCATTTCCAGGCTTATATCCGGCGGTTTCAATTGCTTCTATGATAAATTGTATTGCAGATTCATTTGATTCAAGATTGGGTGCAAATCCACCTTCATCTCCTACACCAGTACTAAGTCCTTTTTCATTAAGAAGTTTTTTAAGGGTATGAAATGTTTCAGCTCCCATTCTTACAGCTTCTGCGATAGAGCCTGCCCCAACAGGAATAATCATGAACTCCTGAATATCCAGACTGTTTGAGGCATGAGATCCGCCGTTGACAATATTCATCATGGGAACAGGTAGTTGTCTGGCATTTATGCCTCCGATATATCTATAAAGAGGCAAACCAAATGCTTCAGCAGCAGCTCTCGCTGCAGCCATTGAGACACCCAGAATAGCGTTTGCTCCAAGCCTGGATTTGTTCGGAGTCCCATCAAGACTGATCATATGTTTATCAAGTATTTCCTGTTCACTTGCATCCATTTGGAGTATGGCCGGAGCTATAATTGTATGTATGTTTTCAACCGCTGTCTTAACACCCTTACCAAGGTAACGCTTAGGGTCTTTATCTCTAAGCTCCAGTGCTTCACGTGTGCCGGTAGAGGCACCTGAAGGTACAGCTGCCCGACCAATAGCGCCACAGGCGAGAGTAACGTCGACTTCAACAGTAGGATTTCCTCGTGAATCTAATATCTCTCTGGCTTTTATATTAATTATTTCAGTCATTGTTTCCTCCAAATATAATATGTTATGGCAGAAAATTGCTGCTTAATTTTTAAATAGGCAGATTGTCATAATCTTGACAAAATAATCAATTATGATACACTTTACCTGTTTTTATGTCAAGAAGTGAGCCTTATACAATTTGGAGTTTTAATACTTTTCAAATACCGGTTTGATGGGGTTAACTCTTGATATATTAGGGTATTCATTAAAAACTATTGTGAGATTATTTTGGTTTTAGATTATTTTAGTATGAAAATTATATCTCTTATGGATTTTTTTTAAAGAATATAAACTGATAAGAAGTATCGGCTGATTTTAGGGATTTAATAGAATATGTCGAATAATCATTTATATAAAAACGCCCATCTTATCGTTTCTGCAATAAGGATACTGGAACACAAACATTCCGGTCAACCCACTATAGATGAAATATGCGAAGAACTTTCCTATTCCCTTGAACAGGGATATCTCATCTGTCGAAAACTTAAAGAGCTGGATATTATAAATATTGTAGAAGGCACTTCAGGGGTAAGGGTATTTGTAAACAATTATTTAAATATTGAGCAGATCCCTATAGACAAAAAAGAAAGCACACTTGAAGAAGAACTTAGCAAGTTTCGCAACAATAAAAAAGAAATTGAAGAAAAAGTTGTATCTATTCAAGCCAAACATGCAAACAGAAAAAAAGATCTTTTTGATGAGATCCAGCGTAAGTTTAAAAAAGGTGTAGATGACACTGGAAACAGTGAAGATACATCATAAAATTTTTTATAAGGACAGAATATATACAAGCCTACTTCAAATGATTCGCATAAATATAGTAATCTTCCTTTGAAAAAAGAACAAATACTACTCTTTTTATACGGCTTTTATTTTCAAGAAATCGGGCCGTTGCCTCTATGGCAATCTTGCTTGCCTCCCTTATAGGGTAACCGTAAACCCCACAGCTTATGGCAGGAAAGGCGATTGAAGAAATATCATATCCTATAGCAAGGTTAAGGCTGTTTATGTAACAACTTGATAAAAGTATTTTGTCTTTTGGTTCACCGCTGTATACCGGGCCTACTGTGTGTATTATATGTTTTGCAGCCAGGTTGTAACCTTTTGTTATTTTTGCTTCTCCTGTCGGGCATCCCCCTATTGTTTTACATTCAACTAAAAGTTCCGGGCCGGCAGCCCTGTGGATTGATCCATCAACACCTCCTCCTCCGAGAAGGGATGTGTTCGCTGCATTTACTATTATATCAACATCAAGTCTTGTGATATCTCCTTGTATGACTTCCATTCTGTTAAGGGTTTTCTGTTTTATGTTTATTGTCATGTTAGATCCGGAAATTTTTTATATGAGACTATTAAGAGCTGATGGCGTCGTAAAAAGTCTCCATCTACTGTGTTATAGTGATTGGCCATACATTCGACATATTACATGTGTGCCTTCATGCCATGCCAAACACTATGCATTGTATATAAAGATTTTTACTTAGCCATCGGTTATACTTTTTACGAGTTCCTCAAGAGCTAAAGATCGTATAATTTGTTATCTCTAAAAGGCTCTGATAGTTTTGATTTCCTTTTTT